>Ga0075011_10000469_pt1 | contig 21540 bp, 14 predicted proteins | sample TARM_MetaG_T_14_FD_72354 | JGI IMG/M metagenome (GOLD analysis project Ga0075011, IMG submission 72354) | Freshwater microbial communities from Pennsylvania, USA, analyzing microbe dynamics in response to fracking - TARM_MetaG_T_14 | ecosystem: Environmental > Aquatic > Freshwater > River... | reverse complement strand
TAACTATATTATGGAATTTAGGCGCATTTATTGTCGCCCTGAGTATTTTGGTTGCGATTCACGAATATGGTCATTTTTGGGCGGCCAGACGTTGCGGCGTGAAAGTGCAGCGGTTTTCAATTGGATTTGGTAAAGTTCTTTTTAAATACACGGATAAACTGGGCACAGAGTTCGCTATTGCCGCTATTCCTTTAGGCGGTTACGTAAAAATGCTGGATGGGCGTGTGGCGCCTCTTTTACCCGGTGAAGAGCCATTTGCCTTTGATAAAAAAACAGTTTGGCAACGTATTTTTATTGTCGCAGCCGGGCCGATAGCCAATTTTTTACTGGCGGTTATCGCTTTCTTTTTAATGTTTATGATAGGCGTGGAGAGTGCGAAACCTATTGTAAAAACAACCCTTGCTGATACTCCTATGGGGGTTATTAAAAGTGAAGATTCGTTCCTGGTGACTGCGATTAATGACAGGCCGGTGGGAGACTGGGAGGCGCTTAACCTTGCACTGGTCAGTCAAATTGGTGAGCGTGATTTTAATATTACCATTGCGGCGCATAGAAATGGTCTGCGCGTTGAACCAACAACTACTTTTAAGGTCTCATTGCACAATTGGGAATTCGATCCTAAAAAAGAGTCACTGATAACAAGTTTGGGGATGCTTCCCTATGCACCCGATGTGCATTTGGAAGTGGCTGAACTGGTTAAAGGCGGCGCGGGTGAGAGAGCTTCTTTGCAGCGCGGTGATAAGTTACGGGCGGTTAATGGTGTTAAATTAAGCGATTGGCAGGAATTTGTTGAGCTGATCCAGAAAAATGCCAATCAGGCGCTGCAACTTGAAATTGAAAGAGGCACAATAGTCAGTACAATTAACTTAACGCCCGATGCCAGGAAGACAGACTCTGGTTCGCTACAAGGATATATAGGGGTAGCACCTGTAGTGGATCCCTATCCACAAGAATATCGCGTTAAGTTGCAGTTTTCACCTGTTGATGCCTTTATAAAGGGCGTTGAAAAAACAGCACAGTTAACCAAGTTAACCTTTAATACATTAATAAAACTGCTGACCGGGGATATTTCTGTCACCAACCTCAGCGGGCCTGTTGCCATTGCTAAAGGTGCGGGTATGAGTGCGGATTACGGGATCGGCTATTTTCTGGGCTTTTTGGCTTTAATCAGTGTTAATTTAGGGTTAATGAATTTAATTCCCTTACCGGTATTAGATGGCGGGCATCTGCTCTATTACTTTGCTGAATTGGTAATTGGTAAACCTATCCCGGAAAGAATTCAGGAAATAGGGTTTAGGATTGGTGGGGCAATTTTAATCACGTTAATGACTATCGCCATCTTTAATGATTTTAATTTATTATAATTACATTGAATAACTCATTGATAATACTTTGTATTAAAACTTTATAACACGATAAATAGCGTGCCTCGTTAACTTGACGAATATATATTAATCGCGTAGCGTTTTGCGAATCAGCAAAATGGTGCGCTTATAACAAAAAATAACGGCACTTAGCGGGCTAAATAAAAACACACAATAACTAGATCCAAGCTAGCTTGGCTGTATAAGTGTTGTATAGGATTAATAAATATAATGATTAAGAAATATCTCCTGACCTCTGCTCTGATAATGGGCAGCTGTTTTTCATCGTTTTCGGCCGCAGAAAAATTCACTATTGCTGATTTGCAGTTTCAGGGCTTGCAGCGTGTGACCTTAGGTGCTGCTTTATTAAGTCTGCCTATTCGCGAAGGTGATCTTATTGATGACTATGAGTTGTCAAAGGCTGTCAAAAAACTATATGCAAGCAGCCATTTTGAGTCCATCGAACTGTTTCGTGAAGGCGATGTTTTAATCTTTAAAGTGAAAGAGCGCCCAACTATCAGTAACCTGGTACTGGTTGGTAATGATAAATTAACTGAAGAGCAGATCCTTGACTCGTTAAAATCATCATCAATTCAGGTGGGGGAAACATTAGACAGAACAACGCTGGCGGCTATCGGCAAGAGCTTAGAAGATTTTTATCACAGTGTCGGCAAATACAGCGCACAGGTGGAAACGGTTGTGACCGCGCTGCCGCGTAATCGTGTCTCCCTGCAGTTTGTTTTCCGGGAAGGTTTGAGTGCCAAAATTGAGCAGATAAACATTATCGGCAACACTATTTTTTCTGATCAGCAGTTGTTAAAACGGTTAACGCTCGGCGATTCAGGCGGTTGGTGGGATTTTTTTGCGGATGATAATTATCAGAAGCAAAAGCTTGCCGGTGATTTAGAAGTCATTAAAAGTTATTATTTAGACCGCGGTTACATTCGTTTTCAGATTGAAGAAACACAGGTTTCATTAACCCCTAACAAAAAAGGAGTTTATGTAACGGTTAACCTTAAAGAGGGTGAAGTCTATAAAGTTTCCGATGTGAAATTTATAGGTGATCTGTTAAATCATGATGCTGAAATCGCTTCACTGGTGCCTTTTTCAAGCGGCGATGTTTATGCTGCATCGGATGTGGCATTTACCGAGCAGACTATTCGCAAATACTTTGGCCGCTTAGGTTACGCCTACCCGGAAATTACAACCTACCCGGAAATTGATGATCAAACTAATACAGTGGTGGTTAATTTCTCCATTGATCCCGGCCAGAGAGGCTATGTGCGACACATCAATATTTCCGGCAATACCACTACTAAAGATGTTGTTTTGCGTCGGGAGATGCGCCAGATGGAAGGCGGCTGGTTATCCAGTGAAAATATTGAAACCTCAAAAACACGTTTAAACCGCTTAGGTTTCTTTTCTAAGGTGGATATCAGCACTGAGCGTATCAGCGATGATCTGGTGGATGTGAATATCAATGTAGAAGAGCAAGCTTCCGGCTCCTTCAATGCCGGTGTTGGTTTTGGTACGGAATCGGGATTAAGTTTAACGGCGGGCGTGCAGCAAAATAACTTCCTCGGCTCTGGTGATAAAGTGGGGTTTGAAGCAAAAACCAACCAATATAGCCTCAGCGCGAATATCAATTACACCACTCCCTATCTCACCAAAGATGGCGTCAGCGGTGGCGGTCGAATTTTTTATGATAAATTTGAAGCCGGTGAAGCGAATATTGTCGATTATACCAATACCACTTACGGTGTGCGCTTGGATGCAGGATTTCCTGTTAATGAAGTAAACCGATTAGGTTTTAGTGTGGGTTGGGAGAATAACGGCATCTCACAGCTTAAATCCTATGAGCAGTTAAGGCAGTTCTGGGGGATCTACGAGTCGCAATTAGATGCCAGTGGTGCGGTTAATTTCCAAAACTACGATGTTTCTGTGAAATGGACAAGGAATAGTCTGGATAAAGGGCAGTTGGCGACACAAGGGATGAAGCATACTCTTTGGGGAAAAATGACTGTACCGGGTTCAGATTTACAATATTTTAAAATTAATTTTGATTTCAGTAATTATCAGCGTATTTCAGAAGACGGCGACTGGACCTCCTTATTCAGAGCGTCAGCCGCTTACGGTAATGGTTATGGAAAATTTGAAGGTAATGATCAAATATTGCCTTTCTTTGAAAACTATTATGTAGGTGGTTACCGGACGTTACGTGGTTTTGCCAGCAATACCGTGGGACCGCGTGCTATGTATGTAGGCAGTGCCGGTGGCAATAATAGCTTGTCATTAACGGACAGCGCGGTTGGTGGTAATGCAAAATATACTCTTAGTGGCGAACTGATTTTCCCTGTTCCCTTTTTAGATGAAGCGTACACCAGGCAGGTGCGTAGCAGCATATTTATTGGTGCGGGCGAAGCTTGGGATACTGAATTTAATTACGACAACTACAGCCAGATGAGTTGTTCGTACAATTGTGATTATTTTGGAGATTATTCAAAACCGGGTAGAATACGCGCATCATTGGGAACCCAGATCACTTGGGTGTCGCCAATGGGACCGCTTATTTTTACATTAGCCGTGCCACTAAAAGAGTATGCTGGTGACAGAACCGAAGTATTCTCATTTAATATAGGTGAAACATTCTAATTTATTTATATGCCAATATGACAGGTCGTTGTTAAAGCACCTGTGAACTATTGGCTATGTTTAGCCTATGCAAATATTATTTTTTACATTATTGGAGTCACAAAATGAAGAAATTTTTTAAAGTAGCCACATTAGCCGTTGCCATGGTTTCGCTATCAACAGCAAACGCTGCTCAAGAAACAAAAAAAATAGGTGTGGTTTTTCCGACTAAAATTATGCAGCAGTCCCCACAGCGCGAACAAACTATAAAAAAATTAGAAAGTGAATTTAAAGGCCGTTATGAAGATTTACAAGCCCTTGAAAAAGAGATCACCAAAATAGAGTCGACACTGGAGCGTGATGCGGAACTGATGGCGGCTGCAGAGGTCACCACCTTAAAACGCAAGATTGAAGTTAAACTTTCTGAATACAAATTAAAACGTAAAGCGTTTGAAGAAGACAACCGTCGTCGTCAGGGTGAAGAGCAACAAAAAGCGATGCTTATGGTGCGTGATGTTATCAATGCCGTTGCGAAAAAAGAAGATTATGATCTTATCTTAAATGGTGAGCAGATTGTTTTCTCAAAAACGGAACTTGATATTTCAGATATCGTAATTAAAGAAATTAGCAAAAAGTAGATTATAAATAATGACATACAATTTGGCACAGTTAGCAGAGCTGCTAAACGCCCAGCTAATGGGCGACCGGGAGCTTGTTTTACAAAGACTTGCAACTTTTGAAAAAGCAGGAGAGGGGGATATTACCTTTGTTTCTGATAAAAAACTGCTTACCAAGCTAGGTGAGTGTAAAGCCAGCGCGGTTGTTTTGCCAAGCGCACTGCAGGAGAGTTACCAGGGCAATGCGCTGTTTATGGCCAACCCTTATGTGGGGTACGCACTATTAGCCAAGATTTTTGATACAACACCCAGCCTGTCTGGGGGAATTGCCGCTTCTGCTGTGATTCATGAAACGGCTGAAATCGGTGAAAATGTCGCAATTGCCGACCATGTTGTGATTGGCGCCAATGTAAAGATAGGCGACAACTGTCAGATTCTGGCCAATACCGTTATCGGTCAGGATTCGCTAATCGGCGCACAGTGTAAAATCTATCCGAACGTCACTATTTACCATAACTGCCAGATTGGTCAACGCGCTATTATCCATGCCAACAGCGTGCTGGGATCGGATGGTTTTGGCAATGCGCCCTATCAGGGGACTTGGGTAAAGATACCGCAAATAGGTCGGGTTCTGATTGGTAATGATGTTGAAATCGGCGCATCGACAACCATTGACCGCGGCGCGCTCTCCGATACTGTCATTGCTGACGGTGTGAAAATTGATAACCAATGTCAGATTGCGCATAATGTGTCGATCGGCGCACATACCGCCATTGCCGGAGGCTCAAATGTTGCGGGCAGTACCAAAATCGGTGCAAACTGTATTCTCGGTGGGTCAGTCGCAATGAACGGACATATCAGCATTGCTGATAATGTCATTATTACCGGCGACAGCATGGTGATGCGCAGTATTCATGAAGCCGGTGTTTATTCATCCGGCGTACCCGCGCAAAAAAACAGAGCATGGCGTAAAACAACCGCATACACGTTGAAAATTGATGATTTATTCAAGCGTGTTAAAGAACTTGAAAAACAACTTAAAGATTAAATAAAGGAAGCAATCGTGAGTAACGAATTAAATTCACTGGACATCAAAGAGATCATGGATCTTCTGCCGCACCGCTACCCATTTTTATTAGTGGATCGCGTCTTAGATTATGTTCCCGGTAAAACACTACATGGTGTCAAAAATGTTTCTTTTAATGAACCGCAATTTCAGGGACACTTTCCTGGAACGCCAGTTTTTCCTGGTGTGATGATTATTGAAGCGCTGGCGCAGGCAACCGGCATTTTAGCCTTCGCTACCTATGGTAAACCTGCTGAAAATGAGCTTTATTTCTTAGCCTCAATTGATAAAGTGCGTTTCCGCAGACCCGTTGTACCCGGTGATATTCTCCACCTTGAAGTGGTTTACCTTAAAGAGCGTCGCGGCATGGGAAAATTTGAATGCGTGGCAAAAGTTGACGGACAAATTGCCTGTGAGGCGATGATTATGTGTGCAAGAAGAGAGATCTAATGATAAATTCATCCGCTAAGATTCATCCCACTGCTATTGTGCATGAAAATGCCATTATAGGTAAAAATGTAGAGATTGGCCCCTATACCATTATTGGATCCGATGTTGAAATTGGTGATAATTGCTGGATTGCACCGCATGTTGTTATCAAAGGCCCAACTAAAATGGGGCAGGGTAATAAAATATTCCAGTTTGCCTCAGTGGGTGAAGACTGCCAGGATCTGAAATATAACGGTGAACTGACCTTTTTGGAGATCGGTGATAATAACGTCTTTCGTGAGAGCTGTACTATCCATCGCGGTACCGCGCAGGATCAGGGGACCACGCGTATCGGCAATAATAATTTACTGATGGCCTATGTGCATGTCGCCCATGACTGTATCCTCGGGGATAATATTATCCTGTCTAATAATGCGACGTTAGCCGGGCACACTAAGCTGGCTAACCACGTTATTATCGGCGGCCTTTCTGCTCTGCATCAGTTCACCCGAGTGGGTGAGTATGCAATGATTGGTGGTTGCTCAGCGGTCAATAAAGATATTCCGCCCTATTTTATGGCGACCGGTAATTATGTACAGGCGCAGGGTATTAACTCGGTAGGTTTAAAGCGTCATGGTTTCAGCAGCGCTGCTATTATGGAAATTAAACGCGCCTATAAAGTGCTTTGCCGTCAGGGTAATACGCTGGAAAACGCCAAACTGGAAATAGCTGCAAAATTAGACGACTGTCCTGAACTGCAAATCTTATACGATTTCATCAGTGCAGAGAGTCGCGGCATAGTCCGTTAGGCTTCGGGTCGTAATATTATTTAAAAAGGGCTCATTAGAGCCCTTTTTTTTAAAGAGTGAATTAGAGATGAATAAACCATTAAGAATAGGTTTGATAGCAGGCGAAGCTTCCGGTGATATTTTAGGGGAGGGGCTGATCAAAGCCTTAAAAGTGCATTATCCGGATGCTGTTTTTGAAGGGATAGCCGGGCCGAAAATGATTGCCCAGGGGTGTAAGGCGCTGCATCCCCTTGAAGCTTTGTCGGTCATGGGGTTTGCTGAAGTACTCGGGAAGTTGCGCAGTATTTTACGTATTCGCAAGTCGATTATTAACCATTTTATCGCCAATCCGCCGGATATTTTTATTGGTATTGATGCGCCAGATTTTAATCTAACGGTTGAACTTAAATTAAAAGAAAAAAACATAAAGACCATTCATTATGTCAGCCCTTCCGTGTGGGCCTGGAAGCCGTGGCGTATCCATAAAATTGCCAAAGCCACGGATCTGGTGCTCGCTTTTCTGCCCTTTGAAAAAGCTTTCTATGATAAATTTAATGTGCCCTGTCAATTTGTTGGCCACACGCTGGCTGATCAACTGCCGCTGATCCCGGAAAAAGGCCTTGCCCGCAAAAAACTGGGGGTTTCAGATAAGGATAAGCTGCTCGCCGTGCTACCGGGCAGCCGTAAGGCGGAAATTGAGATGTTAGGGCCGCTATTTTTACAAGCTGCATCCATTATCAGCCAGCAGCATCCCGAGCTTAAATTTATTGTGCCTATGGTTAATGACGCGCGCAAAAAACAGTTTTTGGCTCAGCAGCAGCTCTATGCACCGGGGTTGCCGTTGCAGATATTTGATGGTCAGGCAAGTGCTGTTCTGCAGTCTGCCGATACAGTGCTGCTAGCCTCGGGTACCGCCGCGCTTGAAGCTATGCTGGCGAAAGTCCCTATGGTGGTGGCATACCGGGTTAAACCGATAACCTATATTATTGCCAAATCATTGGTGAAGGTTAAATATACCTCGCTGCCCAATTTGATTGCCGATAAAGAGGTGGTTAAAGAGCTCAGCCAATACGATTGCACTGTGGAGAAGATAGTTGCGCAATTGCAGCGTTTATTAGATGAAGACAACAGTGCTATGCTCGATACTTTTACTAAGCTGCATCAGTTGATCAAATGTGATGCCGACACGCAGGCTGCCCAGGCTGTGGTTGATCTGCTCAATAAAGAGTAACTGTTTATATTATGTGCAGATGAGAAAAATAAAATGAGCAAGTTGAAAACAGATTATGCAGATGTTATTTATCCTGATTTTAGTTTAATCGCCGGTGTCGATGAAGTAGGGCGAGGGCCGCTGGTTGGCGATGTGGTCACCGCTGCGGTTATTCTCGATGTTAACAATCCGATTACCGGGCTGACCGATTCTAAAAAACTAAGTGCCAAAAAACTTGTCTTATTATTTGACGAGATTCAGGAAAAAGCATTGTGCATTGCCATCGGCCGGGCTTCTCCTGCTGAAATCGATAGCCTTAATATATTGCATGCCACTATGCTGGCGATGCAGCGTGCGGTTGAGCAGCTTGAAATTCAGCCCGAATTTGTGTTTATTGACGGTAATCGCTGCCCGAATTTGAATATGCCCTGTGAGGCGATTGTTAAAGGTGATTTACGGGTTGCGCAAATCAGCGCCGCATCGATTATTGCCAAAGTGACGCGGGACAGAGAGATGGTCGAATTGGATAAAAAGCACCCCCATTATGGCTTTGCTCAGCATAAGGGGTATCCTACTAAGGCGCATTTTGCAGCATTACAAAAATATGGCATTATCCCTGAATATCGTAAAAGTTTTAAACCTGTATCACAGCAACTCGGCTTGCTCTAAAAGTAGATAACCTATGTCTGAACCAGATTCTTCTGTTGTAACACATTATTCACCCAAGTTTATTCACCTGCGTGTGCACAGTGACTACTCTATGGTGGATGGATTAACTAAGGTTAAACCTTTAGTTACTAAAGCCGCAGCGATGAATATGCCTGCCTTAGCGCTCACTGACCATACCAACTTTTGCGGTTTGGTGAAGTTTTATGGTGCCGCGCACAGCGCGGGTATAAAACCTATTATTGGCGCTGATTTCTGGGTACAGAGTGATCTGCTTGAAGGTGAGCAGGTTCGCCTGACCGCGCTGGCCATGGATAATAAAGGCTATAAAAATATTACTGAGCTGATCTCTAAAGCCTATCTGCGTGGCCATGTGGGCGGTCGTCCGGTTATCGACCAAAACTGGCTTATTGAGCATAATGAGGGGGTGTTACTGCTTTCCGGTGGCAGAGAGGGCGATCTGGGTAAGACCTTGTTAAAAGGCAACAGTGAGTTTGCCGAGCTTATCACAGCATTTTACCAGACCCATTTCCCACAGCGTTATTATCTTGAGCTGATCCGCACCAATCGCCCGGAGGAAGAAAATTATCTGCATCTGGCGCTGGCGTGGGCTGAGCAGCATGAACTCCCGGTGGTGGCCACCAACCAGGTTGTGTTTGCAGATAAAGAGCTGTTCGACGCCCATGAAATCCGTGTCTGTATTAATCAGGGCTACACGCTGGGCGATGAGCGCCGCGCTAAAGAGTACAGCCCGGAGCAATATCTGCGCAGCGAACAGGAGATGTGTGAGCTCTTCTGCGATATTCCTGAAGCGCTGCAAAACAGCGTTGAAATTGCCAAACGCTGTAATGTCACCTTACGTCTGGGTGAATATTTTCTGCCCGATTTCCCGACCGGCGATATGTCCATCAATGATTTCTTTTGCGCCGCTTCACGTAAAGGATTAGAGGAGCGGCTGGAGTTTCTCTTCGATAAAAATTCCCCCGATTTTGCACAAATTCGCAAACCCTATGATGAACGGCTGCAAATTGAACTCGATGTTATCAATACCATGGGATTTCCCGGTTATTTTTTGATAGTGATGGAGTTTATCCAATGGAGTAAAGATAACAATATTCCGGTTGGACCGGGCCGTGGCTCAGGCGCGGGATCTTTAGTTGCCTATGCATTAAAAATAACCGATCTGGATCCCCTTGAACTGGAGCTGCTGTTTGAACGTTTCTTAAATCCTGAACGTGTTTCCATGCCCGATTTTGATATTGACTTCTGTATGGACAGGCGCGATGAAGTGATCGATCACGTCGCCCAGTTATACGGGCGTGATGCGGTTTCACAGATTATTACTTTCGGTACTATGGCCTCCAAAGCGGTTATCCGCGATGTTGGCCGTGTGCTCGGTCATGCTTACGGTTTTGTCGATGGTATCTCTAAACTGGTCCCCCCGACTCCGGGCATGACGCTTACTAAGGCGTTCGAAGAGGAGCCCAGATTACAGGAGCGTTATGACGGCAGCGAGGAGGTGCGCGCGCTTATCGACATGTGTCGCACCCTTGAAGGGACTATCCGTAATGCCGGTAAACATGCCGGTGGTGTGGTTATTTCGCCGACCACTATTACCGATTTTGCGCCGCTCTATTGCGATGAGTCGGGTAATAACCCGGTTACTCAGTTTGATAAAAATGATGTGGAATATGCCGGTCTGGTTAAATTCGACTTCCTGGGGCTGCGCACCCTGACCATTATTCAGTGGGCCTTAGATATGGCCAACGCGCATAAAAAAGTGCGCGGTGAAGAGCCTATCTTTATTGAGCGGATTGATCTTACTGAGCCTGCCTGTTTTGAACTGTTAAAACGTTATGAAACTACGGCGGTATTCCAGTTAGAGTCACGCGGTATGAAGGATCTTATCCGCCGTCTGCAGCCTGACTGTTTTGAAGATATGATAGCACTGGTGGCGCTGTTTCGGCCCGGCCCCTTAGGCTCCGGCATGGTAGATAACTTTATCGAGCGTAAACATGGCCGTGAAGTGGTCTCCTATCCGGATGAAAAATGGCAGCATGAATCGTTAAAAGAGATCTTATCTCCGACCTACGGCATTATCCTCTATCAGGAGCAGGTAATGCAGATTGCACAGGTACTCTCGGGCTATACACTGGGCGGCGCGGATATGCTGCGCCGTGCAATGGGTAAGAAAAAACCGGAAGAGATGGCCAAGCAGCGCGCCACTTTTGAAGAGGGCGCGGTGGCCAACGGTATCGATGGCGAACTGGCGATGAAGATTTTCGATCTGGTGGAAAAATTCGCCGGTTACGGCTTTAACAAATCTCATTCTGCCGCTTATGCACTCGTTTCCTACCAGACGCTGTGGATGAAAACCTTCTATCCCTCCTATTTTATGGCCGCTGTGATGTCGGCGGATATGGATAATACCGAGAAGATAGTCACCTTAGTGGCTGAATGCCAAAGCATGGGGTTAACGCTGGGGCCACCGGATGTTAACGAAGGCCTGTTTAAATTTAACGTCGACCCGGATCAGCGTATCGTTTACGGGATAGGCGCAGTAAAAGGGGTCGGTGAAGGTCCGGTGGATGCGATTATCGAAGCGCGCAGCGCGGGCGGTAAGTTTAAAGATCTGTTTGATTTTTGTAACCGCATTGACCTTAAACGCTGCAATAAACGGATTTTAGAAAAACTTATCTTATCCGGCGCACTGGACAAATTGGGGCCGCATCGGGCGGCGTTGATGGAAACTCTGCCGGATGCGCTGCAGTCTGCTGCGCAGCATAAAAAAGCGGAAGCATTCGGACAGAGTGACCTGTTCGGGGTGCTCACCACGGACAGTGAAGAGATCGCCAATAAGTTTGCCTGCGCAGAAAAATGGCCGGAAAAACAGTGGCTGGCGGGTGAGAAAGAGACGCTCGGTTTGTATCTGACCGGCCATCCTATCAATCAATATGAAGCGCATCTGCGCGCTTTTCACTGTACAAAACTGGTCGATCTGGTGGCCAATCGGCGCGGTCAAAACAGCCGTGTGGCTGGCTTGATTTTGAGCATGCGGGTGATGGTCACGAAAGCGGGCAAACGTATGGGGATAATTACCCTTGATGATAAAAGCGCGCGTATGGAGATCACTGTATTTGCCGATCTGCTCGACCAATATCAGGAGCTGTTGGTGGCCGACAGTGTGATCGTTCTGCAGGGACAGGTCAGTGAAGATCACTTTAACGGCGGACTGAAAATGAATGCCCGCGAAGTGATGAGTATTGATCAGGCGCGCGAGCGTTTTGCATCAAAACTGCGTTTAAAAGTCAATGCTGAGCAGCTCGGAGATGATTTTCAGGATCTCTTAAGCGATGCCCTGCAGCCTGCCATGGGCGGTTTGTGTCCTGTTTTTATTGAATATAAAAATAAGCAGGCACAAACTGAGCTGTCATTGGGACGGACCTGGTCGGTGACACCCTCTGATGAGCTTCTTTTTGCATTAGGGCGTCTCTTTGGGGAACACAATGTCACTTTGCATTTTGATGCTGTGGGTTAACCTCTCTCGGGTAAATTAATGAAAGAAAATGATTTTATTAAAGAGTTTGCGCAGCAGTTAGCGCCTTTAACAAAGCCGGCGGGGGATTTTCATATTGCCCTGAGTGGCGGTTTAGACTCTGTGGTGCTGCTCCATCTTTTTGCTCGCCTGCGAGAAACCGCGCCCAATTTAACCCTCTGCGCGCATCATGTTAATCATGGTTTAAGCCGCAATGCGCTGCACTGGCGTGATTTTTGTAGGCAGCTCTGCGCGCAGTTGGGGGTTGATTTTAGCTGCTCCACTGTGCAGTTAAATAAACAAACACGCACCAGTCTTGAAGCGCTTGCCCGAGACAAACGCTACGGCTGTTTAACAGAAAAACTATCCCCGCAGAGCTATTTAGTCACTGCGCACCATCAGGATGATCAGCTGGAAACGGTGCTTTTGGCATTAAAACGCGGCTCGGGTAATACCGGACTGCAGGGAATCCGTTACCGGCAGACACTGGCCTGCGGGTATCTGCTGCGTCCGCTGTTAAATTACTCTCGGGCGCAGTTAGAGGCCTACGCAGCCCAGTTCCAGCTGAACTGGATTGAAGATGAAAGTAATAGCGATCAGGCTTTTGATCGCAATTTTATCCGCCATACTATCTCTCCCTTATTAAAAGCGCGCTGGCCGGGCATAGCGAAAGCTGTGACGCGCAGCGCAGCTATCTGTCAGGAGCAGCAGCAGATCTTAGATGAAGTTGCGCAGCAGGATTTCAGCACCCTGGTATTTTACTTTTTAAATCAGCAAGCGCTTGATTTTGAAAAATTAAAAGCACTGAGCAGTGCCAGACGCAACAATCTGTTACGTTTTTGGTTTAAAGAAAATGGCTGCGCTTACCCCTCTGCTGCGCAGTTACAGGCTATCTGGGGCGATCTTGTGCTAGCCCAGGATGATGCCTCACCTGTTATGCAGTTTAAGGGCTATTCCGTGCGCCGTTACCGCGGCCATATTTATCTGCTGCGCGATTGCAATATTGCTGCAAACCTCAGCTCGCCAATTTTCTGGCAGGGGCAGCCAAGCTTAAGTTTGGCGGATGGGCGAGTCACTTTAGCCTTCAGTCAGCTTGAGTTTAAAGATAATGCAACTGACGCGCTGGCTATTCCCAAAAATGCCACCATTGAAATCTGTTTCCGTCAGCACCTGGCGGCGCAATTAAGCTGTAAACCTCTTGGTCGCAGTGGCTCGCGCAGTATTAAAAAATTATTACATGAATATCATGTACCGCCCTGGCTGCGCGATTTCGTGCCCTTTATTCTGGTCAATGGTGAACTGAAAATGGCGGTTGGTTTATGGCAGTGTGAGACCTTAGCAAGTGCAGAGTGCGCTTATAAATTACGCATCTCCTGCACTTAATTAGAGCTCGCTGTTATTTAAGATGGATGAGTAATTGTTTTGCCATAAACTCTGCGATCCAGGGTTGTGCCTGTACTGTGGGATGCAGACCGTCTGCCATTATTAATTGCGGGCTTTGTATCAAAGGGCGCATAAAAAAGGGCAGCAAGGGGACCTTATAGCGTTCGCTTAATTGCGGATAAAGTGAGCTGAAGGCCTGCGTATAGCGTTTACCATAGTTTGCGGGAAGCTCTATTTGCAACAGAAGAGCCTGACTGTTTTGTGCCTGAATCAGGGTGATCATCTGTTCAAGGTTAGCCCTGATTGTCTGTATGGGGAAACCGCGCAAACCATCATTGGCCCCTAATTCTATCAATACTGTACTGGGTTTATGCTCTGCCAGCAGGGCGGGCAGCCGGGCTAAGCCATTGCCCGTAGTGTCACCAGAAATGCTGGCACTGACCACTGTAGTGGTGTTATCAAGACGCTTAAGCTGTTCACCGAGCAATGCCGGCCAGCTCTGCTCAATTGGCATCTTATAACCGGCACTTAAACTGTCACCGAGAATAAGAAGCGTGCTACTGTTTACCTGTGCGGAAAACAGCAGCATTATTAGCAAAGGAAAAATTTTTATCATGTCATCATCCATTATTAAAGCAATATCTGTCTGTAAATCTGTCATTTCCAATGCGGCAGAGTTATCTATTTTAAAAGATATCTCATTAGAGCTCTTTGCATGTGAAAGTGTTGCTATTATTGGCACATCCGGGGCAGGTAAATCAACCCTAATGTCATTATTAGCGGGTCTGGATAGTCCAAGCACAGGCGAAATTGAGCTGCTCGGCCAGCCTTTGTCACAATTAGATGATGAGCAGCGCGCCAAAATCCGCAGCGAGTCAATTGGTTTTGTGTTCCAGAATTTTCTTTTGATCCCCTCATTAAATGCATTGGAAAACGTCTCTTTACCTGCGATTTTACGCGGTGAGGGAGAGGATGTAGAAAGAGCTAAGCAGCTCTTACTGTCGGTTGGTTTGGCGGGGCGTGAAACCCATTTACCTGCGCAGTTATCGGGCGGGGAGCAGCAGCGTGTTGCTCTGGCGCGGGCGTTTATGACGCAACCGAAAATCCTCTTTGCTGATGAGCCGACCGGCAATCTGGATCAAAAAACAGCAGAAAACATCATTGAACTGTTATTTGCAATGAACCGGGATCATGGCACAACCTTAGTGCTGATAACTCATGATCCTGTGCTTGCTCAGCGCTGTGATCGGACACTGATTATTGATGCCGGGCAGCTGCAGGAGGCGTGATGCAAAAAGTTAAAACAGCTTCAGGCAATACCCTGCTATTACGCTGGAGTCTGCGCGAGATCTGGCAGGGGCAACTTTGGCCTGTATTGGCGGCGCTTACTTTGATTGTGGCCTGTGTGGTGGCGTTATCCGCTCTGGCTATTCGTGTGGAAAAGGTGATGACAGCGCAGGGGCGCTCCATGCTGGCTGCCGATCTGGTGTTCAGCTCAGCTAATCCCGTGCCACCATTACTGATCGAAGATGCGCGCAGGCTTGGTTTGATTGTGTCTGCGCAAACACGTTTTCAAACGATGGCATTTAGTGACAATAATATGCAGCTGGTCAGTGTCAATGCCGTTGAAAGCAGTTATCCGTTGCGTGGTGAGTTGAATTTAGTGGGGCAAGAGGGGAAAGTCAGCCACTTTGTAGACGCGGGTGAATTATGGATTGCGGAGCGGCTATTCTCATTACTGCAGGTAAAAATAGGTGATCGTCTGGCAATTGGTGATGCCGAATTAATTATTGCTGGGAAAATAGCTGCGCAACCTGAGCTTACTTTTAACCCTTTCCGGACTATGCCCCACGTTTTTATTCATGACTCTGACTTGCCTGAAACGGGGGCGATTCAATTGGGCAGCCGAGTACAATATAGGCTTTTTTTTAATGGCGAAAACAGTGCCCTGGAGAGGCTGCAGCGCGATCATCAGCTGCAGCCTTCAGAGCGTTGGATAAGTGAAGATAATCAAGGGCGCACAGCAGATTTAATCAACAAAGCCAAACAGTATTTAGGCCTCACTATTGTGATGGTGATATTAATGGCAGCGGTGACTTTGGTGCTTACCTGCCAGCATTATGCGAGCAGTCGCACAGATACGGTGGCGATGTTAAAAAGTATGGGCGCCAGCAAAAGATGGCTGCGTCGGTGGTTATTGGTGCAACTCGGCTTAATGTTTGCGGCGGCTTTGTTGCTCGGATCGCTGCTTGGTTTAGGGTTAGAGCTGCTTTTACGTTTACCCTTACAGGATATCTTGCCCGCTCAATTGCCAGGTTACGGTTATCTGCCTTTTGCCAGTGCGGCATTGGTCGCTTTGCTGATTGGTCTACCCGCATTAGGCATCCCCTTGCTAAGATTATTGGAGACCTCAGCCGTTGCCGTACTGCAGGCTCAGACTTTACCGCCATCGAAAAAAGGGTTGTGGCTTTTGGCACTGCCTGTGCTTGCTTTTTTACTCTTCTATGGCAATAACGCCTTAGTGTGGATGGTCGTTGCTGGTCTGTTAGTGCTTTTTTCACTGTTAGCAATAAGCAGTTATGGCTTGCTTTCTTTACTCCGGAAATACCGATGGGGGGCGGCGATGACGCTGGCATTAAGCCGCATGAGGCGTTCGCACAAGGCCAGTATCATGCAGCTGGCCGCGCTGTCCGGATCGCTAATGCTGGTTGCTGTTATCTGGCTGCTGCGCAGTGATCTTTTGCTTGACTGGCAGAAGACGCTGGCGGCGGATGCGGCTAATGTTTTTGCCATCAATATTGCGCCAACACAGCAGCAGGAATATCTGCAAAAATTGGATGACGCTAAGATTGTACGATCACAGGCTTATGCCATTGTCAGGGGGCGTTTGACGCAAATTAACGGGCGGGATATTAATGAGGTGATTGCCCCTGATAAGCAAAATATGAATATCCTGCAGCGTGAAATTAACTTTACCTGGGCAGAGCAACTGCCTGTTGATAATGAGCTCCTCGCCGGCCAGTGGACAGCGACCGGGGGCGTTTCTGTGGAGCAGAGCGTCGCGCAGGAGTTGGGAATTAACGTCGGTGATAACCTCAGCTTTTCTGTTAATAGCCAGGTGGTGAATGCGCGTGTTAATTCGCTTCGTGCGGTGCAGTGGCAAAGCATGAAACCTAATTTTTATTTTATTTTCACCCCGGATCTGCTGGCCAACTTACCGGCCACCTGGCTGGTCAGTTTTCGTATCGATGAGCAGCAAGTGCCTTTATTAAATCAGCTTGGCCGCGATCACCCCACAGTGAGCTTGCTGGACTTTCGTATTATGGGCGAGAAAATTCAGCACCTGCTGCTGCAGATTATCTGGTCGTTAACCCTGCTGGCCTCATTGGGGGTGATTAGCGGTATGTTACTGATTTTTACCCTGCTGCGTTTAAGTTTAACGCAGCGTCAGCAGGAAATTACCCTGTACCGAACATTGGGAGCAAGTCGAAGACGGATCAGCCGAACATTATGGTGTGAATATGGTGTGATGGCGATAGCGGCTGGTTTTGTTGCCGCTGTTGGCGCAGAGTTGATTGTTTTCAGCCTGATAAAATGGGGATTCAATTTAACGCCGAGTTTGCATGTCGGCATCTGGTTTTCGCTGCCGCTACTGGCTGCACTGCTGGTTTTTGCCAGTTTAATGAGCGCAATTAAAGGGTTATTACAGCCATTAAAATAGTGTTAAGAAGGCATGGCAATGTGCTGTCTGCTGTGACAGCCATTGCCATTAACTATGGTGGTCATTTATTTGACGCTTTATTAAGGTATAAATTTTGATCCGCAATGGCGAAGAGTTCGTTCGCATTTAACCCCATCTGCCAGTGGCTAAAACCGATACTGCTTGAAAAATTCAGCTCAGTTAAAAAACTATTGTTGCGGATTTCCTCAGACAGGCGAGCGACCACTTTATTCACCGAGGTGTGGTCTCCCGGCTGAAGAATAACGGCAAATTCATCACCGCCTAAGCGAAACACCATATCCGAAGTCCGTATGCTTTTAATCAGAACGCCTGCAAAGTGTTGTAACACCTGATCGCCCTTCAAATGCCCATAGCTATCGTTAATAACTTTAAAGTTGTTAATGTCTAATACTATTAATGATAACCCCTGATGGCTACGGCTGCTCTGCAATATCGATCTTTCTAAACTTTCATCATAGTAAGCGCGATTACCTATATTGGTGAGGTGATCTTTAAACACCATAGCGTTTAATTCTGAAAATTTTAATGCATGCTTTAAATTTGGCACCAGTAACAGGTGTAATTCGGTTAGCAGTTTATTTTCCTGTGCAGAGAGAGGGCTTGTACTTTGATAGGTAATAGAGCCGATTCTTGCACTGGTGGATGACAGAGATAGATTGAAACTGTCACTGTAATGGAATTTTTTTTCATTACTCAGGCTGAAAAAACCATGTGCGGACTGGAAACGTATATTAAAGGGGCGGACAAACTTTGCCACTAAGGAGGCAAAATTGTTCATCATCTCCTTTAAATCAATGGATGATTGTAACAGCTCGAGGCAGAGCAGTTTGTTTTCAACTGTCAGGGATGGATGGTTATAAAATACCGTAAACAGCCCATTACCGAGGGGGCAATTCCCCGCATCTGTTTGTGTTAATGTTTCGATAATAACCTCCTTATTTAACCATTTAATTTTATAAATAAAGCACATTCCATGCCATTTTTTATTTCATGGTGTAAATAAGGTCGCTAAATATTCATAATTTTGTTGTCGGCTTGGCTATGCTTAAGGTAATGCTTAAAGTGTGCGTTGAAAGCCATTTTCTAACGCTAAAATAGTGTTTGTCAGATAGCGCAATAGGGAGAGTAAAGAGAGTGCTGAGCGATCTTTTATTACTGTTACTGTTTGCAATTATCAGTGTGATTGTCTTTCGGCAATTTAGGCTGTCGAATATCGTTGCCTACCTGTTTACGGGGTTTATGCTTGGTCCTTCCTTGTTAAATTTTCTCAATTCCTACCGTGAAATAGAGTTAATTGCCGAATTTGGTATCGTTTTTTTAATGTTCTCATTGGGTTTGGAATTTTCTTTAAATAAATTAATCGCAATGCGCCGCTCATTGTTTGGCGTGGGGGTGTTGCAGGTCAGTGTGTCATTTCTGGTGTTCTATTTTTTAAGTCAGTTATTTGCCATGAGCTGGCAGCAATCTTTTGCAGTGGCGTGCGTCTTAACTATGTCATCAACGGCAATTATTATTAAAGTTCTATCCGATCAGCAAAGGTTACATTCGCAGCAGGGGAAACTGGCTGTTGCGATTTTACTCTTTCAGGATTTGGCTGTTGTCCCTTTTCTGATAATCATTCCTATTATTGCGCGGCCTGAATTAGAGGGGGAGCTTGTCATCCCCTTAGTGATTGCCTTTGTCAAAGGCGCCTTTGCGGTGGCAGTTTTACTCTCCGCTGGTCGCTGGTTACTGCCGCATTTTTTTTATGAGATGGGGCGTTCGCGCAGTGATGAAGTTTTTATTTTATCGACCCTTTTTGTTACCTTACTGGCGGGCTGGTTTACCCAACTACTTGGATTATCAATGGCACTGGGCGCTTTTTTGGCGGGTATGATGCTCGCTGAAAGCCATTATCGCCATCAGCTCTCTGCGGATATTCGCCCCTTTAAAGATATATTAATGGCGATCTTTTTTATCTCAATCGGCACCTTATTAGATTTTGGCGTATTACGTGATAATCTGACCACATTACTGCTGATTGTCGCGGCTATGATGCTTGCTAAAGCATTAACTATTATGCTCGCCGCCCTGATCATGAGAGAAAAGCTGACAACTTCTCTGGCGGTGGGGATAGCGCTGGCGCAAATGGGCGAATTTGGCTTTATATTGGTGGCGATGGCCAATAAATATCAGCTGTTCGATGAACAATTATCGTCACTGCTTATTGCAACTGGGGTGATTAGCATGTCCCTTACCCCTGTACTGGTGAAATACAGTCGTGGGATCACGCGCGAATTTTTGCATCAGTATGAAAAAGTTTTCCGTTTTCAAAAAACCTTACCCGGGCAGTTCAGCGATCATATTATTATTTGCGGTTACGGACGCGTCGGGCAGATAGTGTCACGTTTTTTAAGAAATGAGTCACTGCCTTTTATTGTCTTAGACAGAGATCCTATGCGCGTTAAAGAAGCGCGAAAGGGAGGGGAGCAAATTGAATTTGGTGATGCCAGCCGGCGGGAAATTTTATTGATTGCCGGTATAGAGAAAGCCAGACTGTTGATTATTACTTTTGATGATCTGCAGCGCTCAATGGCGCTGTTGGCACAAATTCGTCTGCTTAACCCCAATGTGAAAGTATTGGTACGTACTAAAACAGACTGGGGCTTGGAGGAACTGCAAAATGCAGGGGCAACAGAGGTGGTGCCGGAAGTGTTAGAAGGCAGCCTGATGCTGGTTGCACAGGTTTTATTTTTATCAGGTATTCCAACGCGGCGGATAATAGAACGATTGGAGTGTGAGCGTAGAAGTAAATACCAGCATCTGCATGGTTTTTATTACGGCCAGAAAAGCCATAAAGAAAATGATGACTGGGTGATTGAGCCTCTGCATGCAGTTGTCTTAACTGAAACCTCAGTACTACTTGATAGTTGCGTTGCACAGTTTGATTTTCCCGGAGTAAGTATCAAATCATTGCATCGACAAAATGGTGAAGAGGTGGTTATCTCCGGCGACGTGCGTTTTAAAATGGGCGATGTGCTGTTGCTGCAGGGGGCAAAAAATGATCTCTTGCAGGCAGAAAAAATGCTATTGGGAAAAACAGATTAGTCATCATCCAGGCAAAAATAGCAGGCAATAATTGCTGTTTTTTTACTTTATCGGTAATCTGTTGCATCTATGCGCTTATGTCAGCGTGGATTTTATAAGACGAGTAACTTATGTCAGAGAACTTATCCGAAACACTTTTTGCGCATAAATTTCATGTGCAGGAAACTTCAGCCATTATCCCCAGTTCATCAACTAAAAAAAATCTTCAGTTAAATGATCTCATTATGGATGGTGAGAAACAAAATGGTTGGTATCGTTTATTAAAATTTATGCTTTGGGCATGGCAAGGTTTAGATATTATCGACTGTTACGATGTACTTGCGCATATTTCAGCCTCTACCAATAAACGCAGTGATGAAGGGATCTTAGACAGCGTTATTGGTTTTAGAAAGGGAAATTGGGCTTATGAATGGACACAGCAGGGGATGCGTCAGCAAAAAAAAGGCAATGAATTTGCTAAACTGGGCGACCGCAAAGCCGCTAAAAAAGCTTATTATTGCGCTTCCCAATTTTACAGTGTTGCCAGCTACCCGCATTTAAAAGGCGATGAATTAAGCCTTCAGGCACAGGTTCTGGCGTTTAATAATTACCGTGAGTCATTTAAGTTTGATGACAAGTATCTGTTAAAAGAGGTAAAAGTGCCTTTTCAGGGAAAAGAGGTCAGCTGTTATCTGCATCTCCCTGATGATGAGACAATCCATCCTGTGGTTATTATTAGCGGTGGACTCGATACTCTGCAATGTGAGCTGCTGCAGCTTTTTGAAAAAGATCTTGCCCCCGCAGGGATTGCTATGCTGAGTGTTGATCTGCCGGGTATAGGTCATTCTGCACATGTTAAATTAGATCAAAATTCCTCGGATCTTTATCAGGCAATTATTCATCATTTAAAAAATGTTCCTTGGGTGGATCATGCCAGAGTTTCCCTGATGGGGATGCGTTTTGGCGGTAATATCGCTGCCCGTCTGGCTTTTTTAGAGCCTAAAAATGTTAAATCTGTGGTCTGTGTGGGGGCGGCTGTAGGC
>Ga0075011_10000468_pt1 | contig 21567 bp, 20 predicted proteins | sample TARM_MetaG_T_14_FD_72354 | JGI IMG/M metagenome (GOLD analysis project Ga0075011, IMG submission 72354) | Freshwater microbial communities from Pennsylvania, USA, analyzing microbe dynamics in response to fracking - TARM_MetaG_T_14 | ecosystem: Environmental > Aquatic > Freshwater > River... | reverse complement strand
CTTTATTATTATGGTTCGCAACTTAATTATATAAGGAAATTCTATTTGTCTCAACTTTTTTTTGAAAAAAATTGGTGTTAGTTTCCACCAACACCAAATATTATACAGCCGAAAATACTAGCGAACTTTTAAATTTGGAAAACATAATTGATAATGATTTAGATGAAATTAAAAGTAAAATAAGAATTTTATATAATCAAGCTAACGAAAATAAAACTTTAACTAGTGAATTTCAAATAAGTGATTTAGCAGGAAACATTCTTGTTATTAATCCTAGTATAAGCTATAATAGTAGGCTTCCAAGCAAATTAACAACTATTGGTGAAGTAACTTCAAATAACAACATTAAATTTACTAAGGATATTAATTATAAACTTAATAAGGAAGGACTAGGGCAAGATATAGCCTATGCTAGTATAAAAAATAATTTTTCTAAAATCAATTCATTGCCAGTTAGTATTAGTAACTTTAATTTCCAAGGGATTGAAAATATGAATAATATATTAGACATCACAACTTATAGTAGTTCTGGTATAAAGCTAGGGCCTAATATGGAACAAATAGTAATTGACACAAAAATAAACGGTGGAAGTATTCCTAATGTTAAATCTAACTCTGCAGATGGAATAAAACATAGAGTACCTATTTCCTTTAACAAAATACAAGAATTAGTAGGTCTACAAGGCTTTAAAGTGAATACTCCAAATATTGCAGTCGTAGGAGAAAATATTTCCAATGGTTATTATCCTCTAACAGGGGCTGATTACAATACTGTAGCAGGAACTTCTACCTATAATGAAAGTTATTTCTTAGAATTTACAAGGGATATTCCTGGAGAATATGCTATACAAGTAGAACTAATAGATAGACTAGGTAATAAGGGTATATTTAATTTTATAGTTCAAATTACTAGAATAGTGGAACTACGTGGCAAGGTAGAAGGAAGTGATTTGGAAATTAAAAGTATAATTGAAATTGATGAAGAATTAGAAATAAAATCAAGAACTAAATAAAGGAAATTGAAATTTTGTAAGAATATAATAATTGAATCTGTTTTCAGAAAAATTTAAATCAAAAGGGATTAATATGTTAATCCCTTTTGAGCAATTATTAACATAATAATAATTTCTTGTAATTAAGCATAATATATTATATACTGTTAATGGTTATTTTAAATAAAAAGTATACTTCACATTACAAATTATAAGTGCAATAAGGGTGGTAAAAATGGACGGTAAAATTTTAGTTATCGATGACTCAAAATTGAATTCTAGATATTTGATAGGAACACTTTCAGATTATGGATTTGAATCACTTCATGCCTTTAACGGTTTGGAGGCTTTGGAAATATTGGAAGAACACCACAAGGTAATTAAGGCAATAACTTTAGATAGGAATATGCCTATCATGGATGGTTTTGAATGTGCTAGAAGAATAAAAGCGGTAGAAGAATTTAAAGATATTCCTATTATATTTATTAGTAGTTTATCTGAAAGAGAAGATGTAATAGAAGGACTAAAAATTGGTGTTTACGACTATTTAGGGAAACCAGTCGATTCTGATTTATTTTATTTAAAAATAAGAAATGCAGTGGATTTTTATGACCAAAAAATACAATTAAAAAAATTAAATGAAAGAATTCAAGAAAGAAATGCTCGATTAGAAAAGATAGTAGAAGCTAGAACAGAAAAATTGCAAAGTATTACAAATTCCATATTGAATATATTGGAAAATGCTAGTAGTTATAATGATAGTGACACAGGTAACCATATTCAAAGAGTTGCTGCTTATTCAGAATTTTTAGCAGAAAAATATGGACTAAGTACTAAAAAAATAAGAGATATAAAAAATTATTCTCCTTTACATGATATTGGTAAATTAGGTATACCTAACCATATATTAAAAAAAGAAGGTCCTCTGACAAAAGAAGAATTTGAAACAATGAAGGAACACGTTAGTATTGGAGAGGCCCTATTAAAAAATTCAGATTTACCTGAAACAGCTTTAAACATTATAAAATATCACCATGAAAGATGGAATGGAAATGGCTATCTTTGTGGTTTAAAAGGTGAAGAAATACCTATAGAAGCTAGAATAGTTACTATAATTGATGTTTTTGATGCTTTAACATCAAGTAGACCTTATAAAAAAGCTTTTAGTATAGAAAAATCCTTAGATATAATGAATAATGAGATGATAGGACATTTCGACCCTAAATTACTAGAAGTCTTTATGGATAATTTAGATGAGATAATAAAAATGAAAGAACAACTAAGTGATAGTTAGAAGACTTGATAATTTCAAGTCTTTTTCTTATTAAAAACTTTAACTAAAGGATTATTCAAAATTCTATCTAAATATATTTCTTTAGAAATTTTTTTTAAAATTTCTCCATAGGTAGGATAGGGATATATTATATTTTGTAGTTTAGCAAAGTCCATTTTTAAAGTTTTTAAAATTTGAATTTCTGTTATAAGCTCCCCTGCTCGTTCACCTAAAATATGTGCACCTAAAATTCTACCTTTTTTATTTACTATTATCTTTACAAATCCTTTTTCTTTAAGCTCTGTTTTAGCTCTATCTAATTTATCATAACTTATTGTATAAACTTTTGAATTAGAAGGATATTTTTCTTTTGCTTCTTTTTCTGTAAGACCAACTCTTGCAAATTCTGGTTCTGTAAAAGTACACCAAGGAACATTAGTGTAATTTACTTTTCTTTTAAATGGTAAAATTGCATTTGTTGTTGCTAAAATACCTTGATAATTCGCCATGTGGCTAAATTGATAAGGTCCTACAACATCTCCACAAGCAAAAATATTCTTAATGCTAGTTTCAAGCTTATTATTTACTACGACTCCTTTGGTATTTGTTTCAACACCAATTTTTTCTAAGTTTAGTTTTTCAACATTAGCCCTTCTACCTACTGCAACTAAAATTTTATCTCCCATAATTTCTTCATATTGTCCATTTTTTTCTATAGTTAATATAATTTTATCTCCATTCTTTTTTACTTTAACAGCCTTAGTTTTAGTCCTTAGTTTTACACCTTCTTTTTCTAAAATTCCGCTTAATTTTATAAGCATTTCTGAATCTTCACGAAACATAATTGTATCCATCATTTCAAGCAAAGTGACTTCTACCCCTAAGCGATTTAAGGCTTGAGATAGTTCTACTCCAATAGCACCACCACCAAGTACAATCAAAGATTTAGGAAGTTCTTCCAAATTGAATATGTTTTCATTTGTCAAAAAATCTACTTCATTTAAACCTTCAATTGGTGGGATAAAGGGAGAGCTACCTGTTGCAATAATAAATTTTTTAGCAGTATAAATTACATCATTAGCTTTTATAGTGTTTTTACTTTGAAATTCACCTCTACCTTTTATAACTTCAATATCATGACTCTTTAAAACAAACTCATTTTCTTCTTTGTAAACATTATCTATTACATTTCTAACTTTTTCAAGAACTTCTTTTGTATCTATTTCTACTTCAGAATATTTTTTTGCAATAAAAACTTCCTTAGCAATATTTATTAAAGCTTTGCTAGGAATACAACCAGACCAAGTACATTCACCACCGAGTTTTTTTTCTTCAATAATGGCAACTTTTTTATTAAAGCCTTTTCCAGTAAAAGCACAGCTAAGACCAGATGCTCCACCACCAATTATTATAATATCGTATTTATTCATAAAAGACTCCTTTTGTTAAAGATTATGATTTGGTTTTGCAACTAACTATTTAAATCCATATAATATTTTATACTAACTTGTAGAGTATTTCCTTTTATAAGGACAAATTAATATTGCCTTTATAATCTTTGGTGATGGTCTATAAAATAAAATTAATGCCCAATTTTTATTGGGTATTTTATTTTTTTATCAAAGTTGAATTTAAAATTTTTATGTGATAAAATATAATGGGGTTTATAAAAAATAAACAAATTTAGGAGTAAAAATGAAAAAAATAGAGAAGTATTTAAAAAATATAAGTGAATTAATTGAATTTTGTAAGAAAGAAGACTATATTTATATACAACCACATAATTTCCCAGACCATGATGCTGTTGCATCAGCCTTTGCTTTACAAGAATTTTTTAAACATTTTGAGATTGCATCAAAAATAGTTTATGATGGTGAAATACAAAGAGACTCTTTAAAACAATTAATAAAAGAATTAGAAATAGAATTATTTCATATAAATTATAGTTTTATGAAAGACCACCACAAAATAATTCTTGTAGATGGTTCAAAAGGAAATAGTAATGTTACAGATTTTGTTGGAGATGAGATTGGAGTAATAGACCATCACGAAGTAAAAGCATTGGAAGATATAGAATTTTCAGATATAAGATCCAATTATGGAGCTTGTTGTAGTATAATTTATGATTATTACAAGGAATATAATATTGAACTAAGTAAAAAAGTAGCTACTGCCCTTATGATAGGAATAAATGTTGATACTGCTATGCTTACTAGAAAGGTTCATGAAAAAGACTTGTTTGCCTTTGTAAATTGCTATAAAAATGCTGATATGGACTTTGTAAATTATCATTTAAGAAATAGTATAAAAACTAAAGATTTAAATTTTTATAAATTTCTATTAGAACACTTTACACAATTTAAGCATACTGTTTTTTGCTACTTTCCTAATGGTTGTGACCAAAATTTACTAGGAATATTATCTGATTTTATGCTAACTATTAAAGAAGTTAATACAGTAATGTTATGTGCGAAAAATAATGGTAAGATAAATATATCTATGAGGAATGAAAAAAAAGGAATCAATTTATCTAAAATAATATTACAACTAATAGATGGAATAGGTTTAGGTGGTGGTCATGAAAATATGGCTGGAGGAATTATTTTTGACTATAGAGACTTTAATGAAGAAAAAATGAAAAAAGAATATTTTGCTTTGTTTGCTAATATTTAATTATTTAGTAAGTTTTTATTGCAAATCACAGTAAAATTCTAGACATATTTAGGTTTGTGTAGTAAAATATTAATTGTGAATTAGAAAAAGAAAAAATTTAAGGGAGATATTTTATAGTGATTAAAGAAATAGAACGTAGACGTACTTTGGCAATTATATCCCATCCAGATGCAGGGAAAACGACATTAACAGAAAAATTATTATTATATGGTGGAGCTTTAGACCTAGCTGGTTCTGTTACTGCAAAGAAAAAGCAAAGAGATACCGCTTCAGATTGGATGGAAATGGAGAAAAAAAGAGGTATTTCCATTTCTTCTACCGTTTTACAATTTGAATATGAAAATTATAAATTTAATTTACTAGACACACCAGGGCATAAAGACTTCTCTGAAGATACATACCGTGTGCTAACTGCTGTAGATGGTGTTATCATGGTAATTGATGCAGCAAAGGGTATAGAAAGTCAGACAGAAAAATTATTTCAAATTTGTAAAAAAAGAAACATACCAATTTTTACTTTTATAAATAAGTTGGATCGTCCAGGTAAACATCCTGTAGAATTAATTGATGAGATAGAAGAAGTTTTAGGATTAAAAACTTTTCCTTTAAACTGGCCTATTGATTCAGGTGAGTTTTTTAAAGGAGTTTATGACAGACTAGATAGAAAAGTTCATTTATTTCAAAGAGTAGTAGGTGGAGCATACAAAGCCCCTGTTTCTATACACAATTTGGAAGATGAAAGTTTTAAAAACATTATGGATAAACCTGTTTATGATGATTTTATGGAAAGTATAGACCTATTGGAAAATGCTCATCACGATTTTAATCAAGAAGAAATACAAGGTGGAAAATTAACACCTGTTTATTTTGGAAGTGCATATAATAACTTTGGTGTAGAATTGTTACTTAAAGGATTTTTAGAATTTTCAAATCCCCCTCTACCTCGTGAAACAAACAAGGGGGAAATTGTAGAACTAGAAAGCAAAGATTTTACAGCCTTTATATTCAAAATTCAAACAAATATGAATCCTCAACATAGAGACCGTATGGTTTTTGCAAGGGTTTGTTCTGGAAAGTTTGAAAGAAATATCAAAATATTCAATACAAGAACTAATAAAGAAATTAGACTAGCAAATGCACATAGCGTATTTGGTAAAGATAGAGAAATAATTGAGGAATCTTATCCAGGAGATATTATAGGATTCATAACCAATGTTGAATTTTCTATTGGAGATACTATTAGTACTAATCCCTCAATAGTTATAAAATCAATACCACGTTTTGCACCTGAAATTTTTGCTTATTTAAATAATGTTCATACTGCAAAATATAAATCTTTCCGTAAAGGGCTTGACCATTTAATAACGGAAAATATTGTACAAACTTTTAATGTAGAAAGTCAGCTTAGAACGGTGCCTTTACTAGGTGCTTTAGGACAACTACAATTTGAAGTTTTGCAACAGCGTTTATTAGATGAATATGGAGTAGAAACAAACTTAGAGCCAATGTCTTGGTCTTTGCTTAGATGGTTAAAAGAACCAATAGATAAAGAAGAATTAATAGACAAATTATCATACAATGGAGTAATCGCCCTTGATGAACAAAATAGACAAGCTATTTTATTTAAAAGTCAATGGAATATAGATGCTTTTAAAGAAAAACATCCAAAAATAGAACTATTAGATTTTTTAACTCATTAAAAAACTAGTCCTTAATGGGACTAGTTTTTTTATATAGATAATTTTTTTAAATTTTAAAGAAACTTAAATCAGAATCTAATTCATCAATCAAATTAGTATTTTCTTCTACCAATTTTTGTTTGTTTACAAGTATATTTTTCATATCCTTAGTAAGATTCATTGTTTCAATAGTCAAACTCTCTATTTCAGTAGAGTTGTCTGTTATGCTACTTATGGCTATTGTTATTTCGTTAGAAGCATGACTTTGTTCATTTACAGAGCTAAGCAAGCTTTCAATATCATTGGAATTTTTATTTGTTAATTCCATAATTTTTTCTATATTTCTTTCTGAAAGTTTTGATAAATCTAAGCCTTCAGTCACTTTATTTTTAACAATATTTCCACCATCTTGAACTTTTTCAACACTAGTTTTTATAGTACTAATTAAAGCTTCTATTTTCCCTGTTTCTTCATTAGTTTTTACAGCTAATTTTCTTATTTCATCAGCAACTACTGCGAATCCACGACCAGCTTCTCCAGCTCTGGCTGCTTCTATTGCTGCATTAAGTGCTAAAAGATTAGTTTGTTCCGAAACGCTATTAATTGCTGTTAGTATAGTTCCAATATTTTGTGAAACTTCATTAAGCTTATTTATTTCTTCATTTGTATTATTAACACTATTATTAATTTCATTCATACTTACAAACATTTTATTAATGTCTCTTTGACTTTCCTTTGAAATTTTCAAGGATTCCTTAAAAGAATTAGCAGTTTTCCCCATATTTTCATTCATATGTGAACTAGTTGCATTAATTTCTTCAAGGGCAGCTAAACTTTCTTCAGAAGATGCTGTTTGATTTCTAACATTATCAAGGACAACTTCTGTTTGCTCACTTAAATCAATAATTCCATTCTCAACACTTTCAATCATTTTATCAAAATATATACTTTTTTTTCCATTTATCATATTATCAATTGCTTCTTTTATTTCAAAGTTTGTTTCCTTTGAATTTTTAGCTAAGCTTTTTATTTTAGACATAGAGTCTCTTAGTCTACTTGTAAAAGAGTTGAATTCTGTAGAAAGTAAAGCTATTTCATCTTCTCCGTTTACATCAATGCTCACATTTAAATTTCCTTTTGAAATCTCTTGAACTTTCTCAGATAATTTTTTTATCGGCTTTACTATAGAACTAGATATTCTTTCTATTAAAATTACTAAAAATAATATAGCTGTAAAAATAACTATTAATATTATTTTCTTTAAATGTGCAATTTCATCTAAAACTTCATTTTCTGGAATAACTAAAACTATACTCCAATTTAAATCTTCAATTTCACTATGAGCCATATATAGATTTCTATCATTTATTTTATATGAGTATATACCTTCTTTATTAGTACTTAATTCTTTTGTAACATTACTTAAATTAAAATCAGATAATTTTTTACCTATACGCTCAGGATATTTAGAATGAGCAATATATTCTCCAGTTTTGGAATTTGCAATATAAATATAACCATTTTTCCCATATTTAATATTTGATATTTCATCTGTAACATGCCTAAGATCAATATCACCTGAAAAAATAGCACGAACTTTATTATTTTTATCTTTTAATTGTCCAATCCCTGAAATAACATAAGCCTTTGTTGCAGAAGTAATATATGGTTCAGAAAATACCATGTTATCACCTGCATTCATCCCCAATGAATACCAAGGTCTTTGTCTAGGGTCATAGGTAGAAGGATAAGCAAAACCCATTCCATTAACCATTTTACCTTCTTTAGTTCCAAAATAAATATTTAAAAAATATTTTTGTTTTTTCGTTAATGCTAATAGATATTCTAGTTCTTCCTCTTCACTCATATTATTCATATTAAAAGTATCTCTCATAACTTGCAAATTATCCAAGTTATTATTAAGCCATGCTTCCATCCTAACTTTTTCTGTTTTAACAAAATCGTTTAATTCTTTGAAACTTTGCTCTACAATTATTTGCTTAGTATTATAATAACTATATGCCATAGATACAGCAAAAATAATAATAAAGGCAGGAACTAAAAGTAGAATCATTTTAGTTTTGATTGATTTCATGTAAATCCTCCTAATTCAAGTAAAATTAATAAACCTAATCATATTTATTTAATATTAAACTTATAAAACTTGCTCTTCTACAAAAAATTCTGAAAATATACAAAGAACCCAAAATCTCTAGTTAGAATAGAAAGTCAATCTTAAAGAAAGAATCAAATTTATATTATAATAAAATTAGATTTCCATAAATTTTATAATACATTTTTTTTAATAAAAAGTCAATACAATTATATTACTTATATATGTAAGCTAATATATCGAAAACATATTATATTTTTTTGTGAAGTTTATATTAAAAAATTAAGACTACTATTAGCCAAAAAAAAATGATATAATAAATATGAGAGGAGGGGTAATATGAAAATAAAATTAAAAGAAATTTATATATTAGAAGAAAATATAAATGAAAATGAAATAGCTTTTAAAAAACTTATAGATAATTCATACAATGAATGGAATGAAAAATGGAAAAAGCAAAGTTTTGAACAAGAAGAAATAGAATGGAAAGCTACTTTTGAAATAGAATATGAAGGTGAAACTTTTGATTTTGTTGTTGATACTCAAGGAGAATATTTGAGTTATCTTGATTTGGAAGGTTATATGGGTGGAGAAGGGCTTTTACTTGCAGATGAAACCTATTTAAAAATAGCCAGCAAATCAAGTGGTATTATTGTAGCTCTTTACTTTTCAGAAGCAATAAAATACGGATTATTAAATGAGGCTACAGAAAAAGCTTTATACTATAATATTTTCCCAGAATGGTCTAGAGGACTTATCCCAGAAGGTATTGAAAATTTAGAAAGTGTTAAAGAATTTATCACTTTATTTAAACCTTACTTTGAAAAAAAGGAAATATTAAAAAAACTAGAAATAGATTATAGTTCTTATGAAATTTTAGGTGGAAATGAATTTCTTGTTAATTTATTCAAAGAATTTATGGAAGAATATTTTAAAGAAGAACTATTCTTTTTTATACATGACAATGATTATATTGGTTCAATGAAAGATTTTGAAGAAGCAACAAGTGATTTTAAAATAAATACAGATATATTAGAAGAATATGAATAGGAGAATTAAAATATGAAAGTTTATCACGATATGGTTAAATATGTATTAGAAAATGGAGAAAAAAAAGATAATAGGACTGGCACAGGTACTATTAGTACTTTTTCTTATTTTTATAAGGTTAATTTACAAGAAGGATACCCTCTTTTAACAACAAAAAAAATGTACTTTAAATCAATGCTACATGAGTTATTTTGGTATCTAAAAGGTGATGAGCATATAAAAGAACTTAGGAAAAAAACTAAGATTTGGGATGCTTGGGCAGATGAAGAAGGAAAATTAGAAACTGCTTATGGAAGATTTTGGAGAAGATACCCTGTACCAGAAAAAGGCTTAGATGGTGAAGCTTGGGATAATGAAAAATGGGTAACTACAGAAGAAAATGGACAAAAAACCTTTGACCAAATTAGATATATTATTGATTCATTAAAAGAAATCAAGAAAAATCCAAATCACCCTAATTTAAGAAGATTAATAGTCGTTGCATGGCATCCAGCAAATGCCAGCATTAGTAAATTACCACCTTGTCATTATACTTTTACTTTTAATGTACAAGGAAATAAACTAAATTGTCATTTAACACAAAGAAGTGGAGATGTAGCTCTTGGAATCCCATTTAATTTAGCTTGTTATTCTTTACTTACAATGATGATAGCAAAGGAATGTGGCTATGAAGCAGGGGAATTTGCTCATACAATTATTGATTGTCATATTTATGAAAATCATATTGAAGGTTTAAAAGAACAATTGAAAAGAGAGCCTAAAAAATTACCAACAGTAAAAATAGCTGATAAGCCTTTTGGTGAATTAGAATTTGAAGATATAGTGTTGGAAGGTTATGAATGTGATTCTGTAATAAAATTTGAGGTAGCAGTATAGGAGAAGTATGGATATTTTAGCTTATATCAAAAGAATACAGGCAATAGCTCAAGGAGGTCTTACTTATAGTCAAAGTGAGTATGACTTGGAAAGATATGAAGAACTAAGACAAATTAGCGTTGAAATGCTTGCTAAACTAAGTAATGAGCCTATTGAAAAAATAAAAATTGAATTTGCCAGTGAAAAAGGTTATCAAACGCCAAAAGTTGATGTAAGAGCCGTTTGCTTTAAGGATAATAAAATTTTACTGGTAAAAGAAAAAAGTGATGGAAAATGGTCATTGCCTGGTGGCTGGTGTGATGTTGGGTATAGTCCTAGTCAAATGGCAATTAAGGAAGTTTGGGAAGAATCAGGATATAAGGTAGAAGTTCTTAAATTGCTCGCTTTATATGACAAAGAATGCCATGGGCATCCTATGGATATATACCACGTTTACAAACTTTTCTTTTTGTGTAATATAGTTGGTGGAGAAGCAAAAAGTAGTATAGAAACTTCAGAAATAGATTTTTTTTCAATGGAAGAATTACCAGAGCTTTCACTTAATAGAAATACATATGAGCAATTGGAAAAAGTATATAGGCTTTATAAAAACCCTACCCATACTGATTTTGATTAAAATATATGGTTTTTAGCAAAAAATTTAGTATAATATATGTGGAGGTGGTATTTATGAATATTATTTTGGCAACTACCATCAATCATGATATACAAAATTGTTTTAAGGCTATAGAACATATAAATGAAGATATGAACAAAGCATATTTACAAGAAGATTTTTTAAAACTTTTAAAGTACGAAAAAGAACTTGCTAATGTAGTAAAAAATACAAATGAAATATCAAAATTTATAAAAAAACACTAGCATGTCTAGTGTTTTTAATTTTAATATACTAAAATTCATTAAGATATTTATCTTTCACTTCTTTTAATTTTGCTTTTGCTTCTTTTGCAAGAGTTTCATCATCAAGATAAAATGTATAAAATTTATTCAAACTAGTTATAGTTTTGGTAAAAGAAGTTTTATTAAAACTTTTTAACTCTTGAATTATCTTTGCTACGACTTCATCAATTTCTTGGAATTCCTTAGAAAATAAATCTAAATTATTAAGATGATTATTTATTGTACTTTCTTTTAAACCTTCATCTTTTAATGAACTTTCAAATAAATCTATAAATGTAGAAAATTTTTGTTTCAAACATTCTTCATCAATATTAAGAGTTTTTTCTACAATTTTATCAAGTTCATCAAGTTCAAAATAACATTTATTTAGCAAACTGATTTCATTTTGTTTATCTTCTATATCTAAAGATATTAATTTTAAAAGTATATCTTTTGCATTTGAATATTTGTTTTGTTCAAAATATCTATTTGCCAAATTGTATAAGAATTTTAAGAAAGACTTATTTGAAGAGTAAGCCCAAGGCAATCTATAATCCTTTGATAAAATAGAAAATATATATTTTGCATCTTCCATTCCTTTTTTATATGACTTTGCTACATTTGGAAGATCTTTTTTTTCAGTATATATATTTATTAATTCAAGCAAAGAATCAAAATGTCCAATTGTATTATCTACAATATTTTTGAATATAACTTGAGCCTCCAAAATATTTTCCAATTGTAAAGAGTCTAATCCTTTGTAAAATCTTTCTAATAATACAACTGTATTTTCTCCAAAATTTAATATATAATCATTTTCTTTCATTTTTACTAGGCTAACTTTAATTTTAATGTCATTATTTTTTTTAAATTTCCTAACCAATTGTAAATCTTCCTTTCTAATAGTAATTTAACATATTTTATCATACATTATACTAATAGTCAATTAATCAATACTTAACAATAACACGTTTAAAATAAAACTTTACTTATTTAGTTTACTTTGATATATTATATTTTAGGAGGTTTTTATGAAAAAAGATTTAACAGAAGGTAAAGTTCTACCTTTACTTATAAGCTTAGCCTTACCTATAATGGCTAGTTCCTTACTTAATATGACATACAATTTGATAGATATTTTTTGGCTAGGTAAAATAGGAAGTGATGCTATTGCGTCTGTTGGTACAGCTGGTTTTTATATTAATTTAGGATATTCCATATTGGCTTTAGCTTTTGTTGGTGGTGGAATTTTAGTGGCTCATAATCTCGGAGCTAAAAATAATAAAGAAGCTATCTCCTGTGGAGAAAACACTATTTTTTTTAGTGGCATTATAGGAATAGCATATATATTCTTTATACTTATGTTTGGAAAATATTTAATAGGATTTTTTAATTTGGATATACATATACAAAATGAAGCAAAAGCATACTTGTATATAGCTATTTGGTCTATTGTCTTTAGTGGAATTAATCTTAGTGCTAGCAGAATAATGAATAGTTATGGAAATAGTAAAAGTCCCTTCTATATTAGTTCTTTAGGCTTAATAATAAATATTATTTTAGACCCATTATTTATCTTTTATTTCAAAATGGGAGTTAGAGGGGTAGCAGTTGCTACTGTTATAGCTAATTTAATAGTTTCTAGTACATTTATTTATTTCCTTCACAAAAAATATGATTTTTTTTCTAAAGAAAGCAAAATTAATATGGAACATATCAAAACTTTATCGAAATTAGGCTTTCCTATTACCCTTCAAAGAACAGTTTTTACTATAATTAGTATTATTATGGGAAAATTAGTTTCTACTTGGGGGGCAGAAGGAATTTCAGCCCAAAGAATTGCCTTACAAATTGAATCTATTGCTTTTATGACTTTTGGTGGATTTCAAGGAGCTATATCAGCCTTTATTGGTCAAAATTATGGTGGGAAATTATATTGTAGAATAAAAGAAGCATATACAAAAGGACTCATTTTAGTAAGTTCTATTTCTATATTTACATTTTTATTATTTTATTTTAAGAATGAAGAATTAATTAGTTTATTTGTCAAAGACAAAAATGTTATAATTATAGGAGGAGCATACTTAAAAATAATTGCTTTTTCTCAAATATTTGTTGCTTTTGAACAAACTGGTATAGGTGCATTTAACGGAATTGGAAAAACATTCTTTCCTTCTTTGAATAGTGTAAGCTTAACTATTATTAGAATTCCTCTAGCTATCTATTTGATGAAAATATATGGTATTAATGGAATTTGGTGGAGTATTAGCATCAGTAGTATCTTAAAGGGCTGTACTTTGACCTTATTATATAAGAGGCAGTTAAGAGTTAAGAGTTAAGAGTTAGTAGTTAGTAGTTAGTAGTTAGTAGTTAGTAGTTAGTAGTTAGTAGTTAGTAGTTAGAGAATTGGAGGATTTTTATGTTTAATGAAAATTTAATAAATATATTAAAAGAAAATAATTATCTAAATTTGTTTTGGCAGGGAAATTATGGAATAGAGAAAGAAAATTTGAGAGTAAGTAAGAATGGGCATTTATCTCAAACAAAACATCCAAAGGCTTTTGGTAATAAATTGGAAAATCCATATATAACCATTGATTTTTCAGAAGCCCAACTTGAAATGATTACTCCTGTTTGCAAAACTTTAGAAGAAGCTTTGGCTTTTTTGATTAATATTGAAAGCACTATATATACAGAATTACCTAATGAATACCTTTGGCCACAAAGTAATCCTTGTATTTTACCAGAGGATGAGAAAATACTAATTGGTGAATATGATGATACTTTAGAAGGTATAAAAGCAAAAACTTATAGAGAAGAACTTGCAAGAAAATATGGTAGGAAAAAACAAACTATTTCAGGAATACATTATAATTTTTCCTTTGATGATAAAGTTTTAAATTTATTATATGAGAATACAAAGTCAAATATGGACTTTAAAGAATTTAAAAATTCCTTATATTTGAAATTAAGTAGGAATTTTTTTAGGTATAGATGGCTTTTAATTTATCTTTTTGGTGCTAGTCCTATTGTACACGAAAGTTACAATGGAGTGTGTATACAAAAATTATCAAAATTTACGAGTGATTCTTATGCCTTCCATCACTCGACTTCTTTTAGAAATGGGAAATGTGGTTATAAAAATAGACATGAAGAATTTGTTCCCTATGATACTTTGGAAAATTATATTTCTAAAATAGAAACTATGATAAAAGATGGTTTAATTCAAAGTGAAAAGGAATATTATTCACCTCTTAGACTAAAATCAAAGAATGGTACTTTAGCAAAGTTAAAAAAAGATGGTATAGAGTATTTGGAAATAAGATTACTCGATATCAACCCTTTTAATAAAAGTGGAATAGACATAAAAACGCTTTATTTTGTTCAGGCTTTTCTCTATTATATGTTAATTCTTCCTGAAGATGAATACAATGAAAAAGTTGTAGATATAGGAAATAAGAATCACTATGCTGCTTCTTGTATGGGCTTAAATAGGGACTTACATTTATACGATTTTCATGAAAATTTAATTGATTTTGAAAAAACTGCAATATCATTGGTACAAGATTTAGAATCTTTTTATAATAAGTATAATTTAATGAATGCTCCTTTGAAAGAAGGAATTTTATATGCTAAGGAAGCTATTAAAAACCCTTCTCTTAGTATAGCTGGAAAAATAAAAAGTCAGGTAGAAGAAAAATCTTATATTAAATTTCATATGGAATTAGCAGAAAAATATAAAGAGGAATTTTTAGCTAAAACTTATTCTCTCCTATCCTTAGAGGATTTAGAGCTTTCTACTCAAATCCTTATTAGAGAAAGCATTAAAAGAGGTGTTAAAGTAAAGGTTTTAGACAGAAAGGCAAATTTTATAAGCTTGGAAAAAAATGGAAAGATAGAATATGTAAAGCAAGCAACTAAAACTTCAGCAGATACTTATATTAGTGCATTAATTATGGAAAACAAACTAATATCTAAGGAATTACTGAAAAAAAATAATATAAGAGTAGCTTTTGGCTATAATTTTGATAATATTGAAGAGGCATTGGCACATTATAATTTATTAGAAAAAAAAGCGTTAGTAATAAAACCAAATAATACTAATTTTGGAATAGGAATAAGTATTTTTAAAGAATTTCCAAGTTTTGAAGAATATAAGGAAGCTTTAGAATTAGCTTTTTCTGAAGATAATACAGTTCTTTTGGAAGAATTTATAAGTGGAAAAGAATATAGATTTTTAGTTATAAATGATGAACTTGTAGGAATTTTACATCGTGTACCAGCAAATATAAAAGGTGATGGTATAAATAATATAGAAGATTTAGTAAAGATTAAAAATCAAGACCCACTTAGAGGAATTGGCTATGTTAGCCCCTTGGAAAAAATAAAGTTAGGTAAAATAGAAGAAGATTTTTTAAAAAGACAAAATTTAGATAAGTTTTATGTGCCTAGAAAAGATGAAATTATCTATTTAAGGGAAAACTCTAATATAAGTACAGGCGGAGATAGTATTGATTTTACTGATGAAATACATGAAAGCTATAAGTTAGAAGCTATTCAAGCAAGTAAAGGGGTAGAATCAAAAATTTGTGGTGTAGATATGATGATAGATGATATAAAAATTCCCAAATCTTCTACCAATTATGCTATAATAGAAGTGAATTTTAATCCAGCTATACATATTCATTCTTATCCTTATATAGGAAAAGATAGAAAAGCTGGAGAAAAAATATTAAACTTATTAGGTTTTTAAGAATGGAGTAGAAATGGAAGAAAGAATTACAGCACTGGGAGAATATATAAACCAAGGCTTAGGGAAAAAAATAAATTTTAAAGGAATTAAAAGTCATCCTGTGGCAAGAGGTTTTCTATTTTCTTATGGAACAGATGATTATATTATATCAGAAAAAAATGATGAAGTACTTAGAGTGGCTTTTGAATTAAGTCAAAAAAAAGCTAGTGATTATCCTAGTAAATTAGCAAAAAAATATACTCATAGAAAGTATGAAAAAGCCAATACTAAAAAACCTGAAAGTATAGTACTTAAAGGAAAAAAATACTTTATAATTAAACTTTAAAGGAGAGCATAAAATGAAATTGTTTATAGTTAGACATGGACAAACTATATGGAATAAAGAGCATAGACTACAGGGAAAATATAATTCTGATTTAACAGAGATAGGAAGAGAGCAAGCAATTATACTAGGAGAGCATCTTAGAAAAAACAATATACAAATAGACCATTTTATATCTAGCCCTCTAGGAAGAGCCTTTGAAACTGCCAAATTAATTGCCAATACAGATGAAATTATAATTAGAGATAATTTAGCTGAAATGGCTTTTGGCAAATGGGAAGGCAAGGATTTAGATGAAATTAAAGAAGAAGCACCAGAAGAATTTTATAATTTTTTTAATGAAGCACATAAATACGACCCTTCAATAAATGAAGGTGAAAATTTTACCAGTTTAGAGGCTAGAGTGAGAGATGAACTAAAACATTTAACTTCTACCTATCAAAATAAAAATATCCTTATTGTTAGTCATGGTATAACTATTAAAATGATATTTTCTATAATTAAAAATCAAAGTTTAGAGCAATTTTGGAAAAGTGATATTTTTCAAAATACTAGCCTTAGCTTAGTAAATTTTAATAAGGATAAATTTTCTGTTGAATATATTTCAGATACTAGTTTTTTACCAAAGGATTTGACAACAAGTTTTAACAAAGTCGTTGAAAAATAAATATTTTTATTAACAAACAAAAACTTCTATATTTTAATATAGGAGTTTTGTATTTAATTTATTATTTACACTAAAAAATTTAATATTAATCAATTTAATTAAGGAGAATATTGTGAAATTAATAAAAATATTAAATGTTGCAACTTATGCTGGTAAAATTATGCTCGAAAATGGTGGTGAAACTTATAGGGTAGAAGACGTTGTTTGTAAAATTTGTGAAGCCTATGATGCTGAAATTAGTTGTTACGCAACAATTACAGGTATTATGGCTAGTGCCACTAGTAAAAATGGTGAACATGAAGCCCAAATTATTAGAGTTAAATATAGACGAATAAATTTGGATATAGTTCATAAAATAAATGATATTTGCAGAAATTGTAGCCAATATAAATTAGATGAACTATCTATAAAATTAAAAGAAATAGAAATAGAAGCTCCTTATTCAAAGTATTTAATGTTATTAGCTCATGCTTTTGCAGCTGGTTCATTTACACTTTTATTTGGTGGGAATTTCATGGACTTTGTATCTTCTTCTATTATTGGGAGCAAAATATTTTTGTTTACATATTATTTTTCAAAATTTGAGATAAATGTTTTTTTTAAAAATTGTATTGCCAGTAGTATCTTAACTTTTTTTGCAGTTATGTATAAGGAATTTAATTTAATTGATAATTTGAGTGCTAATATTACAGGAATACTTATGCTACTAGTTCCAGGAATGACTTTAACTAATTCAGTAAGAGATTTGATTGCAGGAGATTATACCGCAGGAATTGCTAGAGGAGTAGAAGCTCTTTTAATAGCATTATCATTAGCTACTGGTTCTGGTTTTGTTTTAGCAATATTATTATAGAAAGGAATAAATATGTTTAATCAAAGTTTCATAGCCTTAGTTGCTACTTATTTTTTTGGAATCATCCTAAATGTAAAAGGCAAAAAATTAATCTTTGCCAGTTTCGGTGGTGGCTTAGCATGGTATGTCTATATTTTTTCTATCTCAAAAAATATAGATAATGCCTTAGCTTATTTTTTAGCATCTATTGCACTTACAATTTATTCAGAGTTATTTGCAAGATTATTAAAAACACCAGTAACGACAATGTTAATACCAGGTCTTATTCCACTTGTACCAGGTGGTGGTATTTTTTATACAATGCTATATACTGTTCAAAAAGATACGAATTCAGCTCTTTTTAAAGGTATTGAAACTTTATTTGCAGCTTCTGCTCTCGCTTTTGGAATAGTTTTTGTTTCATCTATTTCAAAAATTATAAAAGATATTAGAAAGGGTAATATAAGAAAAATAAAATAGATTTTTTCCATAAAAATAAAGAAAAGTTTGATTTTATTTGGAAATAGTGTATAATTAAATTAAGTATTATATTGTCTTTAAAAGAAAGAGAGGGGCTTTATGTTTGGAAAATTTTTTAAGAATTTACGACAAGAAAATTCTTTAACCTTAATAGAACTTAGTGAAAAATGTGGTGTTTCAAAATCATATTTACACGACATAGAAAATGAAAAAATTACTCCTTCAAGTAAAATTGTAAATAGATTACTTGAATTTTATAAATTAAATAAAAATCAAGAGAAAGAGCTAAAAAGAATTTTAGCTTATTCTAAAACTCCTGATTTAGTCATAGATGAATTTGAGAAAACAAAAAAAGAACTTAATAAATTAAAGAAAGAATTTGAAAAGTTACAAAATAGTAGTGAATTGAATATAAATTATTTATCAGAGGATTCTTATAAAGAAGTCCCTGTTTATTCATATGTAAGAGCTGGTTTAAGTGAAGTAGAAAATATGCCTGAACCACAATATATGTTAAACGTTCCTTTGCCTTCTTTTAAAGGAGACGTTATAGGAATCGAAGTTGTAGGCGATAGTATGGAACCTAAGTTTCATGAAGGAGATATTGTTCTTGTAAAAGCTGGGATTATTCCTGAAAACAAGGAAATAGGTGTTTTTGTAGTAGATAACAGAACTGTTATTAAGGTATTTAATCGTGATAAAAGTGGCAGAATTATTTTAACAAGCCTTAATATAGAGCATGCTCCTATAGTTGTGGATGAATATACAGAATTTGGTATTTTAGGTAAATTTTGGAAAGCTATTGTTAGTTAAAATTAGGAGGAATTATGTTAATAGATTATCACATGCATTTTGAATATGGTTCATATGACGAAGAATGGGTAAAAGGTTTTTTTGAAAGTGCGAAAAAGAATAAGGTAGAAGAAATTGGGATTTCAGAACATTCTCATGGTTTCACAGAATTTAAAAAACTTTACTATAAAGAATTAGATTTAAGACCTAATACTTTAGTTGGTGACTTTCAAGAAAAATGGTTAGCTAAAAATAAATTTAAATGTAGTATTAATGATTATGAGAATTTTATAAATACCTTAAAAGCTAAAAGTTATCCTGTAAAATTTGCAATAGAAGTTTGTAATTTTCAAGACCAAGAAAGTGTAGAAGAAATACTAAAAAAGCATAATTTTGATTATATTATTGCATCTGTACATTTTATCGATGGTTGGGGCTTTGATGCCAGTCTTATTAAAGAAAATTTTTCTAATTATAATTTGATGGACTTATATGAAAAATACACTATTGAAATAGAAAAACTAGCTAATACAAAATTATATGATATATTAGGGCACCCTTTTAATATTAGAGTTTTTGGAAATATACCTAGTGAAAATATAGACCATTTATTAGAAAGAGCTGTAATTGCATTGAAAAATTCGAATATGGCAATAGATATAAATACAGGCTCTAAATACAGATACCCTATAAGAGAAATTAGTCCTTTTAATAGATTTATGTATTTTGCCCAAAAATATGATTTAGATATAGTTTTATCTAGTGATGCACATAAACCTGAAGACTGCGGAAAATATATTGAAGAAGCTTCTGAATATGCAAAGTCTTTTGGTTTTGAATACCTTACTGTTTTTAATCAAAGACAAAGAGAAAAAATTTTACTAAAATAAAAAATAAAAACAAGGATTTTTAATTTTAAATCCTTGTTTTTATTTTTTTACTGCCCTATCATAATTTTCATTTCTTTAATAGGCCAATATCTAAATATAAGTGTTCCTAATATTCTACTTTCTTTAACAAAACCCCAAAATCTAGAATCAGAACTATTATTTGTATTGTCGCCTAATGCAAAGTAGTAATTATCTTCTAATAATACTTCTTCACCACTTATCATTCTTTGGAGAATTTCTCTATCCATTATAGGTCCTGTTAATTTATCTCCATTTAATGCAAATTTTCCTTCTCTTATTTCAAGTTTAGTACTTTTATTATTTTTCATGATTTCTTTAGCTTCCTCTAAATCTATTCCCAAAGTAACTAAATTGAACTCTCCTGAAACAAGCTTAAATTCATTGGCATTCTTTACAAGAGTTTCACCTTGCAATAATTTTAGTTGCTCTTCTCTATTAGTAATTGCTGAAAAAAGTCCGTCTTTATATTTTTTTCCATTAACAGTAAATTCCATGCTTATAATTGAAAAAGTTTGATTAGGTTCAAAACCATTTTTTAATTTTTTAGCTAATGCCTCAAAGGAAATTTTTTCTCCTATTTCCATAAAAGAAGCTTCTACCAATTTAATTTTATCACCTTTTTTAGGAATTGTCCAAGTATCCTTACCCATATTCCCTATCTGCGAATAAAATCTTTTGTTTTCTAAAATTTCATTATTTATTCTCAAATGTCCATCATCAGATATATTTATTTCTTCACCAGGTAAGGCAACTAATCTTTTAGTATATCTTAACTTATCTGAAACAGGTTCCCTAAATATTATTATAGAATCTCTTTTTGGAACTTTGAACTTTGGACTAAGCATATTACCAAAAAATCGTTCCTTAACCTTTACAGTTGGATGCATTGAAGGTGTTGGAACTGTAAAATTTCCTATATAAAATTTTTGAATAAAAAGTACTAAAATAATAACTAATGATAAAGATATAATGCCATCAACAAATTTTACTATTTTTTTTCGACTGCTACCTTTAAACAAATTAAGTTTATCAAATAAAATATTTATTTGCTTTTGACATTTCTCCTTACGAACCTTCTCTATCTTTTTCTCTTTTATCAAGTAAACTAAAAGACTTATACTTGAAACTAAATAAAATAATAACCATAAAATCGTATTCACTTAAATTTTGCTCCCTTCTTAACCTTGTATATTTTTATTATAAATTATATTTGTGAACTAATAGAAAACTCTGTAAATAGTATACATTAAACAATAATAAATAGCAATATTTTAT
>Ga0075011_10000465_pt1 | contig 21626 bp, 30 predicted proteins | sample TARM_MetaG_T_14_FD_72354 | JGI IMG/M metagenome (GOLD analysis project Ga0075011, IMG submission 72354) | Freshwater microbial communities from Pennsylvania, USA, analyzing microbe dynamics in response to fracking - TARM_MetaG_T_14 | ecosystem: Environmental > Aquatic > Freshwater > River... | reverse complement strand
AGCGGCAAGCGCCTTCTCGGCTTCGTGGAACGCCGGGTAGTTGTTTTCAGGAAGGCCCGTCATGGGTCCGGATATGTAAATTTTCATTCTCTCTCCAAAAATTGCGGATTAGTTGCGCTTTTCAATATTCCAAACGGCCAGGAGGTATTCCCGCCCCTTGGTGGTGAGTTGGTATCCATCATCGTACATTTCTTTGATGAGGCCATGGTCATGCAGGATATGCCGTGCCGTGTGGCCCTGGTGGTATCCAAAGGCACACTTCAAAACGCCACGGTTCACAACCTCACGCTTCGAAATGCCGCCGAACTTGGCGTGTGCGTGAACGTCTTTAATCTCGTTGTCGGGAATAATTTCTTGCGGGGTGCGTTCCGGCACCACTTCCCACCAGTTATCCATGGTCATGCTCCTGCTGATTAGTTTAGACGCCCGCGCCGCCGTCAAAGTTGAGGTTGTGGCAGCCAACATCCATACCAACCTCTTCAACAGCATCAGTGATTTCGAAACGATCGTGTATGTTTTCACACCACAAGGCTTTCTCCAACTTTTCGCTACCGTGGTTTGCGGGGTACACAAACACACCGACATCAGACCAACACCGCAACACAAGGCCTGCGTCTGCGCATTTTTTGAGAGCCCGTTTTAGGCTTTTCGCCGCTTTAATTTGTTCATCGTTCATTTCTTGCCCGCCTATTTTGAAGATGTTGACGCCATGCTCAAGAGCACATCGCGGAAGGCTCCCGGAGTAGCGTTCCTGATTCGCGTTTTGTTCTTGCCGCCGACCATCGCCAGCACACCTATGCGCCTAGCCTTCTCGTAGCCGTGTTTCTCCATGGCCTTGGAGTCTAGCCGCTGTTCGGTCTTTCCCCAAATGAGTTCAGGAAGTTCAACGCCGATAGCGTAAAGCCAAGTGGGTTTCCCGCTAAAATGGCCGTAGTGCCCCTGATAAACACAACATGTCCATCCGCCTAACTCATCGGCCACCACCCACCCGCCGGAACTTGGCGGTAGAGTAAGTCCGTACCAACGCCATGCGTGGCTGCCCATGGGGTGCTCCAACACACCGCCAAAAACACGGACGGCATGAAGGGCCGAAGCGAAACAACCTCCATCATTTCCTAATTTAAATTGGTGAGGCTTGCGGGGGCTTCCATGCCAGAAACGTCCCCATCTTTGGCAAGGCGGGTGAGCAACAACAGGGTGAGGGCCAGAGTAGCGTCTGGCGTCCCTTTGCTGGTCCCAAGGATCAACGTGAGGAAGCCCGAAATAACACCCGCCTGATGCGACGTATAAAGCTGCTATTTGTGTCATGGCTATACTGATTTCTAGCTCTGTTCGTTCTCGTCCACGCATTCGATGAAGCGGTCGAGTTGCTGCTTTGTGGCCCGGTATTGCCCGAGCACGCGCCGGAGCCTTATTTCTCCGTCGGTTATCATCTTGCGCAGGGTACGCGGATCGGTCCGCAGGTGCGCGGCTATCTCGTCGAGCCCCCTGAGGACGGGCGTGCCGTCCTCGATCTCGCGCAGGCGGTGCGCCTTGGCTGCGTTCATGTCGCTCATTTGCCCACCACCAACAGGCCGAGTTTGCCGACATCATGATTCCGCGTGTCGAAGTGGAACCACGACATGCCGGGGAAATCCTCGATACAGGTGATATGCGTAAAACACGGCTGGCCGAACTGTCGGCCCTGCGTGTCGAGTTCCATGAGTTCGCGCCGGACGTCCTCGGCGGAAATGTCTTTGAACTTGCAGTCGAACCCGCGCCCGAATTTGTGCTGGCTGAACTCGGCCCCGGTGGACGTGGTCCAGGGACGCAGACCGGACAGGTTGAACGATCCGTCCCAAAGCCAGTTATTGACCGTGATGGAGCCGAACCGCTCGCGGAGTTCATCCAGGGTTATCAGGGCGCGAACGTCGAGCAATTGCCAAAGCCGATGCTGCTTGTCCCTGAACCGCTCGAACAGTTCTTCGGGGACAAGTTCTTCAATCCTGAAATGCTTGCATTTATACACCGGACTTCCTCCTTTTTTCGCTTCAATCATGTCGAACATATCGCCGCCAAGAGCGAACATGCGTTCGGCCCGCGCTTGGCCGTCCATGCCTACCGCCGATGGCTCGGCCAAAGGAATTGCACCAACTGACCGTTTTCCCGGAGCCGGTCGACCACACGCAGGCCGACGACCTGCTCCATTTCAGGCAACCCGAGGTTGGAAATAACGATGGTCGGGCGCATTTCCCGATACCGCCCGTCGATGATGTCGAAGAGCAACAGCCGTTCCGTGTCCGTCCCGAACTGAACGCCGATCTCGTCGAGGACGAGTAGGTCGGGAGATACGAAGCGCCGGGCCGTTTCGTGCTCGCTGTACGGACTCCCCTGCCGCCAGGAATCCTTTATCGCGCCGACGGCATGACGGGCCGTGCTGTAGAGCACGCTGTTGCCGCGCTCGCGGATCGTGTTGGCGAGGGCGCACGCCAGGTGCGTCTTGCCTGTCCCGACGCCGCCGAGGAATACCAGACCGGTCCCGTCGGCCCTGGCCTCTCCGAACCGGGCCGCGTACCCCCTGGCGGTTTTCAATGCCGCCACCTGGCCGGGCGTTTCCGCCTCGTATCCGTCGAATCCGCAGGCAATGAATCGGGCAGGGATACCCGTTGCATGGGCCGCGACCCTGTCACGGTCGGCCTTGCATTTCGGGCACTCGATGCGGTCACCCTGTAGCAACCTTCCCATTATCTGGCCGTGATTCGGGCAATACCCCCGAACCATCCGAATCAGCGTATCGCGCCCACTTGTTTTCGGGGTCTTGCTCCCATCCAACGTCGTCGCCGTTCTCATAAATCATGCCTCCGTCAACGGGCGCACAGTGACCGCCCTGGTTCAGATACTTGTCAAAATTATCCGGGCGAAACGGGGTGGTGTGGTCGAGATACTTGCGGTCGAATTTCCGATCCGCGACCTTGATGTCGATTACCCGCTTGCACTCCTCGACCGTCCGACCATCGCGCAGCCGGGCCGGGATCAACCCGAGAGCCTTGAACCGCTTCCCGGTCTTGGCGTTCAAATAGTCGAGCACTTCGCCCGCCTGTTCGGTGATCCTGTCTCCTGCGGCCTTTTTGTCCGGGGGCGTTTCGTCCCCCTCTTTATGCGTAGGAGCAGGAGAAGGAGCAGGAGCAGGAGCAGGAGTTAACGAGGCGTTTGGTTCCACTTTTGCGACCGTTAACGAGTCGTTAACGGTTCGTTGCTTCGTCGTTAACGACTCGTATTCTTCCCTTGAAATTCCCTTGACGCCTCGTTCGATAAGATCGTGATATATATGGGGGTGCGTTTTTGCCATCCTGGAGAGTCGGGCCTTGTCGCTCCGATTGTCCGACTGTGCGGCCCAGGCGTTGCGCTCTTTCCAGGCATAGAGCACGTATGTCCCGGCCTCTTCACTCATCCAACGCAGGGCCAGGAGCGCAGCCGCGAAGACACCGTCGTCACCGGCCCATTTGGCCGCGATCTCGACGTCCTCGGTGTCCATGCCGGAGAGAACGCCGTCGGGCCGGTTTACGGCAGCCCATAACCAAAGAATTTGGAGCGATTTAACCGCTTCCAGGCCGAGCCGCCTTTCTAGCTTCACCGTCTTGGGATGGTCCCAAAAATCCACGGATAAACGGATATCGGTATTCATCGCGCATCCGTCCCTTGCTTCGTCGCCTCCATCCTTCTCCGCCTCGCGTTGCCGTTGAAACAATCGGCATGGCAGAACCGCAGCACCGCCCACCGTTCGTCGCTCCGCACCTCCCCTGTCTTCGGGTTGATGCGGTAAATAATGTTGTCGCACCCGCGCCCGGCGCAGACCTTGAAGTCTACGCCTTCAACGCCGGAGGGATGAGCCGATAACGGCCTATCCGCTTGCCCGTCTTGGTCTTGACGATTTTGCATTCTATTTTGTGTCCGCGCTTGCGAAGGTCGTTGATCCGCGCCCCGAGGCGAAAGCACCCGAACTTGTTGAGGGCGTCGATTTGCGTGATGGGGTGCCCCTGTTGCAGGTGCTCAAGGATGGCCGCGCATTGTGACGGCTTAATCAGTGCGGCTTGCTGCATGGTTGGCCTCCTCTTCGTATTTGACGACGTTCTCGTCGATCTCGCGTTTGCAGTCGTAGGCCAACTGCTTGACCAACAAAATGCGTTCAAGACGCGGCTCTTTCTTGAGCACGCTGTACAGAGCGTCGAGGACTTCGTGATCGTCGACGATTTCCTCGAATATGGTGGCCTTGTCCGGCGTCACCGGGGCGCGGTCCACGACATCCATTCCGACAGCGTCGGCCAGGAGCGCGGCCAGGCCGACGGCAACGTCGCGGCGACCGGCCTGGCAGAGCCGCCCGAACAGGTCGAGAATGAGGTCAGCCGGATTCTGATGGGTACAATCTTTGTGTGCGGTGTCCTCCGCGTACTTGTAGATTTGCGACTGGCTCCGGCGGCACACGTCTCTCATGGTGCCCATGCCGAAGATATCCAGGCACCGTCTGAAAAACATACTCGTTTTCACGATTGTGTCCCCGGACGATAAATTGCTATTCATGTTCTAATCGCCTCCGGTTGGTGAACGTGGGAAAATGCCGTTATACCGTTTTTATTTTGTTCTGGTGATCGGCGGTTTGATTGTGGTCTTCGATAATTCTCAGTGCCAACAGGCGCACGGTCGAAGGAAGACGACCGGATTGCCGTACACGATACCAACTGCGCACAGCCCGATAGCCTAATTTTTTAGCGACAGCGGAATGGTTGCCGAAGATTGCGTGCAGTCGGGAAATGATCTCTGTGTCATTCATCATGACAAGCATAGTATGACAAATTGACCTATTTCGCAACGCACCGGCAGGATGAAATATCATATTGCCAAACATTGCTCAAACAAAGATAAATCATATTGATATGATAGGTCGCCTAGAAAGTATCGTTGTCGAGCTTGCCGAGGAAAAGCTCAAGGAAAAGGGGTATAATCATACCACCTTTGCCCATGCTGCTTTCCCAGAAGAAAAGCCGGACACGGCATATCGCAGATGGTGCAGGATGCGAGATGGCGGACAGCGTATTTGGCTTGAGGATGCGTGGACTATAGCATTGGCCTTGGGCGAACCGCTTTCGGCTTTCATTTTCCAAGCGGAGCAACTAGCCAAGTCCCGTAAAGCAGAAAGCCCAAAGGATCAGGCCGCCAGTGGGTGAGTAGTGCTAAGGTAGTCCGTGGCGGTGGCAGAAAGGCCCACCCGCAAAAGCCCCGGCCTAATTTAAAGGTTCTTTTTTTTGAGCATTAGTACGCATTTTCTTAATTTATATTTTTTATATAATACCGTTTTTGTGAGGTTTACCAATGTGTTACAATTCAATATTTAAGATTAAGTCCAGCGGGAGCACTCCGTACTCTGTCATGGTATCTGTCGAGGGAAAGGACGTTCGCATTGGGTGCAATTGCAAAGCGGGCGCAATGAATCAATTGTGCAAGCATGTCGTTTCGTTGTTGGAGAATAATCAAAAATTACTTTATGATGCATCGCAATCTGAAGAGTTCAATGTATGCCATACCCATTTAATTGAAAGTGGAATCGTCGAGACATATAAATCCATGGACAGTAGGGTTAAAAGCATTGAGAAAGAAGCGAAAAAGGCAAAAGACCAGTTTACAAAGGAAAAAGCTGAAATAAAATCAATGTTTTTCAACTCAATATCGTAAACACATAAATACCATCGCTCTATTGCCGCCCTCTCGGGCGGCTTTTTTTTGGTCATTTTCACTATGACAAAAAGTCATAGCTAGTCATTGACGAACATGACAATTTGTCCTATTCTGCTTTCAACGACGAACGAAAAACCGGTCTGAACAGACTGCGCCAAACGGCCAGCGAGTAGGACGCAGATAATCGGAAGTCGGACCGCCCTAGCCAGTAGGGAGGCAGGACAACCAAAGGCAAAGGGGTGCGAGGCGGGCCGTCAGGCCCAGGGGTGTCGAGCCGAAAGGACGCTCCCCCCACCCGCAGCCAGAGGGAAGTCAGCCTAGAACGAAGGCAGCACAGGGCGCGTAACCGGAGGAAAGTTCTTTGAATAGCTTGGGGTCAGTCCGAAGAGTGACGGGGCGTGCAAAACTCACAGCCACCACCGCAAGAGGGTTGAAGCCTTAGAAGCAAGGTGGACCTGCGGCGGCGATATCCCCGGACGGGAAAAGTCTTCCCCTGGCTGAGTTTCACTCTTCGGACTGGCCCCAAGCAAGCACACTCGAAGCCTTGACCGGTCAGGACGTCCCTGGCCCGCCCTGTTCGTCTTGGGGCATAGGCAAGGCGGGGCGAACCGTTCGCCCCGCCGGTCAAGGCTTCGAGCGGTCGGCGTCCCTTGGGGATCATCATGCATACCCCTCCCCAACCTCGTAACAGGGGCGAGGGTCTACTACCGCCCTCGCCCCGCCCCAAGGGGAGCCGACCGGACAGGAGGCGGAGCGATGTTTCTCGCAAGATTCAGAATCGGCAAAGGGGCCGCGTCCCTCCCCATAGACAGGGCCAGCCTTGTCGAGGGCATGCGGATCAACGGATTCGATGTCGAAAAATCAATCCGGGCCATGAACAACTTGAGCCGTGGAATACCCGTCATAGTCGGCGAGTGTGTGATCGAAAGGATCAACAGGAGCAACCCGAAATGGAATTGAAGATTCAACAGGCCGACATTATCGCCCCCCTGTCCAGGGCGGCGGACCTTGTCGGCGGCAAGTCCGGGGCTGCGTTCCTGCGCACGTTCTGGTTTCAGAAAACAGGGAACAGCGTTGTCCTGTTCGCAACGGATGCGAGTATCGAATTCCGGGCCGATATCCCGGCCACGGCAACGGGCGGCGACTTCGTCATCGGCCTGAATGGCCGGAAATTCTACGACCTTGCCCGGAGGATGTCCGGCGAACTGGTTATCACCAGGGGTATGGAACCGGACGAAGAGAACAAGGGCGGGACGCTCATAATCAGCGGTTCCGGCGGCTCCTTTGAACTGCCCGGAACGACCGCCGATTGGTTCCAGGATTTCAAGCCGTGGCCCGAGGACGTCCCGACGATCATTTGGTCCGGTGAATACTTCCTTGAAATCATAGACCGGGTGGCCTGGTGCTGCGGTGACGCGGTAGAGGACGACTTCAAGGCGAATCTCTGCCTACGACCTGCGTTGCACGGACGCGTCGAGGCGTGCGCCCTGGACGGCTTCAACGTGGCCTCGCTGCGCTTCATCAACGATGATGTCCGTAACATCCTGCCCAAGGGCGGCATATGCATCCACCGGATGCAGGTAGCCACGCTCAAGAAATGGATTCCATCGGACACCATCGAACTGGCTGTCACGGAACGGCGGTTGTTCATCCGCAACGCGGACCACGGCGAAGCCTACAGCACGCCCCTTACCATCACCGATTATCCCGAAATCGATTCCATGCTAGAACGGTTCGCGTCCAAACGCTACGGGACAGTGGCCGTGCAACGCGGAGCCATGGCCCACGCCCTCGATACGATAGGTCTGTTTCTGACCAGGGAGAATCGCGCGGCCCTGCTCGCGCCCGGAGCCGACGGGATCACGTTGACCACCAAAGACCGGAAGAACAAACAGGCCATTAGGGCCGAATGCAACGGGGATGCCGTGGAGTTCCCCGCCAATGCGCCGACTATGGCCGCCGCCTTGCAGCATTTCAATTCCGAGGCGGTAACCCTCGGGCTCTGCTATGGCAACGGCAAGGCGTTCGCCATGGAAATAACCGGCGACGACGACCGGGATTTCCGCATGGTCATTATGGGGCTGATTGTCGAGGAGCAGGTCACTTACACCGAAGAGGAGGTCGAGGAATGACCGCCACCATCGGCAGCCGGGTGCAGCCCGGCGACATCGTCCAGACGTCCAGGCATAGCGGCCAAATCAAGGTAAATGGGTTCGACGAGAAAAGGCGCAGGCTGGTCGGCGTAGCCATCAAGGAAGACGGCCACGTCGGCAAGGCCCGGCGCGTGTTCGATTCGTCCGAGGTAACCCACCTTTGGCCGCAACTGGATTGCGGGGCGTAGGCAATGCCCGATTTCGACGCCACGCCGTGCGCTGTTTTCCCGAAACAGGCAGGGAAAAATAATTCGTTCACGCTCCATCTTTTTCCCGGAGATAGCCGGGAAACATGGACCAAATACGGAGGCGGACCGGAAAATTTCCGGGCTGCCGTCAACGGGAAATATTACCGAACCGCCGACCGCAAGTTCGTATTCTTCGACCGCGAAGGAGTCGAATGGATGATCCGCCAGCATACGCTGGCCCTGCTCGGCCTGCTCGGGCCGTGGCCCGAAGAACCGGTCCGCCCCGACCTCCCACGAGGGGCAAGGGTCTATTGGCTCAAATGCGAGGACGACGCCGACAATGTAGTCGGCTGCGAGACGGGCGGCGAAACAATGATTGAGACATTCACCCGAACGGAGCCGTTCCAGGGAGAGCACGACAAATGGTTGGCCTACGTCATGGGCAGCCGTTTGCCGGTCCCGTTGGCAACCCTTAAAGTGAGGAAATAATGTCAACATGGCTCGATCCTTCCCCAGATTTCAAATGCCCCCGGTGCGACTGGACAGGCCCGGCCACGGACCTCGACGGCGCTGCCGAAAACGAGTGCCCGCAGTGCGGCGGGAAATGCGAGAGGTGCTGAACATGCCCGAGGAGAGCAAGGGAATCCTTCACCTCATCACCCAGGACGGGCAGCCCTACGGCTCCCGGCGAAAGTGTTGCGAGGAATGCGGCAAGGGAATCCACCGCATGAAGGGCGTGTCGGCTGGCGATGCCTATACCAACGACCGCGAATTTTACCAAAACGCCGAGGCGCACGGCTGGACGCCGTGTTCATCACTAACCATCGACCACTAGAGGTAACACCATGGCATGCGGAGAACATGACATCACCGTCGACCAGGGCTCTCTTTTCTACCAGGACTTTAAATTCCTCCAACTCGACGGAAACCCGGTTAACCTGACCGGATCGGAGTTCGCCGCGCAGATAAAGGAAAAACGCGATCTGGACGCCGACCCTGTCGCCACCATGGAAGTGACAATTATGGAGCCCACCGAAGGGACCATCCGCGTCACGCTCTCGCCTGCCGAGTCGCGCAAGGTCAAGACAACCGGATTTTGGGACTTAATCCGCGCCCCATCCGGGACGCGCGAAATGCTGTTACGCGGCAAGGCCGTCCTGAACCAGGGGGTTACCAATGTCTAGCATTGTCGCCTTTGTGGTCGAAAAGGAAGTGGTCAAGGTGTCCACGCCCGGCTTGCAAGGCGCTCCTGGCAAGTCCGCATACCAATCCGCCGTCGACCTCGGGTTCGAAGGCACCGAAGAGGAGTGGTTGGCCTCCATCGGGGGCACGCCGGGCGAGGTGATCGAAGGCAAGTCCGCCTATCAATCCGCCGTCGACCTTGGATTTGTGGGCACCGAAGTCGAGTGGATAGAATCCCTCCACGGCCAGGACGGCGACACTCCCGTCAAGGGAGTGGACTACGACGACGGCGCAGACGGCGATTCGGCCTATCAGATATGGCTTGCCGCAGGGAACACCGGCACCGAAGCCGACTTCCTGGACTCCCTCCACGGCCAGGACGGGCAAGACGGAACTATCATCACCGTATCCGCTACCGCGCCGGAATCGCCCGCAGAGGGCGACTTGTGGCTCGACATTAGCTAGATGATTTCGACGGAAAGAACTGTCTAACTGGTCGTTGGGGTAAATTAGATGGCAGTCATAAAGAAACAAAATTCCGCTGAGTATGTAGCCTGCGATGTTGGCGGATCATCGCCGGACGTTCTCATCGGGGGAAAAGACGAGACAACCAACGGGCTAGCCGCTCCAAATGTAAACCTTTCGTGGTCATTCGGTGGAGACGATGAGGAATATTATCTTAACATCAACCGGCCTGGCGGGATAGCTGCGGCTGGTGATGTTTTAGGTGACAACGCTCTAGTTCTACCGTCCGGGGATATCTTCCGCTTTGACGACCATGGCCGTCTCAAGTGGGATGTGATGTTTTCCTCTCATCCGGGCGTGTATAGCTGGAAATTCGACGTCAAAACATCTGACGGCGTATCGTTTCACTACCAACCGCCATTGACCGTCGATGAGATTTCGGCAGGCCATGAGCGTCCTGAGGATGTCGTGGGCAGTTACGCTGTCTATTGCGATAAGCAAAACAATCAATACAAGACCGGTAAGTTATTACATATTTATCGCCCTCTTGTTATCGACGCGGCTGGCGACAAAGCATGGGGAACGCTCGATATCACGGGGGGTGTGATGACCGTGTCCGTTGCCCCCGAGTGGATTGACAACGCCGTGTACCCGGTGATTCTAGACCCGACAATGGGATACGACCACATAGGGTCGGGTACGGTCGCAGCGTCGTCCGCATGGCGTGCTATCCTGGACGCTGATAAGTATACGGCTTCCGCTGGTGACGTCGTGACGGCCATCCATATGGGACTGCGCACATACTACAGCGGCACCATCCCTGTGGGCATATTCGATACCGGCGACCTGTCTAGGCTCATAAGCGTCGATGTCTATGCGAACTCGACAACCTCTCAATTTTGGACCGTTGACGGCCTGTCCTCCTCCATGGTGGCGGGACATGAATACTGCATGGCTGTGGGGAAAAACAGCCAGCTTATGCAGAAATATGATGTCGTATCGGATGGGTGCCGCTACGGAACATACGGCAACCCTTGGGTAGATGGCATTATCTACGACTACAGGTTTTCGATGTATGCCGACATTGCTTCCGGTGACGATACGGCCGGTCTTTCCCTCAAGGCGAACGTGTCCGGTGCCTGGACGAATGGCGTCCTTAACGTCCGTTCCGGCGGCGATTGGGTGCCAGGCGTGCTCAAGCGCTTCAATGGCACAAGTTGGGAGTAGCAAAAAAAATGACCAAAGAAGCAATAAAAGAAGTGATAGGCTGGCTGTACGGAAAAAAGGCGGAGCATGAGCGCCAGTTAAAAGAATGCGACACCGCGATCCGCGCCATTCAATCCGTCTGCGATCATAAGGGGACTCTTGTGGACGACGGCCACGATTCCCACGACAGCTACAAAAAATGCACCGTCTGTGGGCGCAGAATCTAGCAAAACTTTTTCGAACCTTCGAATCAAAACACCCCCGAATCATGCCGCCAGGATTGACACCTACCTCCCCCACGCATAAACCTCCGTTTATACAAGGAGGTGATTTATGCATGAAAGGTAGTTTCTACACTCGTCAAAAGTGTGGAATCTGCGGTGGAAAACTGTTTCACAACGAGCGTTTAGGGGGGTTTTTCTGCGACAAGCATAAGCAAGTCCAGGCGACCGGCGGTTTCATCGTCTCTTATGGCAGGAGTATCCGTAGGGAGTTCAGCAACTACGAAAAGGCATGGCGGTTTATAACCGGCCTTCGATGGGAAGAAGATAGGGGCGTCCTTGATCCCCGTGACCATCAAGCCGACAATCCGTTAGCCTTTGATAAACTGGCCCGCGAATACATTGCCGAGAAGGAAGCCGACGACGATTTAAGCCCCAACTACAAGCGAAAAGTGCGATACCACATGACCCAGGCAATTGAGCACTGGGGGGACCGCAACGTCAAGCACGTTGGACGCCGCGAGATTAAGCACTTCATTCAAGGCTTGCCGTGTAACAGCAAGAAAACGAAGGCTAATTATCAGGGAACGTTGCACAACTTCTTTCAATTCCTTGTACAAGAGGAATACATTGAAAGACACCAAATCCCTGAATTCCCGAAAATCAACTACACATTGGGATGGAGGCCCGTAACGGACCTAGAGACACAAAGCGCCATACTCGATGAACTGCGCTACCAATCGTGGGACGAAAACCCAAAGGTCTGGATAGGCGTGGACCTGCTCCGCACCTATACCAACCTTCGCCCCGGCGACCTGCTCCGATTGGATGAAAAAGATGTGGACGTCAAAAACGGCGTATTGACTCTATGGCACCCGACAAAAAAAAAGAACAACAGGAAAACCGTGCTCCTGCTGGACGAACACCGGGAATTGCTCAAGGAAATGAAAGTCATGTTCCCGGCCCTGCCGAACGTGAAGTTTTTCCGGCATCACACCCGGATCAACAACAATATAGAGCCGGGCCAACCGTTTAGTAACAAGTACATCTACCGATGGTTCAAACGCGCGTGCAAGGCATTGGGTGTTGAACAATTGGATCTGTACGGCAGCACCAGGCACACGACCGTCACCGAACTAGCAAAGATGGTCGGGCGTGACGGAGCAAAAGAAGCCTCCGGCCACGAAACCAACAAAGCATTTGACCGCTATTGCCAAATGCAAACAGAGGGCGCTCATGCGATGGCTAAGATAGTCCGTCAGGCTCAAAAGTCCGGCAAGCTCATCGACATGAGGAAGGCTCACAACGGCTAGGGAATCTCCCACAACATTCCCACAACGCCTTAGCCAATCTAAGACAGCATAACATGCTGTAATCTAAAATAAAAATTGGCGGAGAGGGAGGGATTCGAACCCCCGGACGAGTTGCCCCGTCTCTGGTTTTCAAGACCAGCGCATTAAACCGAGCTCTGCCACCTCTCCTTCAGGGAATCCGGCGCAGATTTTTGCGCAGATTCGCAGGAAACCGGTTGTAGGAATCGTATCCCGGAATGTCAAGGGACAAAAGGGAATCGGGTGATCGAGCGGTCAATTCCCCGCCGAGTTCATTCCTGTTTGACACCTTCCAACGCTTCCCGTATGAGAGGAATTGACTGAAATTTAAACAAAACGACGGGATATACTATGAAAGCCCCGCAAGAAGTTTTTGCACAATATCTGGCCAACGAGAACCTGAAGATGACGCCCCAGCGGCGGATCATCCTCGATACCCTGCTCAAGAAGAACGGGCATCTCTCCTCCGAGGAGCTCTATGCGCTGGTCAAGAAGCGGGATGCCTCCATCGGCCAGGCCACTGTCTACAGAACCCTCAAGCTCCTCAGCGACTCCGGGCTGATCGAACCCCTGGACTTTGCGGACGGAGTGACCCGTTACGAGCCCTGCTACGGCAAGGACCACCACGACCACCTCATCTGCGAGCAATGCGGTAAGAATATCGAGATCGTGGACGAAGTCATTGAGCGTCGCCAGGAACAGCTGGCCAAAGAACACGGCTTTACCCTCATCCGCCACAAGATGTATCTCTACGGCCTGTGCCCGGAGTGCCGCCCCAAATAACCAGGAGTTGTCCCAGATAACTATTCCTCGATGTCGGCCAGAAATTGCGCCAAGGCCGGGATCTCGCCGCGCACGGTATGCCACGTGTAGCGGTCCTTCACCTTTTCCCCCTCGGCCATGAACTGTATGCCCAGGCCAATAGCCCCGCCCCGGCCGGAAAAACGGCTGCGGATGACGCCGAGCGCCGTGAAAAACGAGAACCTACGCATCTTGGGATTCCAGATGCTGATCCGCAGGACCAACTGAGCACCCGGGTCCAACGGCGGCATGCCGCCCCCGGGGTTGACAATGAACATACGCAATCCCCCGGCCGAGATGTTCTCCACGGCCAGGCGAGTACGAGCGTCATAGCGGGCCGGGTTGTTTACGGTCTGCAACTCCGGCCGGAGCATCCAGAAGGTGCTCGCCTTTCCCCCACTCCACGCCTTGACTCGAACCGCCCCCTCACGAGCGACCCGCTGGCGTGAATGCCGTCGCCGCAAAATGAAGCGGTAACGCACCGGCGTAAGCAGACTCATCTCCTTGAGGACCACGCCACTTTTGCGCACATGAGCCACCAGGGTGGTGAAGGCGTTGATGCGCTTGCCGGAATAAGCGAAGGGCTTGGTGAAACAGATGACCGACAGATGTTTCAGATGGGTTAAGGTCGGGTTGACGACGAGCAGCTGGAGCTGCATCTTCCCACCGGCCACGCTGGCCACGCGGGCATCGCAGAGCTTCCGCCCCACCACGCCTCCGGTGTACAGGCACACCTCGATGACCACGCTCCTGGAAACCAGGTAGTTCTCCACGGCCTGACGCTTGCGTCGACGCAGCAAACGGGACGCCCAGCGTCCGGCCACGTGCACAATGATCAACCGGTAGCGCCACAGGACATAGACCACGACCATGGGAACCGCCACGGACAAGGTCCGGAACAGCAGCTCCTTGAGGTCGAAGTGCCCTGCACCGCCAAAGGTGCGCTGCACCTCGCGCAGATAATTGGACTGGGCCAGGAATCGGATCATCTTCCCACCGGTTGTGGCTCAAGAGGTTGACACTCATTGCTTCTATTCCAGACCCGCTGCAATTTCAATACCTTCAGACTCACTCTGTACCCGGATCGACCGGCCAGCCAAACGATTCGCCTTTTCTCAAAAAAGGCCCGCTATTCACAACACACCTGAATATAGCGACATGTTCACTCTACCAAGGATGAACGCCACCTCCGCCTGTCCCGGACGCCATCAGATGAATTGATGTTCGTTCAGATAGAGCAACACTTCGCGGGCCGCCTCGTTGGGGCTCAATTCCGAGGTGTCGATGCGCAGCTCCGGATTGTCCGGCTCGATGTACGGGTCATCCACGCCGGTCACGCCTTTGATAATACCCGAACGCGCCTTGGCGTAGAGCCCCTTGCGGTCACGCTGCTCACATACCGACAGCGGGGTGCTGACATGAATCTCGACGAACCCGCCGTATTCCTCGACGGCCTTTCGGGCCTGAACCCGGGATTCGGCATAGGGCGCGATGGGCGCGCAGATGGCCACTCCGCCGTTCTTGACGATCTCGCTGGCCACGAATCCGATGCGGGCCACGTTCAGATTGCGGTGTTCCGTACTGAAAGACAGCTCACTCGACAAATTGGTACGCACGATATCACCGTCGAGCAAGGTCACGGGCCGACCGTTTAGTTCCAGGAGCTTGACGAACAGGACTTTGGCCAGGGTGGACTTGCCTGCCCCGGACAAGCCGGTGAAGAATAGGGCGACCCCCTGCTTCCAGCGGGGCTTGTGGATCCGGGACAGCTCCTTGAGTACCTCGGGAAAAGACATCCATTCCGGTACGGACTCGCCGCGTGTGAGCAGATCCACTACGGCATCATGATCGTTGACACATCTCCCGCCCGTTTCCGAGCGCACGTATCTGCCCGTGCCCTTATCCAGGGCCATGCAGTGCTCGGCCACGGGGGCGATACCGGTTTCCTCCCGGCGTTCCGCCAGCCAACAGATGTGCGCCTCATAGTCCTCGGACAAGGCATTCCGCTTCGGCTCGGCCTTGGCCCCATCCCAGACGAGCATGTGGGTACAGCCGTAGTTCTTGCTCACGATAGCCCTCAGCAGCGCTCCGCGCGGGCCCATGTGCCGCTGAAACCATGGGGTCAGGTTCAGCTTGGCCATACTCCGGGGAAAGGTCTCGGCAAACCGCTGAAAGCTACGCACCAGGCTGAAGTGATCCACGCTGAAATACATGGAGGGCTTGAGCTGGGGCGACAAAAGAAGGTTGGCCCCCTGCTCGCGGGCGATATCCTCAAGCATGGCGCGGTCCGCCTGATGCAAAGGTCTGCCCGCCTGCACAGCCATGACCTTGCGCCACCCCTTCTGGGCGAAGAACCGCTGGACCTCGGCCGGAGTCAGGCGGATATCGGTGAAGTCATACCGCTGGGGATAGGACACGCCCTCCACCCGTCCGCCGATGTACCACGGCTCATCAAGGCCGCAGCAACAGCCGTCCAGCCGCTCTGGCCGCGCCAGACCACCACGGATGGCACGGGCCTCGGCCTGAAGGTCCGGCTTCCAGATGTCGGACACGGTCAACACGGCCAGCATGAACCCCTCGGCGTCGCGCACGGCCACGTATTCCCCCTCCTCAAGGCTCGTTGCGAATTCCTCGCTCACGCCCAGACAGATGGGCAACGGCCACAAGGTCCCGTCGCTCAGACGCATATCCGAGAGCACGGACTCATAGTCCTTGCGCCCCAGATACCCATCCAAAGGGTAAAAAGCACGGTTGAGGAGCATGTCCAGGTCGCAGAGCTGGCGGGGATTCAGGTTCACGGACTTGAATTCCATGGCCCGTTCCTTGAGCAACTCCGCCCGGCGGAAATGAACCAGCAGGCTCTCAGCGTTGTGCGCGGGGAGGGAATCGGTGTATTGCATCGTCTCGATATCTCACAAGTTGCATAATATCCCCGACCGTACAGCCAAGGGAACGCCCGGCCAGTAGCAAGGGGCTGACCAGATCCATTCAAGCAACCCCGTACTATCGTTTAGCATCATTCGCAAGAATTACAGCTGCTCCTGCGCTTCCGCCAAGCCGATAACGCCCGGCAGGACACTTCTCTGCATTGCGAGAGATAATCTTAACCTCTCCGATACAGACAAGGCGGCCGATCGGTGGCATTGCCTGTCCATGAGCGGACTGAATCCCCATACCGACGACTCGGACAGGCGTTTTTTGCTGGACAGAAACCACCGATCTCCGCTGTGGCGGCAGATCGCCTCGGTCCTGGAACGAGAGATCGCCCGCGGGCACTTCTCCAAGGGCGAGCAACTGCCCGCCGAGAGCACGCTGGCCAAATGGTACAGCGTCAACCGACACACCGTGCGCCGCGCCCTGTCGCATCTTCAAGAGCAGGCCCTGGTCCGGTCCGAAAAAGGACGGGGAACCTTTGTCAGCGAGCATGTAGTGGAATACCTGGTCTCGCGGCGCACCCGATTCAGCGATAACCTCAACCGGCAGAACCGCTCGCACGACGGCGTGCTCATCGACCACCAGGTGATGGAGGCGGACGGCGCGGTATCCAGGGCGCTTCAGATCCAGCCCGCAGCGCAGGTCTCCATGCTCGACATCCTGCGCAAGGCTGAAGGCCGCCCCCTGTCGCTGACGACCCACTTCTTTCCCAGACCGCGCTTCGCCGGACTGCACGAGACCTTCCGCAAGACCGGGTCCATCACCCAATGCCTCATTGCCCACGGCGTGGCCGACTACTTTCGCGAGGAGACCCGGATTCTCACCCGGCAACCAAGCGCGGAAGAGGCCCGACTGCTCAATCTGCACCGCCATCGTCCGGTCCTGGAAACCCGGTCGGTCAACGTGGACGAACTCGGCGTGCCGGTGGACTTCGGCATCACCCGCTACGGCGGCGACAGGATCGAGTTGGTCATCAAGACCTTCCTGGACTGATCAGATGATCCGCTTCCGGAGGCGGGATGAGAGTTGCTCCACCAGAAGGACCAGGCAGAAGATCAGCAGAATGATGGTCGAAGCCTCGGAATACATGAACATGTCCATGGAGACCTTGAGCTCTATGCCGATGCCCCCGGCTCCGACCAGGCCGAGCACCACCGAGGAGCGCGTGGCCTTTTCCAGGCTGAACAGTGCGGTGTTCACGAAGGACGGAAGCGCGGCCGGAATCACGGCACAGATGACCGTGCCCAATCGGCTCGCGCCCAGGGCCTCGAGCGCCTCTTGAGGCCCCTTGTCCACCTCTTCCATGGCCTCGGCGAAAAACCGGCCACAGAATCCTATGGTGTCGATCATGATGGCAAGGGTGCCCGCAAACGGCCCCAGACCGACCATGACCACGAAGAACAGGGCCCAGATCAGGTCGGGCACGGTCCGAAACAGGGCGATGAGGTTCCTGGACAGGTAGTACAGGACCTTGTTGGGCGTCTGGCTCTTGGTCGCCAGGATGCCCAGTACCAGACTGAAGGCCACCCCGAAGACCGTGCCCACCAGGGCCATTTGCAACGTCTCGAGCAGGGACAGAGCCACCGCGTCCACGCGGCGCAGGGACGGCGGAAACATCTCGCTGACCAGGTCCATGATGTACGGAAAGCCGTACACGAACTCGGACAGCGAAAAGTTGATACTCCGCATGGAGACGATGAAGAACGCCAGCCCCGTGGCATAGAGTGCGAACGACAGCGCACTCGGCCGGGGAAAGCGGATGGGTAGCAGAGCCGGGTCCGTGGCCTGGCCGTCGAAGACGAATTGATTTCCTTGCCGGGTCCGGTCAGCCATATATCCTCCGCAGGGTTTCCTGGTTCAGGTCCGAGGAGGCGCTGTCCATCTCGATGCGCCCGGCACGCAAACCGATGACCCGGTCCGAGTATTCCAGGGCGTGGCGCACGGAATGAGAGGTGTACACCAATGTCAAGCCCCGGCTGCGGATGAGCTCCACGAACAGGCGCATGACCTCCTCGCCCGCATTGGGGTCGAGACTGGCCACGGGTTCATCCGCGAACATGATCCGGGGCCGCTGCATGAGCGCACGGGCGATGGCCACCCGCTGGGACTGGCCGCCCGAGAGCTGGTCCACCCGCTGCTCGGCCACATGCGACAGGCCGACCAATTGCAGGCAGCGCATGGCCTCCTGTCGTTCTCCGTCGGTGGCCAGCATGTGCCACCATACTCGCGGGCCGCGCTTTCGGCTCTGGGCCCCGTGCAGCACGTTGGTCAGGGCTGTCAGGCGCGGCACAAGGTTGTGCTTCTGGAAGACGAAGCCAATCTGGCTGCGCAGTTTGCGCAGACTGGACCGGCCCATGGACATAACATCCACCCCGCCCATTTCCACGGTCCCGTCGCTAGGCTCGATGAGCCGCAGCAGGCAGCGCAGGAAAGTGGACTTGCCCGCACCATTGGAACCGACCAGGGCCACGGCTTCGCCCTTGCTCACGGCCAAGTCCACGCCATTCAAAATGATGGTCCGGCCGAAGGACTTGACCAGCCCCTTGACCCGGATTTCCAGCTGTTCACCGGCAAATGCCGCCGGGGAAGCCTCCCCGGCGGCCGTATTGAACTTGAACATCAATCCCCCACAAATTCCGAGTACTGGGGATAGCCGATGGTCGCGTACATGGAGCGCACATAGTTGTAATCCGCGTCCTTGACCTCGGGAAGAAAGACCATACCCTTGTACTTCTTGTTGTCCTCGCCGGTCAGGATGGCGGCGATCATCTCGTCGGAGTGATCGGCGAACGCGGCGCGGACCTTGGCGACCACGTTCTTGTCCACGTGGGGACCCACCAGGAGCACATCGTTGGGCAGGTCCGGGCCGCGCGCGATGACCTTGAACGCCCCGGCGGACAGCTGTTTGTCCTTGGAGCGCATCTTCATGAACTTGTCGTTGGTGGTGCCCAGCGCGGCAACATCCCTGCGTTTGAGGGCCTCGAAGCCGACCTTGTAATCCACATGCAGGGTCTTGATGTCCTTGAGGGGATCAAGACCGTTGTCCTTGATGATCTGCATGGGGGCCAAATGCTTGGAGGTGGAGCCGACATCACCCATGGCCACCTTTTTGCCCCTGAGGTCCTTGACGGAGTTGATCCCGCTGGAGGCCAGGACGATGATCGAGCCGAAGTAATCGGGCCGGGAGAAGCCGACCACGGGTTCGGCGTGCACGCGCTTCTTGAAGACCACGTACTCGGCCGGGCCGGTCAGGACAAAGTCCACCCGCTTGGACTTGAGCGCCTCCACGGCGGCCGTACGGTTGTTGACAGGGAAGAACTCAAAATCATAGCCGGTCAGGCTGCCCAGCTTCTCCTTGAACACGCCGAACTCCCGCTGGAGTTCCTCCATGCCTTCCAAGTCGGTGACGGCCAGCCGAACAGTGTCCGCAGCCAGGGCCCAGGCGCCCATGGCGCAGACCATGAGCAGGGCCGTCATCAGGGTGACGATCGAACGTTTCATTTCTTCTCTCCATGATTTCCGGTTGCGTCGGCCCTCGCCGACAATCGATTGGGTCACAGAGTATGGCCGTTTGGTTACGTGCTGATTGCGGTTGAACGTACATAAGACGAAGTTCCCATAGACAAATCAGCGACCTGTCTACTGCTTTACTTTTCCTGCCCTCCCCGCCGAACATGGCCTCCGATCGGTGAAGCTCGCCGCGCCGTCTCGGCCGGTTGGCACCCCGAAAGAGAACCGCCGCGCAACCGTCGCCAAACGGCCGCGCAACCTTCATGCAGACCAGCCGACAAAGAGGGAAATCACATGGATATGCGTATACGAAACGGACGCGTGCTACTCCCGGACGGGGACATGCGGCAGACGGACATCACGGTGGCCGGAGGGCTTATTCAGGAGGTCGGGAATTCCCGGACCAGGGGGCCGGACGGGGGCAGGACCTTGGATGCGCAGGGCAAGCTCGTCCTGCCCGGCATTGTGGACCTGCATGGAGACGGCTTCGAACGGCACATCATGCCGCGCGCGGGAGTCTCCTTCAGCCGCTCCCTGGGGCTGCTGGACACGGACCGGACCATGGCGGCCAACGGCATCACCACCGCCTTCCATGGGCTGACCTGCTCATGGGAGCCGGGGCTCAGAAGCCGCGAAGCCGCCCGCGCCTTCCTGGCCGACTTCAAGGCCGTGCGCGCCAGGCTCGGCTGCGACACACGCCTGCACCTGCGCTTCGAGACCTACAACCTCCCGGCCCTGGACGAGATCGAGGCCTGGATACTCGACGGGACCGTGGACATGCTCGCCTTCAACGACCATATCGACGCCATGTTCGCCAACCTGGACCGCTATTCAAAAATGTCCGGTTACCTGGACCGCACCGGCCTGAACCGGGATCAGTTCATCGACCTGATCACCGAGATCAAGGAGCGGGCGGCCGCCGTGCCTCAGGGCATCCGCAGGCTTGCCGCAGCGGCGACCGAACGGGACATCCCCATGGCCTCCCACGACGACCCGGACTCGGCCACGCGGTCCTGGTACAATGGATTGGGGTGCGGCATCTGCGAATTTCCCCTGGACGAAGCCACGGCCCGCAGCGCGCGCGAACTCGGCGACGCGGTCATCCTGGGCGCGCCCAACGCCCTCCGAGGCAAGAGCCACATCAAACGGATCATGGCCCGCGACGCCATCCGCATGGACCTGTGCGACGCCCTGACCTCGGACTATTTCTACCCTTCCCTGCTCCAGGCCGCCTTCGCCCTGGCTCGGGAAAAGGTCTGCCCCTTCTCGAACGCCTGGCGGCTGGTCTCCGCCGGCCCAGCCCGCGCGGCGGGGTTGCCCGACCGGGGCGTGATCGAACCCGGCAAGCGAGCCGATCTGGTACTCGTGGACGACTCGGACCCGGCCCTGCCCTTCGCGGCTCTGACCCTGCGCCAGGGAACACCGGTCTTCAGCGCCAACGGCCTGGGCATGTAGCCCGTCCCGTCGGACTCGCTGCGATTAAAACCACGTCGGCTACGGCTTCACGTAGGCGAATCCCCTGCGCTGCAACTCCACAATCTCCACCACCCCGGCCGGGACCACCTCGCAGCCCGGGCACAGCCGTTCAGGAGCGATCCCGAAGTGATTCAGGGCATTGTTGCAGACCTTGACCGCCGCGCCGAGGACGAGCACCTCACTCAGCTGCGCCGCATGCTCGCCGTCCCGGTCCAGGAAGCGCACGCCCGGACCGTTGACCACCAGGACCACGGCGGGCGTGTCTTCGGAAAAGGCGTTCAGATAGTTCTTGATGTTGCTGATGGCGATATCCAAGGCCTGGGATTCATGGTCGAAATGAAACAATACGTCATAATTCATATCCGATTCCTCCTGATGTCAGTCTGCTGCAAAATTTGACGGGCATGATTTTTCGCTCGTACATCTTTTCAATCCAAAGGGATGCGCACC
>Ga0075011_10000463_pt1 | contig 21642 bp, 23 predicted proteins | sample TARM_MetaG_T_14_FD_72354 | JGI IMG/M metagenome (GOLD analysis project Ga0075011, IMG submission 72354) | Freshwater microbial communities from Pennsylvania, USA, analyzing microbe dynamics in response to fracking - TARM_MetaG_T_14 | ecosystem: Environmental > Aquatic > Freshwater > River... | reverse complement strand
AAGCTCCACTCTCTTCATCCTCCACCCCCGCACAAAAGCAGGGGTCTAGCAGGACTGGCCCATTTTTAATCCGGTGCTACCGGCCGATCCGTGGCCCCTTTTATTCCCGGTGTTCTCAGGGAATCACGGATCTTGGAGCGTTTGGCCGTGATCTCGTGCAAAATTACTCCGGAGGCCAAAATCCGGGCGTCGGAGGTGGCGGCCAAGGGGGGTCGGAGAATGTCACGTCCTCATCTGCTCTTAATCTGCGGGGGCTTGGTCCGGACGCCACCCTTACCCTGATCAACGGCCATCGCGTGTCCTACGATGCGTTGGGACAGGGCGTTGACATCTCCGCTATCCCGCTCGCCGCAGTCGATCGCGTAGAAGTGGTCACGGATGGCTCTTCAGCTCTTTACGGCTCGGACGCGGTTGGGGGAGTTGCCAATGTCATCCTTCGGCGTGACTATGAGGGCGTTGCTGCATCGGCGCGCTTCGGAGCGGCGACGGATGGGGGTGACGAGGAGCAGCAATATAATCTCGTCACTGGTAAGCGTTGGCACTCCGGCGGCATCATGGCGGCGTTTGATTATCGCAAATCGACGCCGATTACTGCAGGGCAGCGATCGTACACTCAGAATCTTTATCCCACAGCAAATCTCGTCACCGGGCAACGCCAGTATAGCGCGGTACTTTCTGGACACCAACAACTGAACGATCGCCTCACATTCGATCTGGACGGTCATTTCAATGATCGAAAAAGCAGGAATTGCGTTATCTTTTCGGCGACCAGTGACTGCACGGTGTCCGGCAACGACATTACCGTTTTTTCCAGGTCATGGTCCGTTTCCCCTGCGATTAAGTTTGAGACTGCTGACCGGTGGGAATTTCGTCTGGCTGGCACACTCAGCGAAAGCAGGGCAGACCAGCGAGGGGATATGTATTTGGGTGGGTTAGCGTACGCGCGCCAGCGCAATGTATATGTCAATCGCATGAAATCGCTTGAGGCCAGTACAAGCGGTTCACTGTTTGAGTTGCCTGGTGGTACCGCCAAGCTTGCTGCTGGCGGCGGCTTGAGAGATGCCAGCTTCGATATCCAAGCTGTCGCCTACACTGGCGGCGCTGCGGTTCCGCTCGCGAATTTCGCCGTCGATCGCCAAACCTATTATGCTTATGGCGAGTTATCGCTTCCTCTCATCGGCCCCCGCAACGACATCCCGTTCATAGAACGCCTCAACATAACGGGCGCGGTCCGCTATGAGGATGTCTCTCACGTGGGAAAGGTCGCTACACCTAAGCTCGGCCTGATCTACGCGCCATCTGCAGATCTGGCGCTCAAATTCAGTTGGGGCAAATCATTTAAGGCTCCTACTCTCTACCAAACCGGCCAACCCAAAGTCGGGGCATCCCAAATTGGATCGACGTTTTTCGTACCACCGAGCCCCACGCCCGGTACAGTTCTCTACCTTGCCGGCGGGAACCCCGACCTGAAGCCGGAGCGAGCCACCAACTGGACGGCGACCGTCACGTTTACGCCTCAAATTATCGACAAGCTGCGTATCGATTTCAGCTATTTTCGGGTTAAATACCGTGACCGTATCGTTTCACCCATCCCATTAAATTCGCAGGCATTTTCAGACATATATAGCAATTATGTCACCCTCAACCCGAGCAGGGAACAAATTCTATCTGCCATTTCCAATGTTCCGGTTATCTACGACCAAGGCGGCGGCGACGTCAGATCAGCCAATGTTGTAGCAATTGTCACCAATTATCTTCAAAATGCGGCGCGACAGAGCATTGAGGGCGTCGATCTCGCAGCCGATTATAGCTTCGACCTGAACTCGAGCAGTCAACTCCATTGGAGTGCTGCCGCCAGCTACCTGAAAAGTAGCCAGCAACTTTCAATCAGCCAGCCCTCCGTGCAGTTGGCCGGTATCGTCTTCCATCCGCCTCATTGGCGCGCGCGCTCGTCGCTCGATTGGCAGCGTGGGAATTTCTCGCTTTCCGGAACCTTCAGCTATATCGGCGGCTTACTAGACAATCGGCTGGAGCCTTTTGTGCATGTCGGATCGTTCAAATCCGTCGACGCTGTTGCGCGGTTGGATACCACAAAGGCAACGGGCGTCTTCGCCCACATGAGCTTCACGCTATCGCTGCTGAACGTTTTCAATGAGAAACCGTCGCTCGTCCGGACCTTCTCATCCCAGTCCTACCCATATGACTCGACCAATTTCCCGAGTATCGGCCGGTTCGTCAGCTTTACAATTTCCAGGACTTTCTGATGCGGAAAAAATGGATCGTCCTGCCGCCGTTGATCTCGCTTGCCTTTTTTCCGCCAGCGATGGCGGAGACTGCGCAAAAGGAAGCAAGCTCATCTTCTGCAGTCTCATTCGGTGATAGCGAAGCAAAACGGCCTCTCACATCTGACGATCTGGTCGGGTTGCACGACATCGGCCCGATGACGTCGGGACCTGAGCCACATGCCGTTACGCTGTCCCCCGATCGCAAGAAAATCTCTTTCCTGATGCAACAGGCCGTGCCGGAAACCAACGATTATCGCTTAGGCATATTCGTAATGGACTTGCGGCTTGGAGCATCCCCGATCCGCGTCGACACAGGCGGGGAACTGATCCGGAAGACCGTAACTGGCGTTGGCGGCGTGATCATGAATACCGGCTTTCCGGTAACCATCAGTCCCATCTGGTCCAAGGATGGCAGAGCCATTTATTTCCTCAAACGACTAGGGCAGTCGACCCAGATCTGGCGGGCCTGGGCGAATGGATCGGGTAGCGAACAGATTACACATGATGACGGTGATGTCGTCGAATTCGCCATAGCGAAGAGTGGAACCCGTCTCACCTATGCCATCCAAGTTATCGACCCTATCGTGCAAGCCGCTCAAAGCGCGGAAGCACTCCGGGGTTATCGATATGACGCGCGCTTCATGCCCCTATTTGCTAGCGGTCCCAATGCCTTCCCCTCCATGCAGAAGACAATCGTCAACATCGACCTGCGGTCTGGCGAACGCGTGTCCGGATCAGCATCCGACAGGCAGTTTCTGGAAGTGGCATCGCGTGAAACCGTTGCTCGAGACGCGGCCACAACCTCGGATGGTCGCCCGGCGAAGATTATACAGGATACCGACCCCATCTTAGGAAAGTCGACACGATTGGTGGCCGTAGCGCCGAACGGCCGATCATATCGCTGCACGGTAGCCGCCTGCTCAGGTGCGGAGACCTTGTGGTGGAACCCGGAAGGTAAGCGGGTTCGCTACCTACGTCGGGAAAGCTGGGGTAATAGCGTGACCGCCGCCTATGAATGGAGGCCGGGTAGTGCCAGGCCTGAGCATTTATATTCGACGGAGGACGCGCTCATCGATTGCCAACCAATTGACGACAACCTGCTTTGTGTCCGGGAACGCTCTACCGTTCCGCGACAAATCATTCTATTAAGCCCTCGAACAGGCCATTCCGATGTACTGTTCGATCCCAACCCAAATTTTGGACAATTTTCATTGGGAAAGGTTGAGCGCCTTCACTGGCGCAACGCTTTCGGCATCGAGACCTTTGGCGACATTGTTTATCCAGTTGGCTATGTTCCGGGACGCGCCTATCCGCTGATTGTAGTTCAATATATCTCGCGGGGCTTTTTGCGCGGTGGCGTGGGCGACGAATTCCCAATTCAAGTCTTTGCCAACAACGGTTATGCCGTTCTCAGCGTCCAGCGTCCCAGTGCAACACGATTGGTCCCTGAGGCCAAAACCAGAATGGAGCTGGAACGCCAACTTCTTGACGGGTTCAAGGATCGCCGTAGTGTCCTTTCGTCCATTGAGGCCGGTGTCAATATCTTGACGGCTCGCGGCATCGCCGATCCCGGTCGGATAGGAATAACAGGACTTAGCGACGGCTCATCGACCGTGCAGTTTGCAGCGATTAACAGCAAGATGTTCAGAGCGGGGTCTGTCAGCGGATGTTGCTGGGATCCTTTCCAGGATGCGTTTATGGGCCCCACAGTCACGGCAGCCTTTCATCAAATGGGTTGGCCGTCGCTCATTGAGAATCGATCCAGCTTCTGGGATCACATGTCATTGATAGGTAACGCTAAAAGCGTGTCCTTTCCGATACTGATGCAGCAATCAGATGACGAATTTCGAGGTGCTGTCCCAAGCTTCACCGCGCTACGACAGGCGGGGAAATCAGCGGCCTTGTTTGTATTTCCCAATGAGTATCATTTCAAATGGCAACCTGCTCACCGACTGGCCGTTTATGAACGCAACCTTCGTTGGTTCGATTTTTGGCTTCGGGACTTGGGAGATGGAAGCGAATGGAAGGAAGACGGTAAGACGCCTCTTCCAACCATCACCGCGAGGTAGCCCATGATCTGGAGCTTGACACCGCTGCACCGCTGATCGTCTTCAAGCGGAATGCGCTGCAACAAGTGGCGGGACCGTCTTGCGCTTTTCACGCCAACGGCTGATCCAAGCCTCTGTGTCGACGAGAAGCGATAAACGGAGCATCGCGCTGCTGTCGTGCTGAACTGCCGGTGCCAGCGCCTTTTCGAGAGTGGGACGGTCGAGAATGTTGTGCTGAACGAGCGAGCCGTCCAACAGGCGTTCGCGAATTTCCGATCGGAAATGTCGGAATATTTCAAATGCAAACCCCTGTGGACTACCTTTGTCACGACGACCAATAATCTCGCGAGGCAATGCGGGTCCAAAGGCCCGACGCGCCACTGCTCGATCGACGCCGCTCATGCATTGTTGCCAAGTGGGGATAGCAAGGCAAAGTTCTACTATCGGTTGAGAAACCAGAGGATGAATGACAGCCATTCCGTTCCGCTCCACATAACCTTCAATAGAGTGTTGCATGCGCATCAGCATGGCTATGTGAGCGGCCTTTCCCGGCAGACCGTTCTCAGCAGGCAAAGTCAGCCAAGGATGTTCGACTGGGATATCTAATTGATCTCTAACTACGCCTGCAGAGAGGAAGCTGCTTTCGGCCCGCCAGACGTAGTTCCTATTTGCTAGGCGCAGGGTTCGAATTCCCTGCTTAACTAGCTGAAGGAAACTGGCGCCAGTCAATTCGCAAATTTCTCTAGCTGTTTTCAAAAGATCAAATGATATTCCTTCTACTAAATAACGATCGACCGCGCCTCGGGCAGAGTGACTTAGGAAGAACACATTATCTCCGCCATTTCCCGTATAAAATGTGCGCACTCCGCTCTCTTGGGTCGCTCTTAGTGCAGCAGCATCGTAAGCTAGGGCATCAAGACGACCGAAGGGCCTCGACCTGTGGCTTACAGACGAACGGTCCAGGCAAACGTCATCCAATGAATAATATGCTTCGCGCAGTGGTACACCCAAATGATCAGTGAGTGTACGGCAATAATGGCGCTCGTCACCCAGCGGGTCTGCTGTGACCAAGGTTAAGCAGGATTCGAGCTTGGCCGCTCCTCCAAGGCAAACCGCAACGATGGAAGAGTCCAACCCACCCGATACGCCAGCGATACCTGATCCGCTGGCGTGAGCCCAACTGGAGATGCTGTTCTGAACGGCACGCCTGAGATCGGTACTGTTAGCGTCGGCGTCGGTGTGCCGATCGACAATTGCATGGCTCCACGGATTCCAACTCACCTGCGTCGCCACAGTTCTGCTCTGAACATCTAAGGACATGCCAGGGAGAACATCGTGGATCGCGTCCAGCGCCGAGCGCTCACTGGGCAAACCAGGAAGAAATAGCGATCGTGCCACCCCTTGCCAGTCGATGTCAGGTTCGGCAAAACCAGAATCTACAAGAATATCAGGATCGGATCCGAATACATGCAATTTGCCGCGTGCAGCATAGTGGCAGGGTAGCGTTCCCGATGGGTCTCGCAGTACGCGATACCCGTCAGCCAGCGGCAAAACAGCAACGTAACTTCCCCAGAAACGGTCAAGGAGATGCCGGCCCAGTGTCGCAAGTACCGCACCGCCATCCGCATCTTCAAGAGCATGAATTGGCTGAGGCGATCCATAGCGATGGAACAATGTTCCCATTACGACACCACGCCCGCCACCAATCCGATAGGCACGAGTTGGTTCGTTTATCCATATGGCTACACCCGGCGAGATCTCGAAACGAGACAGACCAGTCATAGACATGCTGCCCTCAATCTGGGGCAAAATCTCCGAACTCCCGAGGACAACAAGGAAACGCAGAGTCATCGCACTACCAGAATCGGCGTAAAATTGCGAACATGCTCGACGGTGTCGTTGAGCGTTATATCACGGCGCTGAATCCAACTATGTGCAACAAAAGGATCTGATCGCACACCAATGATAAATTGTGCCGGGATGCCGAGCCTGTGGCATGCCGCCATCATCGCTATTGACCGCACGAGACAGCGGTCGGTCCGACCAAATACGACGGAGGTGCGCTCGAAGGCTTTCGCGAGGAGCCACGCACGGCGATCACAATCTTCCTCGCTCAAAGTCTGGACGGGCGATCGCGCGCGTATCCGAGCTAATACATCGCGGAAGTTGACAGTTTGAAGGCGGATAACAGAGGTCATCTGATGCCATATCGCCAGAAGCATATAGGATATCGGGACATGACCTGATCCTAGAGATCTACCATCAATGTGGCTTGGTTCGATATCAGCGTCGAATGCCATTTGCCTGGGACCAGGGACCGGCATGAGATACCCCTTGATCAGCAAGTCGGCCAAACAGATCTCATCGTCTTGAATAAGTTCGCCCTGCCGGTGAAGCAAGCGAATGAAGGCTTTTGCGGTCGATTCCGGCAACGCGAAATATCGACTTTCCTCTATGTCCAGCAAGATGACCGTCGCGCCTGTCACGCAATAGGCTATTCCCGGCTTGATCCCGTAATACATAGTAACTCCGGCATAAACGGACGTGCGCCCGCCGCAGCGAGCGCACGTCACAACGTCAGTCGTCAGCGAGACCGATGCCTGCCTGCTGTTGGAGGGCAAACGAGTCGCCCATACCGGGGGCATTGCCCTTGGTCTCTTCGACCACGGAGCCCAGATCGATCAGGGCTTCGACACTGCGATCGTCATTGCGTTCCATGACACACTCCTTTTCGAGTGCCGCAAGAGTGCGGCCAGCTAAAGCTAGTGAATTTAAAAATCTGTCGACGCAGATATATCGAGACATCTTGGCGTAATATTTCCGAAATTCCGACCTTGGGTGCGGCGGAAGGGAAAAAATATTTCAAATTTCTCACATGCATCTGAAAATTATGGGATATTTTATCGCCTAATGGTCTTGGATAATATTCTGTTGATAGGAAATTTTCCTCACATGATACGCATCGATTCGTCGCCGCGTGGCTTTGAGCAAGTTCGCAACATCTAAATCAATGATCGTCTGAAGTTCTTTGTGAGCGGCTTCGGCATGCACTGCCGCAGCGATTCGAGCATAGTGAAGTCTCTCATTCAGATGTCGGACGAGTTGCAATGTTTGATGATTTCCCGTCGCCTCCGCTAATGATGCAAATATGTCATTGGCGAGGTTGGCTACGCCCACCGGTGTGATTTCCCTCACTTGGATTAGGATTGGGCCCAACGCACTGCGGATCGCGCTTTCCCTGAGGTGAGACAGGACTATTGCCATCAAATGCATGTGGAGCGTCAGAAGGTCGACCAGCTCAGTTGGTCCTATGCATGGCACTACGAAACCACCGTCATCATGGTGCGTAAGAAGCCCTTCACCGACCAATATGAACGCCGCCTCGCGAACGGGCGTTTTGCTCGAACGATGGCGCGTGGCCAGATCCTGAATATCGATCTTATGTCCTGGCAGGAAATGACCGGCAATATAATCCGCTTTTATCCCCTCGTAGACGCGCTCATGTAGCGGGGGGTCCATGGCCGCCATCACAGGGCGCGCCCCGCTGAACTGGGCTGCATGGGCCACGCGGGCGTCAAGGCTCGGGTAAGATGGTCAAGGTTTCGCTGCGCGATCATCTCTATGCACATCCGTTCAAGATCGCTGAGGTCGCCCATCGCAAGCTGATGGGGAAAGCACATCTTCTGCCCTGCAAAAAGCAGCGGGATGAGGATATGGCCGGTCGAGAGTCCGAGCCGATAGGCACAGACAAGATGATCATCGAGCCGTGAGCGCGGGTTGCCACCCTCGATCTCTCGAAGCCAGCGCACGCCCATACCGAGTTCGCGCGCCAGATCGCGTTGCGTCAAGCGCCTTTTCTTCCGTGCCTCTTCAATTTGTCGCCCCGACTGCACTTTAACGTACAGAATCGGACTTTCGGCATCGGAAGTCGCTAAATCCTGCGACATATCCGTGTCTCCTTACGGGAGATACCGCCCGCCAAGGCAATTCCGTAAATCGAATGTTAAGGTGTACTTACCACCAGTGTCAATTCACAACCTCGGCCACATTGTCGCAATTCAACCTTCATGGTCATCGCCATCACGCGACGCCGGCATTCTTGCACCAGACTGCAATGCTCGCTCAAAAGCGCTCATAAGTTCTATGTTTCCTGCTTTCGGAATCTGCATGAGCGCGACGATATAGATCGTTCCCAGGTTCGGTTGCCGTTCACCCGGCACACTTTGCTGTACTCGCTCTGTTATGCGCATAGCGACATCCCAGAGCCGATTTGATGCACCAACATGATGCTCCTCTCCCCCGCCAAGGCAGACCAGTTCCTGCACATTCATCTGATCGATGATCTCGGCGGTTGAAAGACTATCCAGATGCTCCACTGCCACGTGAAGTGTCGTGCCCCAGGCGATCAATGATCTTGTGGCTCGAATGAGATGGCAGTGCGAATCGATCAGGACGTCCAGACCAGCCGGTGAAAGCCGAAGTTTGAAGCTGCGTCTCGACCGAGCCATCACCTCTTCTCCTTTCTGATCTACAACGCTTTCACTCTTTCTCCATGCCGAACGGTGCCAATGCCACGACGAGCAGAGGGAAAATCGGCACTATAATGCCGTTTGTTGTCAAAACTGTTCTCTTCAACGCATTTCATCTTCATTCGTCTATTTTATGCGGCAACGACGCTTTCTTTCGCCGCTTCGGCACTTCAGTGCCCTCCCTATTGCGTCCTCCATGGGCGGTCGTCATGCCTTGGGGCGCACCGGATCGAGGCCTTCACGGATTTAAGTCCCGGCCTCCACTCCGGCTCACCCACTGTAAAACCTTAGCGCTTCACGGCGCCACGAGGAGACGTGTGCCATGGATTCCCCATGCTCTTTGCCGCTGGTCGGCGCAGCGCTATTGTTCAGCGCCACCGCAGTCCCGGCCAGTGCCCAGAACTACCGGTCGGACGCCGACGCTTACCCTTGCGCTCGCACAACTCGGCTCGCGGTCGTACAGAGCGATAGCGGCTTTTCAATCCGCCAGAGGACCGAGCGCCCCGCAGCTGCGGCGACGCCGGCCAATGTCCGGTTGGGCAATTCGCTTGCCATCGACAGCCGCCTGTTCGCGCCCACCTCCCTCGTTCGCCCGGAGCCCAGCCATGTTTCGCAGCGCTAAGCTGATTGCAGCGGCGCTTTTGTGCGTTGGGGCGCCGGTCTACGCTCAGGATAACGGCACCGAACCGCTTACCGCTGCTGCCGCTGATGCTCAGCGCCAGTTGCGCCAGACCTTCACCAATCTGACCTTCGAGGACTTTGGTCCGGCGCCCGTCAAGGGGCCAATATATCAAGCCATCGCCGGGGGACGAGTCATCTATTTCGCGCCGGACAGCCAGCACCTTCTCTTCGCGGCAATCTACGACAAGAATGGGGTCAACCTGACCGCGCTCGCACAGGATGCGAGTGCCAGGAAGCGGCTTGGCGCGATCAATCCGGCAGATGCGCTGGTGATTGGCCCTGCCAACGCCCCCAAGGTCATCGAGTTCACCGATCCCGATTGCCCCTACTGCCAGGCGCTCGAACGCTTCTGGCTGACGAAAGCAGCTGAAGGAAAGCCTGTCCAGCGCCTGGTCTATTTCGTGAGCGGTATCCATCCGCAGGCAGCAGCCAAGGCTGAGCATATTCTCTGCTCGCCTGATCCTCAGGCGGAATTCAGGGCGATCTATTCCGGCGCACGCCCAACCTCACTCCACAAATGTCAAAGCGGTGCGGCCAAGGTTGCGCGGGACGCAGAGACGGTGCGCAAGATGGGGGTTTCAGGGACACCGACGCTTTTGGTCGATGGCAAGCTGATTTCCGGCTTTCAGCAGGCCGAACTCGAAGCGTTCCTGGAGAGCAAAGCTCAGAAGCCCAACCCCATCCCCTGATCGGCTTCTCTCAAGAATTTGGCGGACCTCGCGCATGCGCGCCGCAACGGCGTCCGTGAGGGCCGGAATGCCGGCGGAGCGCGCCTCCGGGAGCCATCCAGCGCTTTCGCCGGCCGGAAACGATCTTTCGTCGGTGCCGGCAAGCATGATCGGGATGGCTCCGTGAATGACCGCATTGGTCAAAAGGAGACTGCATATGTTGACTTTGCTTCGGGGAAGGACGTTCCGCACGATCGACGCGGCGGTCCTTTTCCTCCTGGCCGCGATCGCCGGGACGAGCGCGGCCTACGCCTTCCAGGCCCCGGCCGCCGGCGACCTTGGTTACGACATCTACGACATCGTCGTGAACCAGGGCGTCAAGGGACCGCTCGGCTTCGTGGGCGGCGTTGCCGCCTTCCTGTTCGGCGTCTCGCGGCTGTTCTCGAACATCATGATCGGCATTCCGACGATCGTGGCGGCGGTCTGCCTCATCAAGGCAGATTCGATCCTCCAGACCTTCGGGATGATGATCTGAAGATAGGGCGGGCTGCCGGCTGACCGGCGCCCGTCCAACGGAACGGAAGGCGGTGGTCGCCTTCCGGACAACACGTCCAATGACGTGGTGAAGCAAGGGAGAAGAGTGTGGACGAACGTCTGCCCCAGTTCCTGCATCGGCCGGTCCAGATCCTCTGGTTCGACAGTCAGGAGTTCATCGTGGTCATGAGCGCGATCTTCGTCGCGGTCATCGTCGGCGGGATCATCGGTTGGACGCTCATCGGCGCTCTTCTCCTTTTCATCCCATGGAAGCGGACCAAGCCGCGCGGCTTCATCCCTCACCTGGCCTGGCGCTGGGGTCTTGCCCGCTTCCGCAATTATCCGGGTCCGACCCAGACCCGCTTCTTCGAGTAAGCGCGATGGCACTTTCTTTCAGGCGCAAGCGCCAATCCGACATGATCGGTGATACACGGCCAAGCTGGCACCTTCACCGCTATCTGCAGGGTTCGGCCAATCTGTTCGAAGAGAACAAGCTCCTCAAGGTCGCGATCGCCGGCTTGTTCGGCATCACCGCGGTGCTCGGCACGGTCATCTACACCTCGAACCAGAACACACGCACGGTGATCGTGCCGTTTGGGGCGGACGGTGATCTCTATGTGACTAGCAACAAGCCCTCCGAGAGCTACCTTCGAGCAATCACGTTCAACATCGTCGCGCTTGCCGGAACCTATTCGTCCTACTCGGCCGACCGACAGTTTCAGGAGCTGCTGCGGATCGCGCATCCCAGCGCATATAACGGTCTTCGTGATAGCCTGAACCGTCTGCTCGACGAACTCGGCAACAATCCGACGCTCTCGATCGCGACCTACATCCGCAGCGACCAACCAGTCACCTGGACGGGAAGCGAGATCCTCGTGCCCGTCGAGAAGGTCCGCGTCATCGGCGGCGTCATCCGCAAATTCCGAGGGAATCTGCGCATTCGCTACGCGCTCGAAAATGGCCGTTTCTGGCTGACCGCCCTTCAGGAGGAGAATTTCAGTGCCGATATCCGGTAACCGCGCTTGGACAGCATGCCTCGCCGGGGTGCTTGTTGCGTCCCTCCCTCTTGCCGCCGTTCCGGCACTGGCCCAATCGGTCGCGGCGCTTCCCGATCAGACGAGCCGGCTCCGTCTCTCCAATCACGACGTCAATCACGTCGTATGCGTTGGCGGCGACATTGAGGACGTCAAATTCTCGGCTGAAAAGGGCCTTGCCGTCGAGCGTGGCGGCTCTGACGCCTGGATCAAATTCCTGGTGCTCGAGACCGAGGATATGGGTGCCAAGACCCGCACCTATGTCACAACGCCATCGGAATTCTTCGTCTCGTGCAACGGCGCGATCTATCCGCTCTATGCCGAACCTGCCGACATTCCGGCGCAGACCGTGACGCTGGTTCCGGGGCACGCGCAGCGCGCTCGCGCAAACGACGCACTGCTGGGCCCGCTGGTCGAGGAAGAACGCGCGGTCGGGATCGCGCTGGCGATCCTGCAGGACCGGGTACCGGCATCGTTTTCTGAGGTCGCCCCCGCGCGCGACAGGCTGGTGCTGTCCGACCTTCCCACGGCGTCGCTCACCGAACGTCGCCGACTGGAAGTCGAAGGCGCGGGGCTTTCGGTCAGCGAGTATCTCGTGCGAGCAAGTGCCGCCCTCACGCTCGATGAGCGCGACTTCCTCGATACTGCCCTTGGGGCAGACATCTTTGCCATCACGATCGATCGCCTGACGCTGGGTCCCAATGAGACCGCCCGGCTGATTGTCGTGCGCCGGAGCGTCCAATCATGACCACCCCAGATGATACCTCACAGTCCACTGCTGCATCGAGGCGAGCTTCGCCCTCCTCCAGTCGCGAGGAGAATGCCGCAACGGATGTGGCGCCCCGCCCGGCGCTGCTTGATCTGCCGGCCCAATGGGCAAAGTTGACGTCAGACCAGAAGTTGCGCGCCAAGCAGCTCGGTGTCGTCTCTACGATCGCGCTGCTTGGCCTCGGGCTCTATACGGCCAGTACCAGCGGGAAGAAGGAATCGCCAAAGGCACCGCAAGCCTCAAACCTCGATATGGGTGCCGGGCTTCGCGGCGACAGTCTCGAAGTCAAACTGCGCGGGGACCTGAAGAAGATCCTCGATGGACAGTCACTGCTCGGCGACCGCGTCACTGCCATTGAGGAGGGCAAGATTGTGCCCGGCGCCGCAGCCGGCTCCCACGTACCCGGAGCAAGCGATGGCGGCGATCTCCCGCCGGCGATCCCTGGCGATGCCCCTGCTTATCCACCGGCACCAGCTGGAGCGAAAGGCGCGACCGATGAAATCCCCGCGCCGCCAAGCCCTCCGTCCGCGCCCCCGGCACCTCCAGCGCCTCCAACAGAGCGTCAGGTAGGGGCGATCGGCGCGGCGACGTCCAGCCAGACAGCCGAAGGAGGCGCGAACAGTGGAGCCGCGTCAAAAAAAGGGAAGCGGACGATCTATTTACCGCCTGGTTTCATGAAGGCGCGTCTGCTGACCGGCATCGACGCACTGGCGAGCCGGGACGCAACCAGTAATCCCGAGCCGATTATTGCCCGCGTCCAGGCGCCCGCCGTCCTGCCCAATGAGGTCAAGGCCAATCTCGCTGGCTGCTTCGTTATTGGCAATGCGACGGGCAGTCTCGCCAAAGAGAGGGTCGAGATCCAGCTTGTCTCAATTTCCTGCGTGGATTTTGACAGCCATGCGGTGGTCGACCAGGCGATCAAAGGCTTTTTCGTCGATGCCGATGGAAAGAAGGGGCTGTCCGGCAAGGTGGTGACCCGCGCCGGAGCAACGCTTGCGCGCTCGTTCATTGCCGGCACCATCGCGGGCATCTCGCAGTCGGTCGAAGGTTCATTTGGCAGCCTTTCGACCTCAGCGCTTGGCAATGTGCGCAGCCTCGACGCGGGTGATGCCGTGAAGTCCGGTATCGCGGGAGGGCTCTCCAAATCCTCCGACAAGCTCACCGATTTCTATCTCGATCTCGCGCGTCAGGCCGGGCCGGTCGTGGAAGTCGGCGCGGCGAAGGATGTCGTGGTCGTCATCCAGGAGGGGCTCGCCCTCGAGATCAAGCCATCGGTCGGGAGCAAATTCTGATGTGCCCGTCCCTTTCCCCAGGAGGTTCCGCCATGCCTTTGCTGGCTCACCAGATTTTCCATCGGTCGCTGCTGTCGCTCAGCCTGCTCGCAAGCCTTGGCGGCTGCGCGGCGGTCGGATCGATGATGTCGCCCTATTCTGAGAAGTTCGACTGCAAGAACAGCGACCATGGGCAATGCATCCATCCGGATCGAGCCTATGCGGATGCCGTTGCTGGAGTAGCATCCAAGTCCGATCCCAAGGTCACCAACGACCGCGCAATGCTGCGCGGCCAGGACGCAACGAGGGGTAATGCGCGCTCGCGGGTGGACGTCGCCGGCAGTGCCTACGGCAGCTACCGGGACAGCGTCTATCGCGAACTCAAGGGCCTGATCGACGCACCGGTCACGCCGATGCTGAAGCCTGCGCGCACTGTACGGACGCTGATCCTTCCCTATGCGGACCGCCAACGCCCCGACCGGCTCTACATGCCGCGCTATGTCTACTCGGTGATCGACAAGCCGGTGTGGGTCGTGGGCGGATCGCTCGTGGCCTCGCCTGATAGCGCATTGCAAGCGCCGATCCTCAGCCAGATACGCGATGGCGCCGCACCTGATGGTGACGCCGTGCCGGCCACGGTTCCCGCTGCCCCTGCAATCGTTCCGCCCGCGCCGGAGCAGCAGCCGTGAGCGGCCTCAGCTATGCGCGGCTGCGGAGCGCCGTCCGGCGTGACAGTTTCTCGGACTATCTCCCGTTGGTTGCCTGGGACGAGGACACCGAAGCATTTCTGTGCATCGACGACACCTGGGGTCACGCCTGGGAGCTGGTGCCGACCGCCTATATGTTCGCGCATGTTCAGGGCGCTCTGCAGGGGCTGCTCAACATCCATTTCCCGGATGGAACCGTTCTCCAGATCCACACCTTTGCGGACCCGCTGATCGACGATGCGCTTGACGCATTCCTTGATCTTAAGACCCGCGATGACCCCTTGATCCAGGCTTCTGCACGGCAGACCCGAGCCTATCTCTCGGAAGGGCGTCACGGGCTCAAGGCGCTCCACGGTATCCCGGTCCGCAACTTCCGCACCCTCCTGTCGATCAAAACCCGCCGACCGCTTGGCGAGGATCTGCGCCGACAGGTTGAGGAGCAACTTTCCAAGCTCGGCATTCGCCGGCTTCCGCCCGAGGAAATGGTCTCCTTCTATCGACGCATTTTCAACGGCGTGGCAGACAGTGCTCCGGGCGTCTTCGCGGACGGCACAACTGTTGGCGCACCGCCGATTGCAAAGCAGATCATCGATGCTGGCCCAGATCTCGTCTTCGAGGGCGCTGAGGTCTTCCTTGGCAACCAGGTCGCACGCTGTCTCACACCCAAGGCCCCGGCGCGGCGGATCACCGCCGAGCGCGCAAATCGCCTGATGGGCGGCATGCGTGGCGCTTCCGAGGATAGCGACCAGATCGGAGGCCCGTTCCTCTACACGCTCAACATCCTGTTCGATCACTCGCAGTTCGAAATCCACAAGCGCGCGCAGATCCTCTCGGCGCAGAAGGCTGCCGGCAGTTTCGCGGTCGAGGTCGGCAAGCAGATCGAGGAGATCGGCTGGATTCTTGACGAGGCGGGCAACAGCAAATTCGTGCGCGTCATCCCTTGCGTTTGGGTTTTTGGTCGCGACCGTGCGCATGCCCGCGATCTGGCCGCGCGGGCCAAACGGCTCTGGGAAGGAGAGCCCCTGCCCTTCTCGATGCAGGAGGAGAGCTATCTCAACCCGACGTTGCTGGTGATGAGCCTGCCCCTCGGCCTTTATCCCGACCGCACGACGTTGCGCCTGCTCGAACGCGATTTCCGCATGCCGGTGAAGGCTGCTGTGCTGATGGCACCGATCCAGACTGACTTTCGCGGTGGGGGGCGGCCAGCTTTGCTTTACACGGGCCGAAAGGGTCAACTCATCACGCTCGATCTCTTCGATCCACGCATCAACAATTACAATTTCATCGTCTCGGCCGAGAGCGGCGCCGGCAAGAGCTTCCTCCTCAACAACCTCTGCCAGCAATATTACGCATCCGGAGCCCTTATCCGCATCATCGATATCGGTGGCAGCTACCGGAAGCTCTGCACATTATGCTCGGGGCGCTACATTGACATCGGAGAAGAGCACCTCGTGCTCAATCCGTTTGACATGGGGCTGGCCCTCGACGGTGACGACAAGCAGTCGGCCATCACCATGGCGGTCGCGATCGTCGCGGAGATGGCGAATGCATCCACACGCAAGGGTGTCACAACATCGGAATGGAACCTGCTGAAATCGGCCGTCCAGTGGACGATCGATACGGGCCGTGCCGATCATGGCATTGATGCTGTACGCGAATGGCTGGGCACTTATCCCGATCTGGTCGAGACTGCGCTGGACAGCGTCGACCATCTTGTGCCGACGGCTCGCGAACTCGCCTTCAATCTCAGGGATTTCGGGTCCGGCGGCGCCTATGGGCATTATTTCAACGGCCCCTCGACACTCGACATCCGTCACGACGAATTCGTCGTGCTGGAACTCGAGCGACTGAAGTCCATGCCGGACCTGTTCAACGTGATCGTCATGGTGGTGGTGAACGCGGTGACGCAGGAGCTTTACCTCTCGGCACGTGATCGCCCGCGCTTCGTGTTGTGCGACGAGGCCGCGCAGTTCATGACGCGCACCGATGGGCAGGACCTCTCGCGGCTCGCGGAGGCCTTCGGTCAAGGGTATCGCCGCGCCCGCAAATATCGCGGTTCGTTCGGCATCGTGCTGCAGTCGATGAACGACCTTACGTTATTCGGCGGTACCGGCCAGGTGATCCTGGAAAATGCCGCGACGCGCTTCCTGCTCCAGGGTTCGACCTATGACCGGGCGGTCGATAACAAGATCCTCGATTATTCGGGCTTCGTTCTCGACCTGCTGAAATCGGTCAGAAACTCCAAGCCCAATTATAGCGAGGTGTTCATCGACTCGCCGCTGGGCCTCGGCATCGCACGGCTGGTGGTCGATCCTTTCTCCTACTGGATCAACACCTCCGCGCCCGATGAAGTCGCAGCCTTTGAAGCGCTGATGCGTCGCGGGCTTTCTCCGCTCGAAGCGATCTGCCGCCTGGCGGGTGTCGAGCCTTCGCAAATCCTGGGTATTTCGCCCGCCACCGGCCCGTTGGGAGCCTGACCGCCATGGCCCGCTTCACGCCCCACCCTGACCAGCTCCCGCTCAACTGGTCCGACAATGAAGCCATCGAAGTGATCGTCGAGCAGCGAATTGCCGAGCGCCTCGAGGCGGAGTCCTTCCGCTGGCGTTTCCGGCTCGTGATGATCGAGACGGTGATGATGGGCCTGCTCGTGCTTGTCGCGGGGTTGCTGCTCAAGCAACCGACCATGATGGTGCTGCGCGCCTCGCTTCTGATTGCAGCCTCTTGCCTCGCTACGGGCCTCCTTCTGCTCGGCCTGTCGGCGGGAACGGCGAAGCTGATGACAAAGCTGCGGCAGAGGAAAGGCAAATGAACGGCCTCATCTCTTCGACGCCCTCGTCATCGGCGATCCGGCTAACGGTCAGCGGCTTCCTTCTGATGCTGATCCAAAGCGGGCTGCTGCTGTTGTCTCCTGCCCTCGACCGGGATTCCGGCATGTTGATCTGGATCCTGACGCCGCTGTCATTCTGCGCATTCGTCGCGGCGCTCATCGGTATTCCCGAGCCGGCGCGAGATCAGTGGAGGCAGCATCATGGCAGATAGGCTTCCTTGCCCGGTTCGTCCTGGCCCCACCATGCTGATTCTCGCAGCGGCAAATCTGGCTGCCGCTGCGACCGCGTTTGCGGCGGGAACACCGGCCAGCATTGCAGTTGCATCGAAGAGCACGATTGGACGGACCTGGCCCATCGCAGAGCCTGATGCGCTCTCCGAAATTGAGACCAAGGTCGCAACACTGCCGAACGATATGAGCAAGGCTTTTGGTCCGAGAGACAAGTGGACCGCGCTCAAGGCAGCACCGCTTGGGGCCGCAGGTGCCGACAGGGTGCGCAGCGTCGTACCCTTCTATACGCTCGATTTCGACATTACCCTGCCCGACGGCAAGACGCTTTATCCTAAAGGCTTCACCTTCAATCCGCTGACCTATGTGAAGCTGCCACAGCGCCTTGTTGTCGTGCATCCGCGCGATCTCGGCTGGGCGCTTCGTAACGCCCGCGCCAGTGATTTCATCCTGCTGTCGGCGCTGGGCGCCCAAAATGGTGATGCCATTGACCTCAGCGAGAAGACCGGGCGGACGATCTACATCCTGGAGGAACGGGTCAAACAGCGGCTCGGACTGACGGTCGCACCAGTCATTGTCGAGCAGTCCGGCAAAAAGCTCGTCCTCACCGAATATGGGCCGAAAAGCCGCGTTTCGACCGCCCAGGTCAAAGGAGCAACGCGATGATCGGGCGGCTTCCTGTCTTCATCACCGGGCTGGTCATCGGGCTTGCCATGACGCTTGCCTGGCCAAGCCAGGCCCATGCCTCCAAATGCGAGGCTGGCACGGTCTTCAATCCCATCACGAAGGTGCGTTGGACGTGCATCTTCCCCATCACCGTCGGGGGCATCCGCGTCGGCAGCTATGACAAGCTCGACAAGGCGCTCGACGCACAATCCGCGTCCAAGCCCTTATGCGCTTGTCGTAAGGGGCTCCAGTTCTGGTTCGGGGTCAAGGTTTCCTACTGGTCGCCCAACCGGATGGTGGATGTCGTGACCGAACCCGGCTGCATGATGGCCTTGGGCGCCGATCTGCTGCCGACGAGTGGGAAGCTGCAGGGCAGCCAGTCATCGATTTCGGACGGGACGAACACCCGCAAGATGTTCGCCCAGATGCACTATTACATCTCGCCGGTCTGGGCGATGCTCGACATGTTCACGGACCTGCCGTGCTTGGAAAATGACGGCTTCGACGTCGCCATGATCACCGAGGTTCTGCCAACCTGGCAGTCGGGGACATTGGGTGCGATCATCCAGCCTGAAGGCATCCTCTTCGGCAACCCTGCCGCCGGACTTGCCTGTATGGGTGACAGCGCGGCAGCGGCCGTCGGCAAGGTCATCGACCCGCTCTTCTGGTGCATGGGGAGTTGGGGCGCGACCTATCCGATCGCCGGCGACATCCATTTCGATGACAGTGTCGAGGCATGGGCTGGCCTTGCCGCGCGCGGCGTGTTCATGATGGGGCGCCTTGGCGCACTGACCATCAGTTCGGCTGACGGTTGCTCGTTCATACCCCAACCCGTGTGGACCAAGAGCCGCTACAAGCTCCAGATCATGGAGCCCGTGAAGGGCGGCAAGTGCGTCAATATCGGCCGCCCAGGCTCGCTCTGGTCCTCGGCCAAGCATGCGCCGGGCAAGGACAATGCCCAGTTCATGCTCTTCGAAAAGGTGATCTGCTGCGCCGGGATCCCGGTGCCATGAGCCGATCACTTTCCCCCATTCCCGCACGCGACAGCCTTCCATTCCGGAGGTCTGTTCGCCAAGGCCCCTACGGCCGAGGGCTGCCGTGCGGGATAGGAGCGGCGCCGCCAAGCCCCCCTGGCGGCGTCGCTCCACCCCCGGCCAGCACGGCCGCGATGCTCGCCCCATGGAACCGGCGCCTCCTCTCCGCCTGTTCCATCATCGCGACCGTGCTGGCCTCCCCCTTTACCTTGCCCGCTTCGGCACAAACAATGGAGCAAAGGGCGCATAGCGCAGCAGATGCATCGCGTGCCAAGACAAGCGACAGCGATGCGCTCAGGCAGAATTATGTGACGCCGGGGCTTGCCGGGCAACAGATTTCGACAGTCGACAACAGCCGAACCTTCGCGCCGAACATCTCCTGCCAGAAAACCGCCACGATGCTGGAGGTACTGGTCCAGCCCTCGGGCAGCGGAGATCTCGGCTCGGTAAGGATCGCTCGCGACACCGATCTTGATGGCACGGTCGACAGCACATCGAACCTGCCGGTACCGGTGTCGGGCATCTGCGCCAATGGTGTGGTCTCCTGTCAGCCCGGAAGCTGGAATGGCTGCAGCTTTTATCGCTGGGACGTCGACGCGGCGAAGGCCTTGAAACTGACCTCGGTCGACATGACCAAGCTCGCCGGCTGCTATTGCATCAACAATAGCTGTGGGACGAATCTTGCCTGGGGCAACATGTCGTCGGTGTTGCGCGATCTGGGCGGTGGGATGATAGGGGCCCTCACGACCGCCGACCCGCGTTTCGGGGTTGCCGAGGCCGTTATCGACGGCCCCGCCATCCGTTATGTCGGCGCACAATCCACAGCTTGTTCGTCCAATCCTGTTCTGCCCCAGACAGCCTATCGCTCCAATCCAGCCGCAATCGCTTCCGACGCCTATGCGGTCTCCGCAGGCAGTGCTGTGTTTCAGGCTCTGAAGGGCTCGGCCATCGGCACGGGAACGTCGCTCCAGTATCGGCATTGCGCGATGGAACGGCGGGTTACTGTCCTGAAACCGGCCGCCGAGGAAATCATCAGCCGGACAGCGGGCGGCTATGCGACGATCCAGAACGGATCGTCCTTCGACTTCCTGATGGGTTCTCCGGCAGACAACAGCCTTGCCGGCGGCAGTTGTTCACTCTTCGACTTCCGGATGACGCTGCGGGTGGCCGATCCGGATCGCATCGTGAACGCGCGCCTCACCCAGTTCTTTGGTGACGACTGGGCCCAGGTCCGGATCGACGGACAGTTGATTGGTTCCGGCCCCTCGCCCTGGACGATGCTCGGGCTGCCGCCCGGAAAATGCGAAATGAAGAAGACTTTTTACGCCTATCCCAATCTCGATCTGAAGCCGTTCCTGACCGCAGGCGATCACGAAGTTTGGCTACGTATCGCAGTGGCGGAGGGTGGCGAGGGTTTCGCGCAAGTCCATGTCGATGTCGACAACAGCTGCAAAACGCTGGAGCAACTCGTCGACGGCTGTAGCTCCATCGCCAGCGATCCGCAGTGCGAGCTCGACAGCGAGTTGGTCGATGGCGTCCAGACATGGATCAACGGTGTTGCGACCGGGCTAAAGCCCCTACCCCAGACCCGCATTCTCGGCGGCCCTGCCTGCCCGACCGATCTTACGCGGGACTTTTTCCTAAAGGACCGCACCTATCGCTGCAGTGTCGATGACATTGCGAAGCCCGACACGAGCCGCGGCGCCTACATTATTGACCATTCAACTGAGACTCTGCTCGCCGACCGCGCCCGACAGGACGACGGCAGCTACACCGCATCCACCCGAGCATTCTCGCTGCCGGACCGGGGATCGGTGGCAGCATGTGAGCCCGTCTGCAAGACGCGCGCGCCCAAGGCAAACGCCGAGGCCGCGGTCGATGGCGTCGTCGGCGCGAAGCAGAATACACCAACTGGCTACGATACCTTCTTCCACGCCTGCACCGCCAACAATCAGTGCCCGGCGGGGCCCGGCGAAGAGATCGTCTCGGCTTGCGGATGTCTCGACGATTTCCCGGAAGCGGTCGTGATGATGCAGACCGTGCGCCTCGCCGGTGCCGACCTGGTCTGCACGGGGAGCGTGCAATGATCGATTATGCCAACAGCCGATACCGGCATCTCAACCTACGCGGAGCGGTCCTCGCGCTGGTGCTGGGGTTTGGCGTCGCGCTCGGATTCCCTGGCGCTGCCTATGCTCAACAAATCTGCGCAGCGGATCTCAACAATAATGGCGATGCTGCAGATGAGAACACCGGGAATAAAAGGGGCCACGGATCGGCCGGTAGCACCGGATTAAAAATGGGCCAGTCCTGCTAGACCCCTGCTTTTGTGCGGGGGTGGAGGATGAAGAGAGTGGAGCTTTA
>Ga0075011_10000462_pt1 | contig 21663 bp, 19 predicted proteins | sample TARM_MetaG_T_14_FD_72354 | JGI IMG/M metagenome (GOLD analysis project Ga0075011, IMG submission 72354) | Freshwater microbial communities from Pennsylvania, USA, analyzing microbe dynamics in response to fracking - TARM_MetaG_T_14 | ecosystem: Environmental > Aquatic > Freshwater > River... | reverse complement strand
ACTATCTTCAGTATTCTTCTTCGATACAGAGCTTTATGCCGAATAAAGAAAAATTTAATTATAGTGGATCATTTTGATCGTTGGGCTGTTCTAACCGATAAAGTAGTTTCAGAAATAGAAAAAAAAGAAAAAAAAATAATTACACTTACTATAATTCAGCACGGAATATTAACTACTGATTATTCCGATGATAAATCAAGTTTGCCATTTGATCTTACAACTAGGCTGAATAATGTCACTGATTTAATTGTTTATGATGAGTTATCAAAGCGAATTTTTTTGGAAAAAATCATATCTAATGATAGTTGTAGGTTTAAAATTTTCCCTCCTATTTTAAATCTCTATTTTATTAACTCTGAGAACATTAAATTTTTATTTGTTGGGCACTCTATTTGTTTAAAATTTCATGTTGATCTGTATTTATCTTTAAGAAATAAATATCCGGAAATCGATTTTTTTTATAAACCACACCCTTCTCAGGCGATGGATGAGAAAACACGCAACTTAGGCTGGAAAGTTTACGATAAGTTGGACAGTTTTCCGGATGTTGATGTTGTAGTATCATACCCATCTACACTAGCTTATGAATACCACTTGAGTGGTAAGACAGTGATTCAGCACAGCATTCATGATACTTCACTAAGCTCGTCATCGATAATCATTCAGATTCATGAAGAATTAAAAAAGAGAACCACTTTATGTTAGAGTACAAAATTTGTTCAACTTGTCTTATGGATACAAGTGATCCTAGCATTACTTTCGATGACTCAGGTAGCTGTCATTATTGCAGTAATTTTCATTCAGTTATTTATCCTAACTGGGATACTCAGGTGGCTGGTCTAAAAGAACTCACGTCACTGGCAGAAAACATTAGAAAAGATGGTCAAGGTAAAGATTTTGACTGCATCATTGGACTTTCCGGGGGGCTCGATAGCTCTTATGCGGCGTATATTGCAAAAGAAAAGATGGGATTGCGTCCTTTACTTTTTCATGTTGATGCGGGTTGGAATACAGACCAAGCAGTAGGTAATATTGAAAAATTAGTTGATGGACTTGGATTAGATCTTTATACAGAAGTTGTCAATTGGGATGAAATGCGCCGGTTGCAAGTCGCGTTTTTGCGTGCCGGCATACCAGATCAGGATCTTGTACAAGATGCTGCTTTCTTTTCAGGATTGTACAAATTTGCACGTAAACATGGGATTAAGCATATTATCACGGGATCTAATTTTTCGACTGAATGTTGTCGTGAACCTGAAGAGTGGGGAGGGTATCTTGGTATCGATAAGACGCTGTTTGGTGATATATGGTCAAAATTTGGTGAAGGAGAGCTGAAAACGTTCCCGCTTACAGACATTCTAGTTTATAAGCTTTGGTATCAAAAAATTCTAGGAATGAAAGTTCATCACCCTCTCAATTTGGTACCTTACGTCAAACTCAATGCCGAAGATGAGCTAGAGCGTCTCTTTGGTTGGAAACGTTTTAAACATAAACATCACGAATCCCGCTTCACTCGTTTTTATGAAGATTACTGGCTTCCTCGCCGTTTTGGATTTGAAAAGCGTAGAGCACATTTTTCTAGTTTAATAATGACGGAGCAAATGACTCGCGAAGAGGCTTTGGATAGAATCTCTCGGCCGGAAATGGATGAACATTTCTTAAAACAAGAATTTGAATACGTTGCTCACAAATTAGGGTTGACTGTTGATGAGCTTCAGCAGTTATTTGATTTGCCTAAAAAAACTTACAAAGATTATACAAATAAACGTTGGCTCATTGGTTTTGGTACAAACGTGTTTCGTTGGTTAGGTCTAGAAAAGAGGTATTTCCGTTGATTCGACTTGTAGATTATGGGGTTGGCAATATCCAAGCATTTCTGACACTTTTTAAAAGGTTAGGTATTCAAGCGATGAGAGCTAGTACCCCAGAAGAACTCAGCGATGCAACACGTCTAATTCTTCCGGGAGTCGGTCACTTTGACCATGCAATGCAAAGGCTGAATGATTCTGGCCTTCGTATGGCATTAGAAGAAGCCGTACTTGTAAAACGTATACCAATCATGGGTATTTGTGTTGGGATGCAAATGTTAGCTGATCGTTCGGCAGAAGGAAAATTGCCTGGTTTAGGTTGGATTCCGGGAGAAGTAAAATCATTTGCCAGCAATCCTCTCACTGCTGAGCTACCAATGCCACATATGGGTTGGAACGATTTGCAGGTAAAACTAGATTCTCAACTTTTTTCACAAGGCTTCGATTCTGAGCCACAGTTTTATTTCTTACACTCATATTATTACGACGCTGTAGACAAAAATGATGTTGTGGCAACAGCAAACTATGGGATTAATTTTGATGTAGTGATTTCAAAAGGTCATATTCACGGTGTGCAGTGTCATCCTGAGAAAAGCCATCACTGGGGTTCTCAGTTACTCAAAAATTTTGTAGAGAACTAATCAATGCTTAGATCCCGAATTATTCCTTGTTTATTAGTTCATGATGGTGGATTAGTAAAAACACAAAATTTTAAAGATGCAAAATATGTTGGTGATCCGATCAATGCCGTTAAGATCTTTAATGAAAAAGAAGCAGACGAGTTGATGGTCTTAGATATTGATGCATCACAAAGTGGTAAAGAGCCTGATTTTAATTTGATAGAAAAATTAGCAGCAGAATGCCGCATGCCCCTCTGTTATGGCGGTGGGATTAGTAATGCTCAGCAAGCCTCTAAAATCATTGATATGGGGGTTGAAAAAGTAGCAGTAAGTTCTGCGGCTATTAATAATCCTCAGCTTTTGAGTGAAATGGCAGCAGCAGTTGGGCGTCAGTCAGTTGTTGCCGTTCTTGATGTAAGAAGAAAAAAAGGTTTTTTTTCTAAAGGGTATGAAGTTTGTACTCATAACGCCACTCGTATAGTTAATCAAGATCCTTTGGTGCTAGCGAAATCTTTACAAGAAGCAGGCGCAGGGGAGATTGTCCTTAATTTTGTTGATCTTGACGGCACTATGAATGGCTATGATATCGGTTATGCAGAGTTATTCAAATCATCACTCAGTGTGCCAGTGACATTTTTAGGTGGCGCTGGTAGTTTGGACCATATTAGCCAGTTAATTAAAAGACTTGGCGTTATTGGTGCTGCGGCTGGTAGCCTTTTTGTGTTCAAAGGGAAGTATCGGGCTGTATTGATTAATTACCCTACACCAGAACAAAAGATACAACTTTGTAGAGATGCGGCTAGTAAATAACTTTTAGAGGTTTAAGAATTGTTTGAAAATAAAACGTTATTAATTACTGGGGGGACGGGTTCTTTTGGCAATGCAGTCTTGGACCGTTTTTTAAATACTAAAATCAAAGAAATTCGCATTTTCTCTCGCGATGAGAAGAAACAAGATGATATGCGTAAAAAATATAACAACTCAAAATTGAAGTTTTATATTGGTGATGTTCGCGATTATCAAAGTGTCTTAAATGCAACACGTGGTGTTGATTATATTTATCATGCTGCCGCTCTTAAGCAAGTCCCCTCTTGTGAATTTCATCCTATGGAAGCAGTCAAAACCAATGTTTTGGGAACTGAGAATGTGCTTGAAGCTGCTATTCAAAATGAAGTCAAACGAGTGGTATGCTTAAGTACAGACAAGGCGGTTTATCCAATAAATGCTATGGGGATCTCCAAAGCGATGATGGAAAAGGTGATTGTTGCAAAGTCACGCAATGTTGACCCAGAGAAAACCGTTATTTCTGCAACTCGCTATGGCAACGTGATGGCCTCGCGTGGTTCAGTAATTCCATTATTCTTGCGACAAATTATCCATGATCAGCCACTTACCGTCACAGATCCTAACATGACGCGTTTTATGATGACACTCAATGATGCGGTTGATTTGGTTTTACATGCTTTCGAGCATGGCACTAATGGTGATATTTTTGTGCAAAAAGCGCCAGCTGCGACAATTGACGTTCTAGTGAAAGCATTGCTTCAAATTACAGGTAAGCCCCGTCACCCCGTCAATATTATCGGAACTCGCCATGGTGAAAAGCTTTATGAAGCGCTTTGCAGTCGTGAGGAAATGTTTGTCGCCGAAGATCAAGGGGGATATTATCGTATCCCTTCAGATAACCGTGATTTGAACTACTCCAAGTATAATGAAGAAGGTGAGACGGATCTTTCTCTCATTGAAGATTACAATTCACATAATACTGAGCGTTTAGATGTACAAGGTATGGTCAAGCTACTGCATAAGTTGGACTTTATTGCGAATATTGAGGCAGGTAGTGCAGTCGTACCAGAAGGTGTGTAATGAAAATTGTAGTAACAGGTGCGAAAGGGTTTATTGGAAAAAACCTCTGTATAATGCTTCGCGAGAGTGGCTACACAGATATCATAGAAGTGGATCGTGAAACAACGCAGGATCAATTAGCAGAGACCCTTCGTGATGCTGATTTTGTTTACCACTTAGCCGGTATTAATCGACCAAAAAATGAAGTTGAATTTCAGCAAGGTAATGCGGATTTAACCAACTTTATCGTAGAGCAGCTAACAAATAGCCATAAAAAAGTGCCGTTGGTTGTCAGCTCATCTACGCAGGCCGAGCGAGATAATGCTTACGGATTGAGTAAGCGTCTAGCTGAACAAGCAGTTGAACTGTATGGAAAGGAAACGCAGTCATCCTATTTTATTTACCGCTTCCCAAACGTATTCGGTAAGTGGTGTCGCCCTAACTACAACTCTTTTGTTGCTACGTTTTGCCACAATACCCTGAACAATTTAGATATCACTATTCATGATCCTTATGCGCCAGTGACCTTGGTCTACATTGATGATGTTTGTGCTCATTTAATTGCTCTGCTAGAAGGTGATTCAGAGAGCGGTTATAAGAGCGTAGTCCCAGAGTATCTGACTACGGTAGGCGAGGTTGCTGACTTATTACGTGCTTTTAAAGAGAGTAGAGGCAATTTAGTGACTGAAAATGTCGGTACTGGACTCACTCGAGCACTTTATTCGACATACCTCAGCTATATGGCGCCGGAGCAATTCAGCTATTCAATTCCAAGCTATGGTGATGAGCGCGGCGTTTTTAGTGAGATGCTTAAAACTAAGCAAGCTGGGCAATTTTCTTTTTTCACCGCTCATCCCAGTATCACTCGCGGTGGTCATTACCATCATAGTAAAAATGAGAAATTTTTAGTGCTTAAGGGCAAGGCGCGCTTTAAATTTGAGCATATCGCTACTGGCGAGCGTTATGAACTGTATACAGATGGTAGCTCGCCGGAAATTGTTGAAACTGTTCCTGGTTGGTCGCATGACATTACCAACATTGGTGATGACGAGATGATAGTGATGCTTTGGGCGAATGAGACTTTCGACCGTGAGGCCCCAGATACCTTTGCTCGCCCTTTGACCTGATACAAGAGAAATTAAAGTGAAAAAACTCAAAGTAATGTCAGTCGTGGGCACTCGCCCTGAAATTATCCGTCTATCTCGCGTACTCGCTAAACTTGACGAGCACTGCGAGCATATTTTGGTCCATACAGGGCAAAACTACGATTTTGAATTGAACGAAGTTTTCTTCAATGACCTTGGGGTTCGTAAACCAGATTATTTTCTCAACGCTGCGGGTAAAAATGCGGCAGAGACTATCGGCCAAGTGATAATTAAAGTTGACCAAGTATTAGAGGAAGTTCAGCCAGAGGCAATGTTAGTACTCGGAGATACCAACTCTTGTATCTCAGCAATTCCTGCCAAGCGCCGCAAAGTACCGATATTCCATATGGAAGCGGGTAACCGTTGTTTTGATCAGCGAGTGCCTGAAGAAACCAATCGCCGAATCGTTGATCACACAGCTGATATCAATCTTACATACAGCACTATTGCACGTGACTACTTGCTCGCTGAAGGCTTGCCTGCTGATCGAGTTATTAAAACCGGTAGCCCGATGTTTGAAGTGCTGAGCCATTATATGCCGCAAATCGAGGGTTCAAATGTACTTGCTCACCTAGGTTTGCAGAAAGGCCAGTTTTTTGTTGTGAGCGCACATCGTGAAGAGAATGTGGATTCACCTAAACAGTTATCAAAACTAGCGGAGACGTTGAATATTGTGGCGCAGCATTACAATCTACCCGTTATTGTTTCGACGCATCCTCGTACTCGCAATCGCATTGAAGCGCAGGGATTAGAATTCCATCCTAATATTCAGTTGCTTAAACCGCTTGGTTTCCATGATTACAACCATTTGCAGAAAAATGCCAAAGTAGTGCTTTCTGATAGCGGTACGATCAATGAGGAATCCTCTATCATGAACTTTCCGGCACTAAATATGCGAGAGGCGCATGAACGTCCAGAAGGTATGGAAGAAGCCTCAGTGATGATGGTTGGACTTGGTGCTGAACGAGTGATGCAGGCCTTACAAATACTGGAGTCACAACCATCAGGTGATGAACGTCTATTACGCCAAGTCTCTGATTACAGTATGCCAAATGTGTCGGACAAGGTTGTTCGGATTATTCATTCTTATACTGATTACGTGAAACGTGTGGTGTGGAAGGAATACTAAGCTGTGAAAATCGCTTTATTTCCAGATGATTATCTTCCTGATAGTACGCTAGTGCACGCAAAAATGTTTCATGAGCTTGCACTTGAGTTTCAAAGGATTGGACATCATCCAATTATTATTACCCCTAGCCATGGAAAGCAAACAAGACGACTGGAAGTTGAGTTTATTGACGGAGTAGAGGTTTGGCGCTTTCGTAATCCGCCGATGCGAGGTCAAGGCAAGGTTAAGAGATTGATTAGTGAATCACTGCTATCATTTAATGCCTATATGGCCTTAAAAAATGCAAAGGATTTACAGTCATTTGATCTGTGTGTTAACTACTCTCCGACGATCTTCTTTGGTCCTTTGATGCATTGGTTTAAGAAAGAAGTTCGAACATTCAACTACCTAGTATTGAGGGATATGTTTCCACAATGGGTAATTGATGAAGGTATTATTTCAGCCAAGTCACCTATTACTTTCTATTTACGATTTTTTGAGAGATTGAACTACAATGCATCAGACAGTATAGGGTTGATGTCACCGGCAAATGTAGGGTATTTTTCTTCACTTAACTCTAAATATAATAATCTTCAAGTATTGAGAAACTGGGCCGAAATCAAGCCTAAAAATCATTCAACCACACTAATCAATATTAGAGAGCAATATAATTTAGGTGACAAGGTTATCTACTTTTATGGTGGTAATATTGGACATGCTCAAGATATGAACAATTTGTTGCGTTTAGTGAAAAAAATGGTGGAGTATCCGCGTGCTCACTTTTTATTCATTGGACAAGGTGATGAGTTCGAGTTAGTTAGGCAAACTAAAGCTATTGAAAATCTTCATAACTTGACATTACTGCCTTCGATTAGCCAAGAGGCTTATAAAGAGGTTTTAACACAAGTTGATATCGGGTTATTTTCATTAGCCAAAACGCATAAAGCGCACAATTTCCCCGGGAAATTACTTGGCTATATGCTTCAGTCTCTGCCAATTTTGGGTAGCGTGAATAAAGGTAATGATGTGATAGATTTCATTAATGGTGAAGGTGCTGGTTGGGCTTTCATCAATGGTGAAGATGATTCTTTGTTTAATGCCGCCTTATGTCTATTCAATGACAGAGAGCAGCGTATCGCTATGGGCGAGAGAGGTTTTGAGGTATTAAAAGCATATTTTTCTGTTGAGGCGGCTGCTCAGCAAATAATCCATACAGTTTTAAAAGATTGAATATGAAAATTTTACTCACAGGAAGTACTGGATTTGTCGGGAAGCATATCCTTAAAGCGATTGATAAAACGAACTCGGTAGTAGTTTTAGGTCGTAATAGGCCAGATGATTATTCTGGCGAGTTTATTGAGTATGACTTGAAAAACATGCCCGATATGGGATTACATACTCAAGATGTTGATGTTGTAATCCACTCAGCAGCAAGGGCTCACATTATGCATGATGTTTCTCTAGATCCCTTAGCTGAATACCGATCGGTTAATACTGAGGCGACTTTAAAACTTGCTAAATCAGCCGTTGACTCAGGTGTCAAACGTTTCGTTTTTATTAGCTCGATAAAAGTTAATGGTGAATCAACGTTAAATCAATATCCATTTAAGTCTTCTGACGTACCTTGTTTTAATGACCCTTATGGACAATCAAAATCAGAAGCAGAAAGACAGCTTAATAAGCTAGCAGAGGAAACCGGGTTGGAAGTGGTTATCATTAGGCCTACTTTAGTTTATGGACCTGGAGTAAAAGCAAATTTTGCGTCATTAATGAATCTGGTCTCTAAAGGCGTTCCTCTGCCATTTGCTTGCATTACTCAAAATAAACGTAGTTTCGTATCGGTTACAAATCTTGTTGATTTAATCATCACCTGTATTGATCATCCTAAAGCGGCTAATCAGACATTTCTTGTTTCGGATGACTGTGATGTATCGACTTCTCAAATGATCCGTGAAATGGCAAGGGCGCTAGATAAGCCTAGATGGCAACTGCCAGTACCTATCTGGTGCTACAAGTTAGTCGGTAAATTATTTAATAAATCAAATGTCGTGGATAGGTTGATAGGTTCATTGCAGGTTGATATCTCTCATACTAAAGAAATCTTAGGTTGGACACCTCCCCAAACGTTAGAGGAAGGCTTTAAAAAAACGGCAGAAGCCTTTCTTCAGTCAAAAAAGAACAGTGGTAAAATATGATTCGTCTTTTAGATTTCCTAGCTGCCTTCTTTGGCTTGCTATTTTTGTGGCCAGTCTTATTGATTGTTATCATCATTGGTTTGTTTGACACCGGCTCTCCAGTTTTTGTGCAAGAACGTGTGGGGCGTAATAAAAAGCCATTCAAGTTGATTAAGTTTCGTACTATGTCGGTAGAAACCAAGTCTGTAGCAAGCCACTTAGCGAGTAATACATCGATTACAAAACTTGGCGCTTTTCTTCGTAAAACTAAAATCGATGAGTTGCCACAGTTGATCAATGTTCTAAAAGGTGAAATGAGCTTCGTGGGCCCACGTCCTAACTTGTTTAATCAAGAGGAATTGATTAAAGAACGTGATGCGTTAGGAGTATATGATGTTCTACCAGGTATCACTGGCCTTGCGCAAGTGCAGAATATCGATATGTCTACACCACGGTTATTGGCAAAAATAGACAAACAAATGATTGATTCGCTTACCATTAAAGATTACTTCAAATACATCATTATGACTGCAATGGGGAGTGGTAGCGGTGATGCTGTAAAGTAGGGCAGTTTTCAATTTATCTACAACAGACTTTTAAAATTAACGCCAGTATAATACTGGCGTTGGTTTATATAGAGAAATAATATGGCTAGGCTGAACTTTATCTGGAACTTATCGCGGGTTAATAAGCGCATTATCAGCGTCATTATTGACCTTCTTTTTATCGTCTTCTCTTTTTATGCCGCTTATTGGGTAAGAATTGGTGAAATTGCTTTGATCAAATCACCAACGGTTCCTTACCTTCTGGGTTGTGTTGCTATCATCACCATCCTTTCTTTCACACGGCTTGGGCTCTACCGTGCGGTATTGCGTTATCTTACTTTTCATGCGTTAGCGGTGGTCAGTATTGGCACGGTGATTTCAGCGGCTTCTGTAGCTGTTCTTGCATTTTATTTTAGTGCGCCTATTCCGCGTTCTTTACCCATTATTTACGGAACCTTTCTCTGCCTTTTGTGTGGGGGCTCACGGCTTATTGTTCGTGTGCTCGTTGCTCAACTTAATGGTCAAGGAAACAAGCCAGTGCTGATTTATGGGGCGGGCTCAGCGGGAAGGCAGCTTGCACTAGCGCTCAGAAATTCGGAAACTCATAAAGTAGTAGGGTTTATTGATGAAGATAAAACCCTTGAAAACACCGTGATTATGGGGTTGTGTGTACATAATGTTGGTCATGCAGATAGGCTAGTTGCTAAACATAATGTAAAGCAGATACTACTTGCAGTACCAAGTGCTTCACGTGCTCGAAGAAAGAAAATACTGGAGTCCCTGGTTCACCTTTCAGCGGAAGTACTTACCGTACCAGATATGAAAGATATTGTTGAAGGTAAGGCGAGTATTGATGAGCTAAAAGACGTTGCGATTGAGGACTTACTTGGGCGAGATCCGGTTACACCACAGCGCTCGTTAATGGAAGCAAACATTAAAGATAAAGTCGTTATGGTCACCGGGGCTGGGGGCTCGATTGGCTCAGAGCTGTGTCGACAAATTATCCTCAGCCAGCCGAAAAAGTTGATTCTTTTTGAGCTTTCTGAATTTGCGTTATACCAAATTGATCGAGAGCTTAGTCAACTTATTGTCCGCAAAAAACTAAATATTGAAATCGTACCTCTGCTTGGTTCTGTTCAGCGTATTAATCGTTTATCAATGGTGATGAAAAGCTTTAGCATTCAAACCATTTACCATGCCGCCGCCTATAAGCATGTTCCTTTGGTTGAGTTCAACGTAGTGGAAGGGGTACGAAACAACGTGTTTGGTACATACTACACTGCAAAAGCTGCAGTGGAGGCTCAGGTTGAGTCCTTTGTGCTTATCTCTACAGACAAAGCAGTTAGGCCTACTAATGTAATGGGTACGACTAAGCGCATGGCCGAATTAGGTTTACAAGCCTTGGCAGAGCAAGAAAATGAGAAGCCTAAAGGCACCCGTTTTTGTATGGTGCGTTTTGGTAATGTGCTGGGTTCCTCTGGTTCCGTTGTACCACTGTTTAAAAAACAGATAGCAACAGGCGGCCCTTTAACTGTTACTGATCCTGAAATAACGCGTTATTTTATGACCATTCCAGAAGCCGCACAGTTAGTGATCCAAGCAGGAGCGATGGGCAAAGGTGGTGATGTCTTCGTTCTCGATATGGGGGAATCTGTGCGTATTTCAGATCTTGCCAAAAATCTTATTCAGCTTTCTGGGTTGGAAGTGAAAGACGAATCTAACCCATACGGTGATATTGAAATTAGTTATACAGGCCTACGCCCCGGTGAGAAGCTGTATGAAGAGCTTCTGATAGGTGACAATGTTGAGCATACTGCACATGAACGAATCATGACCGCGACAGAAGTAAACTTACCGTTACCTCAATACATGCATCTTTTGGAAGAGCTCGATATTGCTTGCCATAACTTTGATCATGAGCGGATCCGTGAGCTGCTGCTTGAAGCACCGACAGGTTTTACTCCTAGTGATGGTATTTGTGATTTGGTGTGGAAAAAATTGGCTAAATCTGAAGAGATGAAGACTGAAAACAGAATCAGCGATGAAGCCTAGAAAATATAGCCGAACAGATAATCTCTATCGGCTATCCATTCGGCTTATTGAGTTTACTGCTGCCGCGCTAACCTTGTTTCGTTCGTTTCTACATTTGGCCATTGATATTCTCCGTGGTGGTAAGTGTTCACTTGTGCTTTCAACCACGGTTGGATGAAATTGATCGAAACAAAAATGCTTAAGCGTTCGATATCTAATTCTTCTCCGTTCACAAGCCTTGTATCCGCTTTATTGGCAATCGCCGCTAATATACCGACCAATTCGCCTTGTGCATTGAATGCACCACCGCCACTCATGCCCGAACGTATGGGGGCGTCGGTAATACTGGCTGGGCATTGGCTGAAGTAACGGCTATTGACGAAGTTTAAGTCCAAATGGTACGTCCCTTTTCCCATCACCACATCACCACTGCCACTCACACCAAACGCCTCTATTTTTTCTCCTTGATAAACTAGCCCTAATTCTGGCAGTACAACATGTTGGTTGTCTGACTCGATCAAAGCCACATCACAAGTGGGATGGTAAGCCACCACTTTGGCATAATTCATTTTTGCCACATGGGCTGCAGTTAAGCTTAAATTTGGAGTTAAGGGCACACTCGATCCATAACCAAAATACAGCAATGGAATACCGGTGAATTCATAATTAATCGCTGGGGGATTTTGCGCTTTCATGGTTTGCCCGTTAGAGCCTGCGCAACCCACTAGAATGAAAGTAAGCACTAACATTGAGTAACGAGATAACCGACAGAAATGAGATCCGATAACAGGCTGAAGGAACATAAGAACCTCCTATTCAAAGCCAACAATACCGAGATCTTGATGCGCATCTAGATCAAATGTGTTTACCTAATAAAGTATAGATGCAATGGATTACATTGCCATGTGTCACATAAAAAATAGTTATAGTGGATAACTTAATCAATAGTGAATTGGCTGTTTCTTGTTGAAAAGTAGGGATATTCTTTAGGTAGGCATTAAAAAGAGAGCCCATAAATGAGCTCTCTTTTTATTAGTAACAATAGTCTAAGCTAGTTGCTTGCGATAGGGCGACCATACCAAGGTGAGCGTGCATCCGTCATATCGTATAAGCGATATTGTCGGTTCAGCATTTGCCCACCATCACGTTGAATCGGTAACCAAGATACGGTCACGCGCTGTGTACTCGGCCGAATGGTCATCAAGTCCATAGGAATTGAAACATAAAATCCCTTGGTAAAACTGCCTTCACCAAACTCTTCTGCAGAAAGGTTCGTTTTAGAAATAAACGCACCGGCAATCACACCACTATCAAACTGTTTAGAAAAATCGACCGACATACCGATATCGTCGGTTAAGTAACGCCCTGCACTGACCTTAAGTAACGTATTGTCGATCAATGACCAAAATTTAGGCTGCCAATAGAGCGTTGCATGGCCTGTTACTGTGCCAGTTTGTACTCGATAGTTTTTCTTCGTTTGTGGATCATAATGCACTTCTTCTTTATACAGGCCGAAAGCGGTGTCAGGGTCGCGCTGTTTTACATAGTTTCCGTCAATCCCAACTGCCCAATTTTTGCCTAATGGACGATAGAGTATTTCGCCGCCGACACCAGCAAACATGGTTTCGAGATACCCTGCGTAGCTTTGACCAAACCAACTTTGGCCGAAAGTATCAAAGTAGGTCAGTTGCAGGCTATCAAGGCGAACGGCATCTTCATAATATTGTCGAGACAAGGTACGAACCCGTTTTAAATCAGTACCATCTGGCGGTACGGTGTACTTGTATTTGTCGTAGTTATCGGCAAGGTTGCCATAAAGGCTGCCAGAGAGTAGCCAATGATCTCGTGTCTGTACGCTGGCATTAGCACTAACACCAAGCGCGTATAAATAAAAGTCTTCAGAGCCACCAAAAGACTGCTGCAACACAGGCGCTAAACCAAATTGCCACGCATCATACTGCTGCGCTTTTACTTCGCCATTGATCGCGACAGGGTTACCACGCGCACTGGCATCGGTGATGTGAGCGTTAGGGTAATCACGGTCAGCAACGCGGGCAAACGCATTCGCTTTTATTCTGGTTTCAGTGAGAGGCTGATTATTGGCCGTCTCGATGATGCGATATGTCTGTGCATCAATGCCTTGATTCGCCAGCAGCAATGCGGCGCGTTCATGTGCTTCTTTGCGATCGCGATACTTATATTGTTCAGCTTCAATCGTGAGGGTGGCATCATCTTGGTACAAAGTCGCTTGTTTATAACCAGCGATTACATCAAGGTCATGAAGCAGCGTTTGCCATTCAGCATCGTCTAACTCATGTGATTTCGTTTGCGGAGCATAACTGGGTTTGGGTTCATCAACCCACACCGGTTGCATGGTCGCCAAGTTCGTACCCAAGGTAATGCCTGCGGTAAAGGTATTACCGCGTTCATAGCTAAGGCGTAAATCGGCCCAATCAGCAAGAGCGTATACCACACCAAAGTTCCACGGTGTTGAAACGGGCATTACTGCATCACCACGGGTGACGGGAAAATCACTGCGGTAATCATTGCCATCGTATTCCACTTTTAGACGCAGTGGTTGCCAAGGTGTTTGGTATTCAACCCCACCAAACAGCGACGTACAACCCGTGAACATCCGTCCAATATCAAATTGGCCGCCTTTACCACTGTAACTACCATCGCGACCGCAATCTGGTGTTGAGGATTTATCACCCGTTAAGTTCGCGTTGTTACCCAAATAACCCCAGCCAACGCCGAGTGTGACATCCAATGGACCAAAACGTTTACTGGCTGCAATGAATTCGCCATCAAACAAACCTGTACCGCCAACATCACGTAACCCTACCGAAACTTCCGGCAGCCAATATCCCTCTTCTAGCAAACGCAGTTTGGCATCAATCGATTTATCAGTGTATTTCGTATCACCGCTAAAGCTGGTATCGCCGCTGTAAAGTAGCTCATGCACTTGCGTGTAACGAATTGTCGCTTCTAGCCATGGGAAGAGTTGGAGTGAACTGACGTAATGAATGTAATCATCGTTGTTTGTGACGCTTAAACTGAATTGGCCTTCTGGCATCATGCGGGCACTGGGCATCTGTATTAAGCCTGTACCACCAAAATCAGTTTGAGAATGCACCAGCGTCGGGTAGCTGAATTCGTCAGCTTGGCTCGGTAACGCCAAACTAAACGCAATGCAGCACGCCATACAAGTAACGCGAGGTGGTTGAATCGTCGAAGACGAAAGATAACTCAGTTTCATCATGGCAATTGATTTCGCAGCAGTTCAACGACAATGTCGTTCACATTGTGTAGTGAATATTGAGGATAAAGTGACGTCGTTTCGATAGGGAAAGGCACGTAAAGTGTCGCTCCGGGCGCGATATCTTGAAAGTCGTGATTCCAATAGGCGATATCATGCAGTGAGGCGTGACCATCGGGTTGAATCACCCATACTTGCGAGATATCCGCCTCAGCAAGGCCTGCCGAGCGAACATAATGACCCGCATCGGTGCGTGGTTTCCAAGCCATGTCACCAGCTTGTTTAACATTCCCCAAAACTGATACTGTGGTGGGTAACGTATTGAGTGACAGCAGCCATTGACCTTGTAATTTCGGGTTCTGACTGGCCGTGATGCGCGTGATGTCGGGATCAAGCGGAGTAAAAATACGCTGTGCAAAAGCATTCGCGCGTAGCTGCTCTTTCAGCTGACGCCAGCGCTTTTTGTGAGCCGATGCGGCCAAACTTTCTTGATGGGTGATCGCAAGCAGAACCTGCTGCTTTTTTTGATACGGGCTGGTCACATCAAACAAGGCGCTGCTTAACCAATCGATATCGGCAGGTAACTGCGCACGGGCATTTAGCGCATTGATGACTAACTCATCCACTCTTGGTACAGATACAAAAGAGAGGGAGAGGGCCGATTTATCTGCGCTTCTCACTTCAACCACACTAGCCGGTGCACTATAGGCAGCCGGTGATAGTGCGCATAATACGCCCAGCAGAAAACGCTTCATTAATGTAGCTTTTATTAATGTAGCTTTTGGCACTGATGCGCTCAGTAACGTGCGTTTTTCTAGCCAAACGTAGCGTATTAAGTTAGGCCATAGAATCATGACTTATTCGCTCCTGAGAAAGGTTTAGCAACAATCAGTTCAAAGCGCGCCATGCCGGGAGCTGGCGTTTGTTCGCTGGCGACGACTTCGCCACTGCTTGGCTCAAGCCAATAGTGATTCGTGTAATGTTGGTCAATCGCTAAAATCGTCACATTTTCCACCACATGTAATAAATTTCTAGCGCCCTGTGGCAATAGCTTTTGCTCCTCACCTTGTACAACAAAGCGAGATTGAGCGTGATATTGGGTATGATAGCCCGGTTGCCAGCTGATCTCATATTCCCAGTAGCGCGGAGTGCTGGAATCATGTAAACCAATCGCTAGAGGATCAGGCTGCTGCGATCGAATATTGGATAAATTCGCATCCAGCAAATTCACGGTTTTAGTGATTCGCCCTGCAGAGGTAACGATCATCTCATGATTTGCGGATAAATATTTTAAAGCCAGCGGGTTGGATTGAAATTGGCTAGAATCTTTTTCGGCCCAAGCTAATATCATTAATGCTTGAGGGTTATCACCTTGCTTTACATAAATACTAGCGTAGGGCAACTCATTAATTTTATTTTGCGAGATACTTAATGATTCAGGGCCAAATAGAGCAAGATTTAAAGAATCAGTAAAATATTGAGTGTTTTGTGTACAGCCTGTAATTAAAAAAGCGCAACAAATAAATAACGAGTGAATAGCAAACTTCATAATAGGGGCTTAATAATAAAAATTCGTCATTTGAATATTTAAAAAACAACCGCCAATGGCGGTTGTGAATTAAGCAGGCGCTTATTGCGCTGCGGTTACTGTAGTGGTAGTAGAAGTACCTGAATTGCTTGCTGCAACTACTACACCCGCTACAAGTGCACCACCGATAGCTACAGACGTTGCCGTTACTGTACCTACTGCTGCCGTTGTCGCTGCTGTACCGCCAGCGGCTCCGCCAGTGGTTGACGCTGCTGTTGTCTCTTCAACAGCAGCCATCGCTACGCCACCAAAAGCAAAAGATGCTAATAGTGCGATTGCTGTTTTTTTCATAGTATTCCCCATGAAGTTTAATTACATCGATGTATGCCCAATATAGATTGGGCGTCGCAACAATAAACATTATTGATGTCAATGTAAACAAGTTGCACTCTAGGCGAATCGACTATTTCAATTAAGATTAAAAAATAATCAGCTATTAACTAACTTAATAGTAAATAAAGCGAAATCAATAAGGAAAATACTTACAGGGTAGGAAAATACTTACTTCACATTCAATAGTAACCTATGTATCATTCCGCAGCCTTTGATAGTACAAAAAATTGATAAATCAAATTTTATTTTCATTACTCCTTTATTGATTATATTGTAATTTGAAAGTCTGATTAGTGGGTGCTGTGCTGCATTTTAATGAATAACCTATTTTCAATTATCATCGGCTTAAACGTATTTTACACCGTCATAGGGAGCGCCCTAGGGCGGTAGCGTGCCAGCAAGTTTTTATGTATGACTTCTAGCACATTGATATATAAACACATTACTCATGTGCCTTGGCTTCATATAAGCACCTTGGTCATGGCTGTGATTGAAATAGCAGGAACGTTCGCGTGTCAAAAAAGTATTTGCCTTTGATTATCGCCTCAGTAGTTTTAACGGGGTGCACCATACCGGGTTCACACCTACCTACAGGCGAAAAAAATGCCGCATGGGAAGCAGAAAGCAACGAATCCTTATCTTCTCAAGTGAATGTCTACCCCCTTACTCCTGCTTTTATTAAAGAGCTAAAAAAATATAAAAATCAGCCTATTACCCAACCCAATGCTCCATTAGAACAAGAAATTGCTCGCTACGAATATTACATCGGCCCTGGTGATGTGCTTAATATCACCATCTGGGATCACCCGGAGTTAACCATTCCTGCCGGTTCATACCGCAGTTCGGCAGAAGCGGGTAACTGGGTCCATGCGGATGGCACCATCTTTTACCCTTACATTGGTGAAGTGAGTGTGGCTGACAAAACCGTAACGGAAATCCGCCAAGTGATTTCAGAAAAGTTAGCTAAGTACATTGAGTCACCTCAGGTAGATGTCAACGTCGCTTCTTTCCGCTCGCAAAAATCCTACATTACTGGTGAAGTTAAAACGCCGGGTCAGCAAGCCATCTCAAATATTCCCTTAACATTATTAGATGCAATTAACCGTGCTGGTGGTATTACCACGGATGCAGATTGGCGCAATGTGACGCTGACTCGTAATGGTAAAGAGGAACTTCTTTCTCTTTATGCTTTGATCCAGAAAGGCGATTTAACGCAAAACCGCTTACTGCGCGATAGCGATATCGTGCATGTGCCACGTAACGACGGGCAAAAAGTGTTTGTGATGGGCGAAGTCAAACAGCCACAAATGCTGAAAATTGACCGTACAGGTATGAGCCTGACCGAAGCCTTGAGCACAGTCGGCGGCATTAATGAATACGAAGCCGATGCTACGGGTATTTTTGTGATTCGCGGCGCGCAACAACAGCAAACCGTGTTAAGCCACACGGCTTCTAACCAAGATGACCCTATCGCCAATATTTACCAGCTCAATATGCAAGATGCGACGGCGTTAGTCATGGGCACAGAGTTTGAACTGCAACCTTATGATGTGGTGTATGTCACCACCACGCCCGTTGGGCGCTGGAACCGTTTGATCAGGCAATTGTTGCCAACCATCAGCGGCTTTAATGAGCTGTCTGAAGGTGCGTTACGGGTGAAAAATTGGCCATAACTGAACAGTAAATAAGAGAAAAAACGTGTTTTCTAAAATATTAGTGGTGTGTGTCGGTAACATCTGCCGTTCACCAACAGGCGAGCGAGTATTACAAAAGCTATTGCCAAATAAAGAAGTGGCTTCGGCTGGTATTGCTAGCGCCAAAAGCCATCTTGAGGGCAAACCCGCCGATGCCATGGCTAGCCAAGTTGCCGCCGAACATGGCATTGATTTATCTGGCCATGCATCACAACAGCTCACGTCAGCGCTTTGCAGCCAGTATGATTTAATTCTCGTGATGGAAAAGGGGCACATTAGTGCATTAAGTGAGATAGCCCCTGAAGCACGCGGCAAAGCCATGTTATTTGGGCAATGGATAGGCCAGCAAGACATCCCAGACCCATATCGCCAAAGCAAAGAAGCATTTGACCATGCCTACCAGTTAATTGACCAAGCCGCGCAAGCTTGGGCCAAAAAGCTGTAATCACCATAAGCCAAAACAGGCCGTTAGGACTTTAAACACAATGACAGCACAACAGATTAAACAACGCGTCGACACCACTTCTGACGAAATCGATCTCGGTAAATTGTTTGGCCTTCTGCTGGATGGCAAATGGATCATTCTCGCGACGACCACTTTCTTTGCTATCTTTGGCATTGCCTTTGCCTTGCTCTCAACACCGATATACAAAGCCGATGCTTTGATTCAAATCGAACAAAAAGGCTCTGGCGGTATTTCATCATTAGTCGGCGGGGAAATGAGCGATCTCTTCTCTTCTGAATCATCCGCCACCACTGAAATTGAAATCATCAAATCACGGATGATTTTAGGCGACACCGTTCATAAATTTAACCTAACAACCTTAGTTGAGCCGGATTACTTTCCCGTTATTGGCAAAGGCATTGCGCGCCTTCGCGGGCAAATAAACCGCATTCAAGTCAGCCGCTTTGAACTGCCAAGTTATGCATGGCAAACAGGCCACCAAATAGTGGTGCAGGATGCAGAACAAAAAACCTACCAGTTAGTGCGTGAAGATGGCCGCGTAATGCTCAGCGGTAAAGTAGGTGAACTGGCAAAAAGTGATGATTACCAACTGTTTGTTAGCGATTTAGATGCCAATAGCAGTTTTGAATTTAACATCAGTAAACAAAGTGAGTTAGATGCGATTAAATGGCTGAAAGATAACTTATCAGTGACTGAACGCGGTAAACAAACCGGCATTGTTGAGCTCTCTTTCACTGGTGAAAACCCTAGCCAAATTCAAGCCATTTTGGATGACATAAGTCAAAACTACTTTTTGCAGAACGTGCAGCGCAATTCGGCAGAAGCTGAAAAAAGTTTAGCTTTCTTAAAAGGCCACCTGCCAACCATTAAAACCGAATTAGACAGCGCGGAAGATGTATTAAACCGCTACCGCCAAGCCAATGATTCGATTGATTTAAGCTTAGAAGCGAAATCCACCTTAGAAGTGATGGTGAAGCTAGAAGCGCAGCTTAACGAACTCACGTTTAAAGAGAGTGAAGTGAGCCAGCGTTTCACCACTGACCACCCAGCGTACAAATCACTATTGGATAAACGCCAAATCTTGCTTGGTGAAAAAGAGCGCTTAAATCAGCAAGTACAAAAGCTGCCTAAAACCCAGCGCGAAATTTTACGCATGACGCGTGACGTACAAGTAAACCAGCAAATTTACATTCAATTGCTGAACAAAGTGCAAGAGCTGAACATCATTAAAGCCGGAACGGTCGGCAATGTACGCATTTTAGACAGCGCAGCCACCTACGCAGAAGCCGTGAAACCGAAAAAACCACTGCTTGTTGTACTCGCGACCTTGCTTGGCGGCATATTAAGCGTTGGCGTGGTATTGGTGAAAGCGGCGCTGCACCGCGGCGTAGAAAACCCAGATGATATTGAACAGCTTGGCCTTTCGGTTTACGCCAGCGTACCTAAGTCGATTATGCAGTTGGAATTTGCAGAAAAAATCAATAAAAAGCGTAAATCCCTGCAAGAGATGATGCTGCTGGCGGAAAGTAACCCGGCGGACCTTTCTATTGAAGCGCTACGCGGCCTACGGACCAGTTTGCACTTCGCGATGTTAGAAGCCAAAAACAACGTGGTGATGATTTCTGGCCCTGCGCCGGGCATTGGTAAATCGTTTGTTTCCACTAACTTTGCTGCGGTTGTAGCCAAAAGTGGGCAAAAAGTGCTGCTGATTGATGCCGACATGCGCAAAGGCTACTTACAACAACCTTTCGGTGTTAAATGGGAAAATGGCCTTTCAGACCTGCTCAGTGGCAAAATTGATTACGCGCAAGCGATCAAAACCACCCAAGTAGATAACTTAGACATTATGACGCGCGGCCAAGTGCCACCCAACCCTTCAGAACTGCTTATGCACCAACGTTTTAAAGCTTTGGTTGAATGGGCTTCACAAAATTATGACCTAGTGATTATTGATACCCCGCCAGTACTTGCGGTGACTGACCCAAGCATTGTGGGTGCCCATGCTGGTACAACGTTAATGGTGGCACGCTTTGGCCTAAATACCGCCAAAGAGATTGATGTCGCTAGAAACCGTTTTGAACAAGCCGGTATTGAAGTGAAAGGTGTGATCTTTAATGCGGTAGAGAAGAAAGCGTCTAGCTCATATGGGTATGGGTACTATAACTACAGTTATGGTATTGATAAATAAATTGTAAACCTTATCGAGATAAATATATTGGTTAATATAAGCGTTATGACGGGTACAGCAGCTAAAATGCTCCAGCTTATGACAAGCTCTTTTTTTGAGTCGATAGTAAGATTTTTTGGGATATGTATGCTTGTTAAAGCATTATCCCTAGAATCGTTTGGTGAGTATTCTATTATCGTATCAGTCGCAGCAATAACCGCTACAGTAGTTAATTTTGGAGGATATAACTTGATTATGTCCTCTAAAAAAGAAGTTAAAGAAATATACTTTTCCGAAATATTATTAACACTATTAAATACATTTTTTCTGATCTCTTTATTATTGTTGTTGTCACTTTTATATGATCTAAGTTTATTGGTATTTTCCATTTTTTTAGCTGAACACTTTATAGTTTCAATTCAAGCTATTACTTATGCTTCTTTATTAAAAGAAAGAAATGAGTTGGTTTTATCGCTAGTGAGAACTACTATTTCTCTATTTTTCCTTTTAGTTTGTGCATTACTTTCATATGTTGATTCATCTGAGAGTTTTTTTATCATCCTTTATGTTTTGTATTCATTTTTTTCATGTTTAATTTATATTTATTCTGTCATCTATAGTAGCAATAAAAAAATAATATTTACTTTGCCATGTATTAGTGAATATCAGTTTAGATTGAAGGATGGAGTATGGTTTTTAGCATCGGGTTTAGCACGAAGCGCTTTTTTTAATATTGATAAGGTAATTGTTGGTTTTTTCTTTAGTAAAGAAACTACAGCCATATATGCTATTGCAATGCGAATGCATAATGCATTGTTTAGTATTGTTAATTCAGCGTTAGCTACAACGGAAAGTGCATTTTATAACCTCAGAAATAGTG
>Ga0075011_10000461_pt1 | contig 21687 bp, 21 predicted proteins | sample TARM_MetaG_T_14_FD_72354 | JGI IMG/M metagenome (GOLD analysis project Ga0075011, IMG submission 72354) | Freshwater microbial communities from Pennsylvania, USA, analyzing microbe dynamics in response to fracking - TARM_MetaG_T_14 | ecosystem: Environmental > Aquatic > Freshwater > River... | reverse complement strand
TTCTTGGGGGGCTAGGATGATCAGTTTTCAGGAGGTTCTAGCCACCGCAGTAAATAATGGTTGCCCACTGCGGATTGTCACTCGTCCTGATAACATAAGCAAAGTATTCATAGAGCGTATGCGGGCACGACTCTCACCAGATCACGATATGCAGTACAAATATCATGAAAACTTGCATGCTAAAGGCATGCTGACGGCAAATTTCTTCCTGAAAGGTTCAATGAACTACACCTGGAGTGGCGCGAACCTCAATGACGAGCATTTACTGTTTACGATAAATAAGGCAGCGATATCTGATGCTTTGATTGAATTCAGCGGGAATTATGCCTTTGGAGATACCAATGATTAACGTTCCTCACTGGTTAACGATGTTCTTTGGCGCTGGAAACCTTCTTTGCATAGATAAATTGTTGGGCGAGAATGAAAATTCTTATCCTGATGATCTAAAGATTGTTTTACTTCCACTACTTGAGAGTGCCCTGGACGGTCAGTGGCCGATAATCCTCCCGTGGTGTGATAAACAGCATTGGGTCTTCTTCGCTGCAAGTGAGAATGAACGCGCTATGCTGGAACTAAGTAATGTGCTCAAAGCCAGGTTTGGATCTGCTGATGTCATACCAGACCAGCGAGTTGTGCTTGCTCCAAGCGAGGGGCCGACAGCTGAAGCAGAGGCCGTAATGCTAAAGCATTGCCCTGCTGGAATGATCCGTATTGAGTTATTACCGGAAAAACGTACAGATAAATCAGCCAAAAGACGTGTATTTGATGCCCTGAAAGAGGTTATAGATCTTTTTCGCTTGCGCCCGTCGCTTGTTAGAACGATTAAACGGCCATTTGGCCGTATCCTCAGTGACTTTATTCTTGCTAATAATGATAGGGATGAAATTGCAAGTAACGGTTACCTACAGGAACTCAGGGACTCTGGAGGTCTTTCCCAGCGTAATATTGTGCTGCTGGAACTTCAGCAAGCCGGTAAACTGCGGAAATGGGATATCCTACTCAACCATGAAAAATTACCTGATCTTATCCGCGGACGTATCACTTCATCGCTAGTCAAAATGCTGCTTAATGCTTATCAGCAATGCTATTTTAATGAGAATAGCAGTAATTATACCCAATACACACCAACACAATTGCGCGCTCCCTGTCTTTCCCTTTATCCACTATTTACGCAAGTACCCTTGCTCCTCAATGATGAGTCATGCTTGCGTTACTGGAAAACTTGGGCAATTGGTACAGTTTTAGTTGGTGAGGTTAGCCTACTGGACGCTGTTCCTGAAAGTCTCAAGACCAACTACATCCCTGCATTGCTTTCATGGGGGGGGAGATTTTCTACTGCAATGCAGAGGAATTCGACTCTCTTACCTGTGGCACCCCCGAACTCATTACAGATACTCGCAGAACAATTGAAGTATTCTCTGACTGCTACGCAAGAGGAACTTCCGCGCTATGAAGCGATGCTAAATTCACTAGACGCATCATTGCTCGAGCGAGCATATAGTGTGCCATTGTTGAAAAATCTGATTGATGGAATATACCAACTTTCTGCTCCACAAATTGTAGGTTGGGATATGTGGTTTGTTCAATTTTGCCAACCAAATGCGGATATCAACAGTTTGGTGCAATTGGTCGCTCTTGAGAGTGAACATTGGCCAACCCAAACTTTTTATGAAAAGACATTAATCCGTGTGCTGTCAGTTGACCTACCGGAAGGGGCATGCTCAGTATTACGTAATATAATGCCTTCATTCGTTGAATGGCTCGAGTTGCATCAAATTGTATTAAATAGTAGTACATGGCTGAAATGGATTGATGTCCTTGCTATGGAGCAAAGCGTCAGCCAGTCTGATATTAAACTTGTAGTGATAGCGTCAAATTATTTTCTACAGAGTTCATTTAATCAATTAGAATACGAAAATTTTATTGCTACGCTACAATTAATAATTGAGCGATCAAGTTCACTCAAAAATTTACCTTCACTTTCTGAGTTGATGGAGATTTTTCTTGATGGTCCCTGTCTTTCAATTTCTATGCGCAAAGCATTGTGGATGGATATTCAGACAATCGTAGGAACCCTTTGGTTGAGGTTAGATTACCAGACCAGAATGTTAATGCGAAACCTTGCGAAAGACGTGATGGGGGAAGGCGCAGAACAGGTATTTCCTGGTGAGATGCAAAACTCTAGTATTGAAAACATAGAAAATACGTCAAGCTTGGTAGGTAAATTGGTAGCAATATACACATTAACAGAAGGTGTTGCGAGGCGAACCAAAATTATGTTGGAAGAACTCTTTAACGGAGTGAAGGTTGAAATAAATAATGACCGTACGAGTACGAACCGTCTTGTACACTTAGCAGAGAAAGCTGATTATTTCATTTTTTCCTCTGCAAGTGCAAAACACCAAGCTTTTTATGCAGTTACTAGTCGACGAAAAAAAATAATTTATCCATTGGGGAAGGGGTCTGCATCACTGGTGCATGCATTTATAGACACTATAAATAGTAGCGCCTAAAAATGATAACATTAATTAATATTAAAGGTCTAGGAATGGCTGGACTACTCTCCCCTATATGTACATCTAGCTGTGCAAGTCTCTTTTACAATGACTGCACTTAAAGAGGGTAAGATAGGTTTGAGTTTATGCCAGATCCAGCCAGACAAAACCTCGCTGGTTGGGTTTTCTAAACCTGGGATCTCATTAAGGTAATGGTGGTCAAGTTGTTCTAGTATTGGTTTAAAAATGGCCTTTATATCAGCGAAATCCATCACCCATCCTGAATGGCAACCAACCTCACCTGTAATTTCTAATCCCACAATAAAAGAATGACCATGCAGTCTGCCACACTTATGCCCTTGAGGTACATAAGGTAGTCGATGTGCACTTTCAAATGAAAATTCTTTATAAATAGTTGCATTCATTTTTCGGCGAGCTCAGTTTCAGGTATCGAAAGTAGGACGTTACGCTGATAAAAATTGACAGTCAATCCTTTATGGATTATAAAAAATTCACATTTACATTCTGCAATGTTTAGCTAATTGGCTTGATAATTAACATTATTAGTGTTCTACTATTTTTTAAATGCTTGATTTTCAAGGAGGGATGGATGGATTCTTTAGAGTCTGATTTGTTCAAGATAATAGAGACCAGTCATGGAACATTTGATTGTGCCACACTGGTTCATGCATATTTAGTCAAGGTGAATCACAGAGGGGATTATTTAGAGTTACATTCAAGGGTCACAACTTGCTGCGAAGAGTTTTATGATGCTGGCAAGTTAGAAAAAATTGGTAAAAACATGTATTTATATAAGTCAAAATAAGTTCGTGGCGGCTTATCAACCGCCACGAACATGACATATCAGGCCTTATCATAAGCACTTATGAGATAGTCACTGACAAGTACTATATCTTTTTGTACATTTTGCAACTGATTCCATTTTCTGGTAATTGCTATACCATCAGAGTCCATTCCGAATTCCCATAATCCATGACTCCAGTGACAACTATGTTTAATAAAATCTAGTTGCTCTATATAGAAATCAATTGTTGGAATAGGTTCCCATCCTTTTTCAATTGTTTTGAACAGCATATGCTGTTCATCAATATGATCCATAAAGCTACCAAGTGAAAGGATGCCAACACCATGTAATAACCTGGAATGTCGTGGTTTCTTATCCCAATCTTCATTAAAAACAATTTTAACAGCAGCCCAGAAATTATTTAACAGTGACAGCATCATTTCGGGATTACCAGTACCATTTTGATGATCACGGAATCTATACAATGCACCCTCTTTTAAACTGGCATCTATCATTTTAATGATGGATGTGTCTGCAATTGTACCGCTAGGATTAGTTGCCGTCTTTATCCGACCATTTAAAGGACCATCTTCAAAATTCATACACAAAGTCAGATAGGATGCAAATTTTTTAGCTTGTAACTCTGAAGGAAGTCGACCATTTGTATATGGGGATAATTCATTTAGTAATGATTTTGGCAGCGGCTTTGTCGAATTTACTAGCATAAATTGTTCACGCTGTTCTTCATCTGTTTTTGTTATAAACGCGGATACAGGCATAACAAAACCATCCACATCCGCTTCTCTCAGAGCTGCAGTCCTCTGTTGCCCGTCGACAATAAAGCCTGGTTTTAAACCTTCAATATTTAATGGGATATGTAGATACCCAAAGCAGTCTGAATCATCCGTTGCTTCAAATCTAACACTATCATTAAATGCGATAATGATTGGATTAGGAATTAATGGATTGTTGCTTTCAATATACCGTTGAATTTCTTTAATATGAGATTGAACTTCTGGTCGTTGATAGCCTTTTAGTTCATTGTTATTACGGCTAATCCGTGAAATGCTTGCCACTTCAGGAATTAATTTGCCATTAATAGCAAGACTGTACAGGTATCTGTTGTTACCTTGCTTAATTTTCAGAGCAGGAACTCGAAGTGCAGTCTTTTTGGTCATTTTAAAGCCTTAAATTAGTCCAAAACAGATGTTAGTTTTTCGTAAAAAACTTGAATATTGTGAAAGCCTCTGCGTCTATTTCTCTCGGCCCCACGAAATATCACAACATTAATCCCAATTTCGCGACAGATTTCACATGAGCAACTTTCCCAGGGTCTATCTGCCAGCGTTTTTTCGTAATCATCTTTTATTGATATTGCATTTTTTTCACCAGAGTGAAGGCGTTCATATGCTAACAATATGTCTAAGGTGTAACTTAATGTGACTCTTTTTTCGCTATATTCAAAGAGTGCTTTAAGGGTCGCTTTCTCCAACTCTCGAGCTACATCTTGATTAATGGCTCCGGATTTTATTTTTCTTCCAAGAGATACATTCCCATCCAACTGGGGAACTCTTATGGCGACATAATTTTTGCCAGATATTGTATGATAATTGTTTTTTCTATCCTTGAAAGCCTGTTGCAACGGGGTCGTGGAGTCGATGCTTACAACCCCTAAATTTGAAAACCGTGCTAACTCTTGAGGTCTTGCGATGCCCAATAAATGGAGTTTTGTATTACTTTTTCTTACCAGGCTGACTTCTTCTAAAGTTTCAATTATTTGCTCAGTCTTTAGGGGAACCATGCCTCCCATCGTAATGTATTCATAACCCATTGAAATTAATTGCTTGACTGAGTCGGCATAAGAAACCTTATCCCATCCATGAGCAACACCAAATGGAATGAATTTTGAATTTTTAGATTTAATTAAAAATTCATCCGCTAAGGAAAGTGTAAGCTCTTTTCGCCGATTGAATTCAAAAAGTTCAGCTTCAGAAAAACTACGACCTACTTTTTCGTAGCCAAAAACAATGTGGTCTAGTGATACGCCATAGTCAAACTGAGATGCATCATAAAAATTAATTACATCTTCAACTCTATATGGAGGCTCATATTGAGTCACATAAGTAAATGCACCACAATCCCCCATACTCTCCATGTTTTCTGGTAGCCTAAAGAACCGCGACATTCCTTCTCTGAAGAATCGTAAACGCTGGGGTCTTGAGTATTTTGACTCACCAGTACCAAGCCCATCAACAACTGCCTTAGAGACAAGCATGCCATCATACGGCCGAGAGAAGACTTCGTGTGGATACAAGTCATCACGCTGTCTAATTCGATGTTCGTTCCTGGTTTCTTTAAAGAAATTAAAGCTAGGATCAATGAAGTCTTGGCTATCAGGGAAGAAGTACTTAAGTCGTGGCAATTGGACCTCCAACAATTATCAGTTGACAGCTGGCAATTATATCATGCAACAGTTTGCTTGTAACTGTTTTTTATATCCAAAAAAACTTTCCTGAACCTGCGCTCTTCCGCACATCGCCCACTATTTCTTAATTTAACAAGACATTTCGTGGCGCTAATATTAGAGTTACATTTTAATTCATTTAGTATATAAATACGCAAATGCTCATCTGTGCATTTTATTTTATCTGCTTTGGCTGTGACGGGAATCGCATTATGCATCTCATTGATCAATTGTTTTGTGGAGCAATAGTCAAATTCATGCTCCTTTAATAATTCAATAAACTTATTGGCTAAAGAGATATTTAATGATGTAGCATTGCATTGAAGCCAAGGCAGCATTAATTTACTGCTTGAAAGAAAACAATCCGTTATTATGTTGTTTTCATTAAGCAACTCTGCTGAGGAAGTAATAATAACTAATTGTTTTTGTGGGTTTGATAGAAAATTTGCACCTTTAATAAGATCATCTAAAATTGCATTGATATATATATTTGATCCAGCAATGATGAAAAATTCATCGTTTTTACTTTCCATCAATGATGCAATTGATTTGCATCTTGAATAGTTATTTTTAATATTACAAAGATAAGACCACCACAATCTAGAAGATTCTTTATTTGTCATTCCATACGCGGGGATGGAATCATCACTGTCAGGTGTAAATGTGGCCTGATAGTTGATTACATTGTCATTAGCGTTGAGAAGGCCTAGACCAGCAGAGACAACCCACAAATCGACATATTTATTATTTTTTGCCTTTAAGGCATTGGCCCAATGACTACCTTTATATAAATTGATGGCATCAATTGGCTCATTATTTTGCATGCATTCTGTTATACGCTTTGACCATGAAAGCGCAAGTTCATGTAAATTATCATATTTATGCTTGATGCAATGAAGCCTTAGAGTGCTATTGGTTTTTCCCTTGGAATTGGAGCATGTTGTAATCAGGTTGATGCGCTGCATATATATAAATTCTGTAGGCTAGTGGCGCAGAAGCTACTGGAATCAAGTAGTTTTTACAAGTATTTTTTGGTACGCTCTCTTACTCTATCGATGACTTATGGGGACTCAATGGAGGCTGCATGGTTTGGTTGTCGATTCCATTCAACACCCACCGCTAGTGATAGAGATTACAGAGATAGCGGTTAACCACATTTGCAGCACAGCATTTAGGCACGCAAACATTTGCTCATGCGACCTTTGTCGGCTCGTTTTCTTGAGATAGGGGGGGGATTTAGATGAGAGTTGCCGTTGTTGTATTCAGTGGTGGTCAGGATAGTACTACTTGCCTGATACAGGCCCAGCAAGTTTATGATGAAGTTCATGCTATCACCTTCAACTATGGTCAACGTCACTTGGCCGAGATCGAGGTCGCCCGTACTTTGGCTGCACAACTGGGAGTTAAGGCCCATAAGGTCATGGATGTAGGCCTGCTCGGGGAGTTGGCTCTCTCCTCCTTGACCCGGGATGAGATCCCAGTCAGTCGTGAACTGCAGCATAACGGCTTGCCCAATACCTTCGTGCCAGGGCGTAACATCCTGTTTCTCACCCTTTCAGCCATCTACGCCTATCAGGTGGGGGCCGAAGCGGTCATCACCGGCGTGTGCGAAACTGATTTTTCTGGTTACCCCGATTGCCGTAATGAGTTTGTTAAGGCGCTCAACCAAGCCGTGGTGTTGGGCATGGATAGGCCGGTGCGCTTCGAAACGCCACTGATGTGGCTAGACAAGGCAGAGACCTGGGCGCTGGCCGACCGCTGCGGCCACCTTGAGACGGTTCGTCGTCACACATTGACCTGCTATAACGGCATTCAAGGGGACGGTTGCGGCGAGTGCCCCGCCTGCCTACTGCGAGCAAAGGGTCTCGAAGAGTACATGGCGCAGGGGCCGGCAGTTCGTATCCGCCTCGCGGCCAAATTGGTATCGGCTTCCTGAGTCGGTCATTTTCACCCTTTCAGACAGACATTGATGATTCATTACCCGATTAACGAAATCTTCCAGACTATACAGGGAGAGGGGGTTCATACTGGACTTCCCGCTATCTTCGTGCGCCTGCAGGGCTGTCCGGTGGGCTGCTCCTGGTGCGATACCCGTCATACTTGGGTGGTTGATCCCGAGCGTCGAGTGCCGAGTTGTCAGATACTCGATCTCTCCAGCGAGTCGGATGCCTGGAGTTCCATGTGTGCAGTCGAGATCCGTGAGAGCCTCAAACGTCTCGGCTACTCGGCTCGCCACGTGGTCATCACAGGTGGTGAACCTTGCCTGTATGATTTGAGCGAACTTTCTACCCTGCTGCTAGCCGAGGGTTTCAGTGTGCAAGTCGAAACCAGTGGTACTCTGGAGGTGCGGGTTCATGAAGAGGCCTGGGTGACCGTTTCCCCTAAGATCGGAATGAAGGGTGGGCTTACCGTTTTGCCCCAGGCCTTGTCACGAGCCAACGAGATAAAGCATCCGGTTGCAACTGAGCACCACATCGAGGAGCTTGATACTTTACTGCAATTTGCTGATCTGCGCCCGGACGTACAAATTGCTCTACAACCAATCAGTCAAAAAAAACTAGCGACAGAACTGGCTATAAGTGTGTGTATCGAACGTAACTGGAGGCTTTCAGTACAAGTACACAAATATATTCATATCGATTAATTGTAGTGGTCAACCAGTACCGCCTGGTGAATCGTGGCTGTTGTGGTTTGTCGTCAACCAAGAAAATAAGTCTCAGGTAGAGGGTGAGCTACATGCTCACCCTCTGTGTCGGTTTATGCCTTCGTGCCTTGAACACTAAACTTGCCGGTAGACATCCAGATAGAGGTAACCATAGCTGGCCCTTGGATTGGCCAGGCAGACCCAATCCCCCTGCCTCAACGTCACCAATTTATCTTGGTCGCTCAGCAGTTCTCCTTGTTGAAAGAGCTTGCTAAGACGCTCAATAAACCCCGGTAAAACGGTGTCGATATCGGTAAGCCACTGCTCGTCAGCATTGCCATAGACGCCGCTGCGATCCCATAGCAGTGAGACCCCGCAGCGCTCGACAATGGCACGTGCGCCAAAACGTGGTTGAACTTGGGTATGTAATCCCCAGCTGCCTATTGTGCTCATACTCTGTTTACTCCGAATGATGGTGAGTCATTGCATTGATCGCTGCTGACCATGCTTTATTACTTTCCAAACTGACCGGCGTGACTGTTACAAGTGCCCCCGCTCTGCCAGCGACACCACGCACTCCGTCCCGACCACCAGATGATCCAGAGTGCGGATATCTACCAAGGCCAAGGCACTTTGCAGCCGCTGGGTGATCTCAATATCTGCTCGGCTTGGCTCCGGGTAACCCGAGGGGTGGTTGTGCACCAGCATCAGCACGGCGGCATTGTGATGCAGTGCCCGCTTGACCACATCGCGGGGATAGACGGTTGCAGCAGATAGGGTGCCGAGAAACAGCTCTTCATAGGCCAATATCCGGTGTTGGGTGTCGAGGAATAGCGCGGCAAACACTTCGCGATCCCGTGCTTGCAGTAACCCTTGCAGGGCCTGATGGGCCAAGTGTTTATCGGTGATAGCGACACCCTTGGCGAGTTTCTGGCGGGCAACCGCCTGGGCGATGGTGAGCAAGTCGTCGTCGGTGACAAGGTCAGTCACCCGGTAGGTGCCGGGTTGTTCTCCTGCGATCAATTTCTGATGCAACATAGTGATTTCTCCAAATGCGTTCACCCCACTGCCCCATCGGCCAGTGGGGTGTGCTTTTTTGCGATAAAGGGCGGTGAGTGGGTCGGTAGGTGGTCAACGGATTACCGATACCTCCTAGTTCCCGCTGACGGTGACGCTGAAACACTCCAGCCCGCAGTAGGCGATGAAGTTGCTCTGCCACAGCTCAAACAGCTCTCGCGCCTCTGCTAGCCGTATTGGTCCCCAGCCCAGCATGGTGTGTTCGCCGTCGATGAAGTTGAAATCGAGTTCTTTACACAACTCGGCATACTGCCCCAGCCCCTGGTAGCTGAAGTCGGTGACGTAATCGAATAGCCAGTCGTCGAGACCACGCACCAGGCGGATCTCTACCGGGTGAACACCACCTTGCTCGGCGCTGTAACCGGGGTTGCGGAAGTTGAAGGTGAGCTGGGTGCAACGCACCAGGTCGAGGTTGATACGCTCTGCTTCTTGGTTGAGCAGGATCAGCAGCGCCTGGCTCACGGGCAGGCTGATACCGTCCTGGTTGAAGATGATGGTCATGGGATTGTTCCTTGCGTGGTGATGAAGTGGTTGAGCGACGAATGAAGGGGTTAGTCATCGGTGAGCCATTTGAATAACCGGTGTGTGCCATAGGCGACCGCAACGCCCACGGCCAGCGGTGCCCATGCCGGGGCGCTGATGGCGGTGACAGACAAGATGGTGCCGCTGGTCGCCGGAACGCTGGCCAAGCTGGCGGAGGCCCCCATCAAGGCGCTGGTGACGGCCTGACTGCCTTGGCTGGATTTAAGCAACTGGCTGCCGGTGGCCGCGAGGGCGGTGGTGGCCTGGTTCACCTGGGGTGAGCTGTGCCGGTCCTCGATGCACCACCGGACGAAGTGTTCGCAGTTGTTGAAGAGCAGGTGATAGTCCTGCTCGCCCAAGCGGGAGAACGCCCGTGCCACGCATTCTTCCGGGCTGAACGGACGGCTTTGGTGAGAGATCACCTGTAGCGGCTGCTCGCCGTGAAAATCATCGAGCGAGCACTGCACGATTTGGCCCGTTCGGTCATCGCTGGCAAATGGTCCTTGGTAATGGATAACCCGTCCGTCGCCGATGTATAGACCGTGGTGGCTGTAGCCGAGGCGCTGGACGGCGAGGTGGTCGCCGAGGGTGAGAGGGGGCATGGTCATAGCGGTTCCTTATGAACTGAAAATGAAAAAGGGCGTCACCATGTGGTGACGCCCTTTAGTGTTATTTTTTGATGAGCAGGCTAATTGCTGCCCACGGTGATTTTCAGGGGTTGATGAAACTCGGGGGTAAAGGTTGATATTGGTAGTCTGGTGACTTGATTGTTTTCAAGTACCTCCGCCGCTTGGATAATGACGATGGACTTGGCCTGCTCTACCTGCCCGCAATCTACCTCGGTAAATCCCTCACCATATTGCGTGGCAGTACTCCCACCGAACGGCTCTACTTCCAGTGTCGATTCGGCCAGGGCCTTGCCATTTTGGTCGTTAAACTGCAGCTTGACATACAAGCGGCCAAATTCATCGGCGCCACCACTGTCCAAGGAAAAGTGGAAGGCACAGATGCCCTGATTGGCGTAGACGGTGTCGGTATGTTGGATAGCGATGTGGCGCTGTGCATCGGCAATACAGACTGTACTCCAAAGCAATCCGCTGACTAACAGCGTGACGAGTGTGTTGCTTGGTCCTATGTTAATTGATCTCATCGTTTCCTCTTTGGAGATACTCCTCCATTTTGGTTCATGGGTATGTGGTCAAAGCTAGCACTTAACAATTTCCAGTTTGCCGACAAAGTTCTTTCAATGTCTGTTCTCCAACCCACTGCTGCAGGGCTCTATCCTTCTCTTTTTGCTTGGCCTTTATCGCATTGAGTTGTTGCTTGTTTATACAGTTTTCAGGCAGTGTCATTAATATCTCAGGTTTTATCGGTCCAGATTCTTTATCATCTGACTTGCCGTATGACTTAATGCCAAGATACTGTTGACGCTCGAATTCAAGCCAATATCCAGAATCCACTATTGATATATAACATCCCTTCCCCTTATCTTCTCCTTGATAAATAATTCGTAAATCTGATCGAGCGCCACTTCGTGTTTTTAATTTCATTAATGACAAGGTCTTTTTTTGCTTGTCAGCAAGAAAAATCGGCATGTCAGGATCGTGACGTAGTAGTGCATATTTTGTCCATGGATATTGGTTTATTACATCCCCATTCCATAGAAGTGCATTATGCATCCTGTTATCATTGAAGCCGTCCGAGGACTGCCAACCATCCGCTTTCATAGCTGCCCAGGTATCATACCTTCCGGTTATGTTAGAAGCGTCTGCATTGGTTGCAGTTAACCAAAGTCCACTTGATAAAATAATTATTTTTAGTATCGCTTTCATTATTTTTCTTCCTTGGTGTTGAATACAAAGCAATGAGCCAGTAGGCTTCCCGGCGTTATTTTTCTGTTGTCCTGAGGATGCGTTGCACACTGGAAACGCTGATCCCCGTCCGTCTTGCAACTTCGGCTCTGGGTAGCCCTCGCTCGACCAAGGCCAGCACCTCTTCCCCTTTCGCCATGGCTGTGGGTTTGCGGCCCTTATAGACCCCGCGTTGCTTGGCGAGCTCAATTCCCTCGGCTTGGCGTTCCAGCATCAGCTCCCGCTCGAAGGTGGCGATGGCGCCGATCATGGTCAGCATCAACTTGCCGGTCGGGGTTGAGGTGTCGACGCCTAGGTTCAAGATGCGCAGGGCCACTTGTCGCTGTTGCAGGTACTCCGAAATTTCCAACAGGTGGCGAGTGTTGCGTGCCAGGCGATCCAGCTTGGTCACCATCACCACATCCCCCTCATTCACACAATCCAACAGCAGGGCGAGTTGGGGCCGGTCATCGCTGGCGCCGCTCACCTTCTCTTGGAAAATCTTGCTGCACTCGGCCAGCGCTTGAAGCTGGGTATCCAGGCTCTGGCCTACCGTGCTCACGCGTGCATAACCTACCAGTGCCATGGTCTCCTCCCGGTCAATAGGGCAAGGTACACTGACACCCCAGGTCAAAAGCCTCAAAGAGACCTTATTGACCTGAAAAGGGTGGGAAATAGCTGAAAAAGGTGCCTATTTCGTGAGTGTCACTAGGGCTTGATCTATTGACTCAAAACTAGTGATGGGGATAAGAACGGGGCTGTTTTGTGACAGACGCCCCGTCATGAGGTCGTAGCCAGATGTACCGCTACGAGTTGATTTGAAAGGGGTTATCGCGATTCCCGACTCTGAGCGTCGGGAATCGCGGGCTCAGGCGCGAGAGAGTGAAGGATCCGCGCCTTTGCCCAGCTTGTTGGTCAGGGGGGAGGAACGAGGGCGGAGACGTGCTGGCGTCGCTTCCGTTGCCATCGGCGGTGAGGCAGATTGTGCCTCTGTCGTCTCAGCCTCCGGGTAGAACTCCTCCAGCAACAGCGGCACCTCTTCATCCACCTCCTCGAACTGGCCGTTGCGCAGTAGCGCCCGTGCCACCGCTTCCATCTCGCTGATCGTCATCCCTGCCTCCTCGTCCTGCATCGCTTCCTGCCGTGCTTGACCGATCGCCTCGGTCAGCGTCAGCTCGTCGCGCAGGGTCAGGTCCACGTAGTAGACCGGGGTGCGGTAGGACTGGGTGGTGCTCTTGGCCCGCAGCCGCAACGTCAGCGGCAGATAGCGGGTCAGGCCGCCACTCACCGCCTCCAGGTACTTGAGCCGCGCCGCCAGAGTGCGCACCGAGTTGTAGCCGGTAGTACGAAAGATAAAGCTGCCGAGCTCATCCCCCTGACCCTCCACAAACAGGTTCAGTCGTCCATACAGCTTGCAGCCCTGCTGTTGGCCGTAGGGACAGCGCTCCGGGCCGGGGCAGCTGACTTCCTCCATCCCTTGCGTCCCCACCCGTTTTGCCACCTCCCCATTGCCGACACACAGTGGCCGTCCGGTCTGCCGGTCGAAGGCGCTGTATTCGGCCCGCAGGTTCAGGTCGCTGTCGTTGAACAGCACCCGCACCGGGATGGCGCGGATCTTGGCGTTCTCCTGCCCTTGCCCCTGACCTCCCTGCTTGGGTTGATGCTGCTGATGCAGGGGATGGAGCAACCATCCCCCTTTCTGTTGGACTTGGGTGGTGAGAGTGAAACTGTCATCCTTCTCCGGCACCCATTTCCCTTCTTTCTGTACCAGCCTGCCAATACAGATCCGTCCGATCACGGGTGGGGTAATTGCCAGTCCCTTTATCATGGTGTTTACCTCTGGCCAGCGTGTGTGGCCTGAATGGTGAACCGGCGAGAACCGGGCACCGGTTTGACATAGTGGCTGAGCAGATCGGGATGATCCTGACCGAGCCGGTCCAGATCCGGCGCCAGCCGATCCTTGCTGCGCTTCCAGGTGATTTTGCCATCGGCGAACAGCCCAACTGTGGCCTCGCCCAACGTGGCCTGCAGCCGCTGCTTGATCTGCGACTCGCGTAGTTCCACTTCCTCCTTGTGCTCGCGCAGGTGCAGCAACTCGCCGAACAGCTGATTGAACTCGGGGGAGTCGGAGAGATCCACCGTCTGGCCGTCATCGCGGGGGAACAGCCAGCTCAGCGCGGCGGCGGCATCGCTGGAGCCGTCGGGCTCAGGCTGCCAGTCTTGCCGCACCTGTTGCCAGAACTGCGCTTCGCGCCGGATGAGATCGCCAATCTTCTCCTCGTCACGCTCGATGCGGTAGATCCGAAAATCCTGACCGCCGATGAGCACCGCCACCTCGGCCCAGGCATGGCCGGTAACGGCGAGTTGATGCAGCACCTGACACTGATAGGCGACCGGCACGCCCTCTTCCCACTGGGGAGCGCTGTGATAGCTGGCGGTCTTGATCTCCAGAATGCCGGGACCATCGGGGTGACCCACCACCTCCCGGTCGAGGTTGGCGAGCATGAAGGTGCGCTCGGGATGCTGGAGTACCGCATTGACTCGGCGCACTTTGTAGCCAGTGCGCTTGGCGTAGACCTGTGCCAATACCGGCTCCAGCTCGACACCCCACAGCACCGCCTCTTTTTGGGAGATATCCTCTGGTGCCTTGCGCGCGGTTTTCTCCAGCCACAACGTCAACGGGCACTTGTAGGGGGAGAGGCCGACGGCCACGGCGGCATCGGAAGAGCCGATCCCGAGTTGGCGAATATCCAGCCACTGCTCACGGGTCAGCTCAGTGGTGGAGGCCAGTCGAATGGCCTGACCGTATTTGGTTTTTGCTTTCATGACGACTCCTTGTAAACGGCATAAACGACCCATCCCGGCCTGATGGCCGGGTGGGGGTGTATGTCGGGATATGAAGAGGGAGGTGAGTTATTGCAGCAGGGTGAGAGCCTGATTGAGGGCTCGGGATTTGAGTTGGGCACCTTGGCCGAACCAGGCAGAATCGAGGCGATAGTCCTGACTGCGGGCACGGCGATGGTGATCAACATATTCCGTCACAGCATTGACCAGCCCCCAAGCGGTATTCTGGGAGCTGGCTAACTCCGAGCCCATACCGGCACCTTGGTACAACTCGTGAAGCTGTTGGACTGGTCGGGTGAGGATAATTTGATTGTCGGCATCTAATGGCTGGGCCAGCAGGTAGCTAAAGAAACGTAGTGCCTCTTCTGGGGCAACAGGACGGGCAGCCAATGCCTTGGTCTGGGTTTTGAATTCATCCCAATGAGCAAGTCCCAACCCTAATTCCTCTTTGACAATAGCCGAGTCAAATGTCGTCGAGTGAGAGACTTTGACTGCGCCAGTGCTATTACGCAACGCCATCTGCAATGTGTTATTGCAGACCACTCGCAACGAGGTAAATTGCGCCGTGGTGCAGAGTGTACCGTCGCAGCTGGTCGCCAGGAGCAGATAGGACTTCACTACATCACCACCTTTGAGCTTCATATCCTGACCGGTACGGGCCAGCGCCCACAATTTACGACCGCCTTTGAGCGAGCCTGCCGTTTCTAATTCAAAGCCACCGGCTTCCACTAGATCCTGATAGAAGTGCAACACCTCGTGGGGCTGCACCACGTTGTAGCGCCGGGAGACTACAGAGAGGGGCTCCAGATTATCTGAGCGGTAGAGCACCTTGCTGTCTTTATAGGGGCGAATATGCAGGGCATCGGCGGCGACGTTAAACATCACGTCGCTCTGTTCGATGGTCCACTCCATACCAGCGGCTTTAAGCCAGATATCCAAAGACTGTTTGGCTGGTAATATATTGCCGAGGCCATGCCAAGGGGTTTGGCCGGTATAGGCCATGGTATCGATAAGGTGTGCCATAGAAGATCTCCAATGAAAAATGGACTGTTCTTTACAGTCCATTGAGGTAGGTTCATGGAGATAATATATATTTGAAATTATTTCTAATGCAGGCTGTCAAAGCATGCTTTTTAAATGGTAAATCATATCAAACATGAAAATAACCCAATACGAATAATGCATAACAAATGCAAGCACAGCTTACAAGCTGGAGTTTATGTCAAGTCGTCGCAAAGGTATTTACGTCGAGCTATCCTGCTATTTTTGCTACAAATAGCAAAAATAGCAGGATAGCTCGGAATGGTAAGCACACGGATCAGCTTTCTGTGACTGAAAAGTGATAGATGCCGTGCAGTCTTTGTGATGCATCAGCCTGAGTTGTGAGCATCATAGATGAGTGCAATGCTCTGATGTTGATTGGCGAATTGCAGTATCTCCAAACTATCCATGAAGGTATATGATGGTCCGCAAAGATGTTCAATTAGCAAAAGAGGATCAGATATGCAGTTTTTAAATGAAGAGCCTTTTAGGAAGGGTATAAGGTCACTGTAAAGATCTTTATTTGTTAAGTTTGTATTTTCCATGAAGGAATTAGCACGAGCAAGCCCGTCAAGATTAAGCGGTATTTTCTCTAGCTCTGAAATAAAGGAGGCTCTGGTCTTGTAAAATTTATCTAAAACACCGTATATGGCTTGTGGAATAGGGTCAGCCGGATAACCACCGTTCGTGCAAGTCAGTTTTAATACAAGCTGATTATAAGTGTAAACGGCGCGCATTATAGCGATATTGCTAGGGGTAGTTATTAAAGTGTTATGTTTTTCATTGGTGTGCGGCACATTTATCAGTTGGTTTATGGCTATTGAGCTTTTCTGGTGTGTAGTGACAAGGCCTTGTCCTGTTATGATGTAATGAGATAATGTGTTAAGTTTGTTTTTGTTTAATTTATTTTTCTTTAAGCGAACATGTAATCCAATGTAAAGCACCGAAAATGCATAGGCAAGAAAGCCAAATTGTTCACATGCTCCATACGGTGCATCGTCAGCTAATTCATAAGCATCCTCTAATTTATTGTCTTGAATACAATTAAGGATTTTGATGAGATAAGAATAAGGGAATAAAATAATTCGGTGAGGCCAATCTTGCAAGTCTACATCAATGATTGGTTTGAAGACAGCCCTGTCATAGGCATCAGAGCCAGATTGATGTGGACTAGAGACGAGATCTTTCAGCAGATGGATTAAATGCTCATGTACCTGCAGCGTTGGTATCGATAACTCACGCCTTACAGGTACATGAAGAAGATCAACAAGTGGTGCGAACTGTAGTTTTAAATTATTTCTTCCAGACATGTCGACCTGATGAATATCAAGTTGCCCCGTCAAATTTGGCAGTTTAAAAAGTTCCTGTAGATGTGCTTTCAGGCAAAGTAGTTCGTCATCATTGCATAAAAGTCTATGATAGCACTTAACAAGTGTCTCCATATTGGTAGGTTCATTTCCAAGTTGAGAAATGAGTGACATGGTGAGATATGCTGTTTTTAGCTTTAGTAATTTTGGTAACTCTAAGTACTTGGTTGCATCGATGTCGAGAGCATCATTTTTCATCTTTTGTTTATTGTTTTTATATTTTGAACTGAATTCAAACATGCCATAAATGGTGTCGGCGGTCTGAATTTTACCTGGCCCGATGTCTTTGATATTTTTTAAAACCTTCTTGGAAATATGGCATCCATTTAAATCTAAATAATCAATGTATTTTCGCAAATAAAGTTTGATTCTCAGATGCAAATTATCTGTATTGAGTTGAATGTTATCGAAATTAGATTTAAACATGCGATGCATGTGATAGAAAAATGATTCCTCGTTGCCAGTTAAAGAATTGGCATGAATGATGACAGCTATTATCGGCAACAAAATATGTCTAGTATAACAATCTTTAATATCATTCTGTGACTTTAAAGTGATGACCGGGATGGATGCAATTTCTAGGTATAGATGCTCCAGTACACTATAGTTAAATAGTGTAGCGCCACTGGAACTGTCACTTATTAAGTTGATAAACATAGGCATGTAAATGCCAAACATGTCTTGATGTGATTTGAAATCATTATTGTCTTTAATATACCCTTTTCTTGTTTGTTTAATGTTCTCTGGATTAATGTTTTCATCGATAAGTTTTAAGGAGTAAAAAATATCATATAAAAACTCCTTTAATAAATGGGTCTGCATGATTGGTTGCAATGGTTCTATTGTGAACAGCTCGGGTGAGATTTTATAATGCTTTTGAAGACACGCAAAAGGAGTGAGGTTTTTAATAGAGTGTTGATGAATACGGTGATTATACCAATACGCAAGACGACTTAATTGCCCCCTCCAGTTGCTCCCTAAATTTATTAGTTGATGACCACGCGATGAGGATACGCTCTCACGAAGGTCATTATCACTCTCTGTGGTTGGACCGTTACTAATTAACATCCATTCAAGGTGTGGCAGTTTTAAACTATCAAAAAATGTGAGTGGACCACATATTTGCTTTATCTCTCCAGGCAAGGGACGTTCATCTGATATTCCAAGTCGTTGGTCTACTGAGAGCACACGAATGTGAAATGGAAAATGAGCCTTCACGTTCTTTAAAAAAGTCATCACATTAGAGGCATCTTTGCGTTCATGCATTTCTATATATACGCAATGTGATGCTCTATCTTTGGCGACCAACATGTAAGTGTCTCCTGGCATTTCTGGCAGGAGCCTTTCCGTTATCTCTACGAAGCCAGGCTTGTTGATCTGCAATCGCTGCTTAGTCTTTGCGGGGATGTCGTGTAACGGATCCTTGATGTTTGTCTCCCCATGACGATCTAAACAGCGGTACAAGGCCGAGCGAGAGACAGTGGGTAAGACAAATGCCCTAGCGATACATAAGAGATCATCAAGCTTCAGACGAAGCATATTGTGTATCTCGATGAGAAACCACTGCTGTTCTTCTGTGAGCTTTGTAGGAAGACGATGCGGGGTATGCGAGTAATCCTCCGTCGCCTTCCTGTCCTTCCAGCGCCTTACTGTTCTTTCGGAAACACCCAGCATGTCCGCAAGCTCTGAAACCGTCAGTTCGGAGTCTTGTATGAACTTGCGCTGTTTGACGGTAGTCGTGGCATTGGGATGAAGTGATGTCATGGTTGCGTTCTCCCTAAGTTCAACATGTCGATACTGTAAAGCAAAAGACAAATGCTTTCGAACCAATCATTCGGAACAAACAAGTAGGTGGATCTAGACTGAAAACAAATATTTTTGCACAGAGAAATAAATCTAACTTACTGATTATCAATGAATATTGTGTTTTATCTGCAAGAGGTAGGAACCGAGTTCCATGAAGGAAAGTCCCTTCAGGAGCCTATTGGTACGCCCCTAGAGTCTATCTCAGATGAGATTCGCATCATCATCTAACACATTGAAATTAAAGAATTAATTTGATTTTAGACTTGAAATTGAAAGTGCTCTAGTTGTCATTTTTGCTACCAAGACAGGCTGTTGAACAAAGCTGCATGGCTGAAATCTACATTTTCTATCGCTACTCGGAATCGATAATTGCGTGAAATGATAACTCCACAAATCACCTGTAGCACCGTGGAGATAGGCAATGAAACATGCGACAAAAATAAAACTTATTAATGACGACACTATGCAGGCCAAATATAATTGGGCGCGATTTAATGTAGAGTTCGGTCTACCCTCTTCAGAAAGTAGACCGCCTATACAAATCATCCGCATGAAAGAATTAACCGTAATGCTTGGTCTTAGTAGGTCAACAATTTATAACAAAATGAACAAACGCTCTCCGTATCATGACCCTCTGTTCCCTCCTGCCTTGCAGTTGGGATCAGGTACCAGAGCAATAGGTTGGTTGTTGTCAGATATTTTACAATGGGTCCAATCCTTGTAGAAATCTCATTGAGTTATGATCCTATAAACATGTTTTAGTATATTGGGAATATTATTATTAATTTACGTATTGTGACAAATATAATTAACAAAAATTAGCTGCATCGCAAATCACTTAGAACATATGAGAAATTTCATTAATGAAAAAAAATATCATTACACCGCTAGGTCAGTTTCCCAAGGACGTCTTACCTGCAAGTTTGCAAATCTTGCTTAATTACGTAAAGGCTGTAAGCCAAGCACCTGAGAGTCTGATTGTATCCTTGATATTTAGTATCATGGGCTTAGCTTGTCAAGATCTAGTCATTGCCCAAGTGCATGAAAAGCTTCAGTTCCAAGTGACATTATATCTAATTGTTATTGCGTCTTCTGGAGATCGCAAATCCTTTGTCTTCAAATTATTGACGTCTTCTATTCTTGAACTTCAAGAACAGCTGGATAAAGAATACGATGAGAAGCTTAAAAAATTCAACGGTGATGTGAAAATTTGGCGATTAAAGGAGTCTGCAGTAGATAAGGAATATAGGGAGGCAATTAAGAATGGCAGCAACACTGACGTGTTGGAAAAAGCGATTCGCTTGCTGCAGGAATCGAAGCCAGTTTTGCCATGTCACATTAAGTTGATACTTAATGATGTAACTACCGCAGCTATCAAGAAACAGCTGGGCAGTGGGAATGAATCATTTGCCATCATGGATGATGAAGCAGGCAGGCTGTTTAAAATGGACTTTTTAAATGAAACATCTGTGCTTAACAGTCTGTGGTCAGGTGGGCGTATTGTAAAAGAGAGAGGCGTCGGCGCAGGTGTTAAAATTGATGATGCTCGTCTTGGACTCACTTTAATGGTTCAACCTAAAATATTTTATAGTTTTTTAAGCAAAAATGGAGAAATGCTTCGTGACAATGGTTTTCTTGCAAGATGTTTAATTGTTGCGTGCGAGTCTACTCAGGGCACACGTTTGAATTCTAGTGCATTACCTTTAGATGATGGGGAACTGAAATGGTTTAATGAGCGCGTTGCAACGCTACTGATGCAAGGGGTAGCACGCCGTAGCAAAGGAGAGAAAAGCACTATTATTCAACTATCTAAGGAAGCTCTTGTATATTGGAATAGCATGTGTTGTCAACTTGAAGGCCATCTAGCGGCTGGAGAACAGTTAGAAGCATATCGTGATTATGCTTCTAAGTTCCCCGAGCAGGTTATTCGATTGGCAGCAGTTATTGAAGTATTTTTAAACGGAAGTGATTCTGAAGTTTCGTTAGAGTCGATGGAAGCAGGCTACCATATTGCCAATTGGTATTTTGACCATTTCATACATTTGATGAGTTCGTGTGATTGCGTGGGTGTGAAGAGTAATGCGAAATTGTTAGATGAATGGTTGTATCAAAAAATTTATGTCAAGGGGGTAGTTTCAATAGAAAAAAACGCCATATTGCAGGGTGGCCCAGTTCCTTTGAGAAAGGCATGCTCCCTCAATGAGACACTAAATCAGCTTGAGTTAGATGGTCGGGTTAGAGTCTATAAAAGCAAAGGAACGACCATGGTTGAGTACGTGCAAGCGAGACAACTTTGGGAATGCAAAAATGCAACACCCGCGTTATTTTTAGGTGGAGTAGATTGTAGAGAGCATAAGTTCGTATCCTACGAGGAAAGTATTGCTCGCAAAGCTAAAGATCCATTGCTTTGGTAACCACTCACCAACGGTAACTTGAAAGCACAATCAATGTCACATAACTTAAGACTAATTTTATTGGTTTTTTCGTTGATGATTATTCAATGGTGCTTGTTGTAGTAGGGCTTGCCTGACTTTTCCTTCTAAACATTTATGTTGGGAATGGGCAGTATAGGTAGTATATATAAACACCAGCGCATTAAACATGCCAGAGTAGTACATTTGAACAGTATGCTTGGTCTACGGCATCTTCATAACCTAGGGAAGGTGCGAATAAGCGGGGAAATTCTTCTCGGCTGACTCAGTCATTTCATTTCTTCATGTTTGAGCCGATTTTTTCTCCCGTAAATGCCTTGAATCAGCCTATTTAGACCGT
>Ga0075011_10000460_pt1 | contig 21698 bp, 20 predicted proteins | sample TARM_MetaG_T_14_FD_72354 | JGI IMG/M metagenome (GOLD analysis project Ga0075011, IMG submission 72354) | Freshwater microbial communities from Pennsylvania, USA, analyzing microbe dynamics in response to fracking - TARM_MetaG_T_14 | ecosystem: Environmental > Aquatic > Freshwater > River... | reverse complement strand
TGCTTCATCAGGGCGGCCATGCGCAGGGCGTTGCGGGCGTACTCCATGAACATCAGGAAGGTGGCGCCGTAGGGGATGAAACCACCGTGCAGGGCGATGCCGTTCATGATGGCGGACATGCCGAACTCGCGCACGCCGTAGTGGATGTAGTTGCCTGCGGCGCTCTCGGGAGTCAGGGACTTGGAGCCGGACCACATGGTCAGGTTGGACGGCGCGAGATCCGCGGAGCCGCCCATGAATTCCGGCAGCAGCTTGCCGAAGGCTTCCAGAGAGTTCTGGGACGCTTTACGGGTCGCGATCTTGGCCGGGTTGGCCTGCAGGGTTTCGATGATCTTGGCGGATTCAGCAGCCCAGTTGGCCGGCAGCTCGCCAGCGGTACGGCGCTTGAACTCGGCAGCCAGGGCCGGGTGAGCGGCTTCATAGGCGGCGAACTTGGCAGCCCAGTCGGATTCGAGCTTGGCACCCTTCTCCTGACCGTTCCACTCGGCGGCGATGTCGGACGGGATGACGAACGGCGCGTGGTCCCACTTCAGGAAGGCACGGGCGGCGGCGATCTCGTCGTTGCCCAGCGGTGCGCCGTGGCAGTCGTGGGAGCCGGACTTGTTCGGGGAACCGTAGCCGATGATGGTGCGGCAGCAGATCAGGGTCGGCTTGCCGGTCTCGGCCTTGGCGGCTTCGATGGCAGCGTTGATGGCTTCCGGGTTGTGACCGTCAACGGCCGGGATGACGTGCCAGCCGTAGGCTTCGAAGCGCTTGGGAGTGTCGTCGGTGAACCAGCCTTCTACGTGACCGTCGATGGAGATGCCGTTGTCATCCCAGAACGCGATCAGCTTGCCCAGACCCAGGGTGCCGGCCAGGGAGCAGGCTTCGTGGGAGATACCTTCCATCAGGCAGCCGTCGCCCATGAAGGCGTAGGTGTAGTGGTCGACGATGTCGTGACCCGGCTGGTTGAACTGCTCGGCCATGGCCTTCTCGGCGATCGCCATGCCCACGGCGTTGGTGATGCCCTGACCCAGCGGGCCGGTGGTGGTTTCAACGCCCGGCGCATAACCGTACTCCGGGTGACCCGGGGTGCGAGAGTGCAGCTGGCGGAAGTTTTTCAGATCGTCGATGGAGAGGTCATAACCGGAGAGGTGCAGCAGGGAGTACAGCAGCATGGAGCCGTGGCCGTTGGAGAGAATGAAACGGTCGCGGTCGGCCCACTTGGGGTTGTTCGGGTTGTGTTTGAGGTGGCTGCGCCACAGCACTTCAGCGATATCCGCCATTCCCATGGGGGCGCCCGGGTGACCGGAGTTGGCTTTTTGAACGGCATCCATACTCAATGCACGAATGGCATTGGCAAGCTCTTTACGAGAAGGCATCTGTATCTCCTGCGATTGCTTCATTTGATGGCCAAGATTAAGGCGCGTTATTGTCCCAGCAGGGGGCGCGGCGTGCAAATATTATCTGGGCGAATAAAGTGGCTTTGGGAGCACAATCGCTTTTCTGGGCGGGGAAAACGATTCAATCCGCCCCCTGCTTTACCTCCATGGAGGTGGATCCCTTCCCCATCCCGCCCCGGGCGGCTCCACCCCCAAATAGTGCTGGCAATCACCGGATGACCTATTTAAAATAGACGTCCAGATGTAGATACCTCTACAGTCATCCTGTCATTATCCGGTTATGGCCAAGGCGATAACCCTTACGAATCGAGAACCAAACATGGCAAAGCTGTTTACTTCCGAGTCGGTCTCCGAAGGCCATCCCGATAAAATCGCCGACCAGATCTCCGATGCGGTGCTGGACGCCATCCTGCAGCAGGACACCAAGGCGCGCGTCGCCTGCGAAACCCTGGTCAAGACCGGCATGGTGATGGTAGCCGGCGAAGTGACCACCTCTGCCTGGGTCGACATCGAACAGATCGTGCGCGACACCGTGCGCGAGATTGGTTACACCCACTCCGACATGGGCTTCGACGCCGACTCCTGCGCCGTGCTGAACGCCATCGGCAAACAGTCTCCGGACATCAACCAGGGCGTCGACCGTACCGACCCGCTGGAGCAAGGTGCCGGTGACCAGGGCCTGATGTTCGGCTACGCCACCAACGAAACCGACGTGCTGATGCCCGCGCCCATCACCTACTCCCACCTGCTGGTGAAGCGTCAGGCAGAAGTGCGCAAGAACGGCACCCTGCCGTGGCTGCGTCCGGACGCCAAGAGCCAGCTGACCTTCGCCTACGACGACGCAGGCAAGATCCTGGGTGTCGATGCCGTGGTGCTCTCCACCCAGCATTGCGACTCCATCAGCCACAGCGATCTGGTGGAAGCGGTGCGCGAAGAGATCATCAAGCCGGTGCTGCCCGCCGAGTGGATCAACAAGGACACCAAGTACTTCATCAACCCGACCGGTCGTTTCGTCATCGGCGGCCCCATGGGTGACTGCGGTCTGACCGGTCGCAAGATCATCGTCGACACCTACGGCGGCATGGCCCGTCACGGTGGTGGCGCCTTCTCCGGCAAGGATCCGTCCAAGGTGGACCGCTCCGCCGCCTACGCCGCCCGCTACGTGGCCAAGAACATCGTGGCCGCAGGCCTCGCGGATCGCTGTGAAGTGCAGGTCTCCTACGCCATCGGCGTGGCCGAGCCCACCTCCATCAGCGTCGAAACCTTCGGTACCGGCAAGGTGGCCGAAGCCCTGCTGGTCAAGCTGGTGCGCGAGTTCTTCGAGCTGCGCCCCTATGGCCTCATCGAGATGCTGGATCTGAAGCGCCCGATCTACCAGGCAACCGCCGCTTACGGCCACTTCGGCCGCGACGAGTTCCCCTGGGAGAAGACCGACAAGGCCGAGCTGCTTCGCGCTGCCGCCGGCCTGTAAGGCCCGAGGTTGTGATAAAAGGGGAGCCAGGCTCCCCTTTTGCTTTTGTGTCCGTCCCGAGGATCCCATGCCTGCCACTGCCACCCGGCTTGACCCCGCCCTCATCGAGATGCTGCTCGCGCGCGTCGAGGCCTGCTTTGTGCAGGCTGAAACGCGCCTTGGCCGCACCTTTCTCCGCCCGCAAGTCCATTGCAACATGCGGGGCCGGGCGGCAGGGTCTGCGCGGCTGCAAACCTGGGAGCTGCGTTTCAATCCGGCGCTCTATCAGGCCAATCAGCAGGCGTTTCTCAGGGAAGTAGTGCCCCACGAGGTGGCGCACCTGCTGGTCTATGCGCTCTGGGGAGAGGGGCGTGGCAAGAGCCGGGTACTGCCCCACGGTCGCCAGTGGCAGTCGGTGATGCGGGAGCTGTTCGGTCTCGAACCCAGCACCACCCACAGCTTCGATCTGGGGGTGCTGGCCCAGCGCACCTTCGTGTATGCCTGCGCCTGCCAGCAGCATCCCCTCTCGGTGCGCCGCCACAACAAGGTGATGCGCGGCGAGGCCCGCTATCACTGCCGCCGCTGTCGCCAGCCCCTGGTGTGGCAGCGCGACACGACGGCGGATTGAGTCACCCCGTGTCGCGCTCCTGTGATAGGGTGCGCGCTTACTTCATTCAACTGTCTCATTGCCAAGGATATTCATGTTTCGCCCTCTGCTCTCCCTCTGCCTGGCCCTGCTGGTCAGCGCCCCGGCCCATGCCGACAACATCCAGACCTTTCGCGCCGCCAAGCAGGATCTGAACAAGCTCTACCAGAGCCACCCCGTCACCTTCTACTGCGGCTGCAACATCAAGTTCAGCGGCAAGAAGATGGCCCCCGACTGGGAGAGCTGCGGCTACCTGCCGCGCAAACAGGCCGAGCGGGCCTCCCGCATCGAATGGGAGCACGTGGTGCCCGCCTGGGAGTTCGGCCACCAGCTCCAGTGCTGGCAGGACGGGGGTCGCAAGAATTGCGGCAAGAGCGACGAGTTCAACAGGATGGAGGGAGACATGCACAACCTCTTCCCCACCATCGGCGAGGTGAACGGTGATCGGGCGAACTTCCGCTTCAGCGACTGGAACGGCAAACCGAACCAGTACGGCAAGTGCCAGATGCTGGTGGACTTCAAGGAGCGCCAGGTGCAGCCGCCCAAGGGGCCGGTGCGTGGCCAGATCGCCCGCGCCTACCTCTACATGAGCCAGCAGTACGGACTGCGTCTGGCGGCCCAGCAGCGCAAGCTTTACGAAGCCTGGGACAGGCAGTATCCGGCTGATCGCTGGGAGTGCGAGCGCAACCGCCGTATCGGCAAGCTGCAGGGCAATACCAATCCCTTCATTGAAAAGCAGTGCCAATAACCCCATTTGACCAGGGAGGGGGAGCGTCCCCCTCCTCCTGAATCCCTTCACTCTCTGTCTCGCGAGCCTTGCTCGCCGCCGTGCAGTAGGGTATTGAAGGGTTTCCAAGCAAGAGACTGACTATCAGCCATGCGCATTCCACGTATCTATGAACCGGCCAGCCTGCAGGTTGGCCAGACCCTCGCCCTGTCGGAAGACGGTGCCAATCACATCGGCCGCGTGCTGCGCATGCAGCCGGGCCAGCAGCTCGAGCTGTTCAACGGCGACGGCAACCAGTACCCCGCCACCATCGCCAACGTCGGCAAGAAGTCGGTGGAAGTGACCATCGACAGTTGCGAGACCCGCTCGGTGGAGTCCCCCCTTGCCATCCACCTGGGTCAGGTGATCAGCCGCGGCGACAAGATGGACTTCACCATCCAGAAATCCGTGGAGCTCGGCGTCACCTGCATCACGCCGCTCTTCTCCGAGCGCTGCGGCGTCAAGCTGCCCGCCGATCGGCTGGAGAAAAAACGCGAGCAGTGGCAAAAAGTGGTGATCAGCGCCTGCGAGCAGTGCGGCCGCAATACCGTGCCCGAGGTGCGCATGCCGATGGAGCTGGACGCCTGGCTGGCGGAAGAGACTCAGGAGCTCAAGCTCAACCTGCACCCGCGCGCCCCTTACAGCATCAACACCCTGCCCATCCCCGAGCACGGCGTGCGCCTGCTGATCGGCCCGGAAGGGGGCTTGTCCAGCGACGAGATCGCCCGTACCGTGCAGGAAGATTTCAAGGAGATGCTGCTGGGGCCGCGGGTGCTGCGCACCGAAACCGCCGCCCTGACGGCAATTACTGCGCTTCAGTGCCGCTTTGGCGATCTGGCCTGACAGCCGACCCCGACCCTCCCCTTCGCAGGGGAGGGAGCAACAGGCCCCTCCCCCTTGTGAAGGGGGAGGCAGGGAGGGGGTCATCACATCCCATCGAGCCATTAGGAAGGAAACTCGGATGACCATTAAACTCGGCATCGTGATGGACCCCATCTCGGCCATCAACATCAAGAAGGACTCCAGCTTCGCCATGCTCGAAGAGGCGCAAAAGCGCGGCTACGAGCTGTTCTATCTGGAGATGAAGGATCTCTACATGGAGGCCGGTCGCGCCTTCGGTACCATGCGCCCGCTCACCGTCAAATATGACTATGCCGACTGGTACAGCCTCGGCGAGGTGGTGGATCAGCCGCTCTCCAGCCTGGATGTGATCCTGATGCGCAAGGATCCCCCCTTCGACACGGAGTTCATCTACGCCACCTACATGCTGGAGCGGGCCGAGGATGAGGGCTGCCTCATCGTCAACAAGCCCCAGAGCCTGCGCGACGCCAACGAGAAGCTCTACACCGCCTGGTTTGCCGAGCACACCCCGACCACGCTCGTCACTCGCAGAGCAGACAAGCTGCGGGCCTTCCACGCCAGGCACAAGGACGTCATCCTCAAGCCGCTGGACGGCATGGGCGGCGCCTCCATCTTCCGCATGAAGGAGGATGACGCCAACGTCGGCGTCATCATCGAGACATTAACCTCTCACGGCAGCCAGTACTGCATGGCGCAGACCTATCTGCCCGCCATCAAGGATGGCGACAAGCGGGTGCTGGTGGTGGACGGCGAACCAGTACCTTACTGCCTGGCCCGCATTCCGGCCCAAGGTGAGACCCGTGGCAACCTGGCGGCCGGTGGCCGTGGTGAGGCCCGCCCCTTGAGTGACGCGGACTGGGCCATCGCCCGCGCGGTGGGCCCGACGCTGAAAGAGAAGGGGCTCATCTTCGTCGGCCTCGACATCATCGGCGATCGCCTGACCGAGATTAACGTCACCAGCCCGACCTGCATCCGCGAGATTGAGGCGGCCTTCGACGTCTCCATCACCGGCATGCTGATGGACGCCATCGAGCGCCGACTGGGCCGCTGACCCCTTCGTTGCCACGGCGAGGACACACACACAAGGGGCCGTGAAGGCCCCTTTGACTGCCGCCCTCCTGCCGGCAAAAAGCGGTTTTGCCCGCCGCCATCAACTGCCATAATCACCCCAAATACCTTTGCACGCTTAGAGATACATACGCTCCATGCAAACACTGCAAAATCACTTTCTGCTCGCCATGCCGAGCCTCACGGACGCTTATTTCCAGCGCTCCCTGGTCTATCTGTGCGAACACAGCAGCGAAGGCGCCATGGGACTGGTGGTCAACATTCCGGTCGACATGTCCCTGGACGCCATGCTGACCAAGCTCAACCTCAATCCCCCCGCCACCGCCGAGATGAAACAGCCGGTGTTACAGGGGGGGCCGGTGCACGGGGATCGCGGCTTCGTGCTGCACAGCTTCCGCCCGGGCTTCAACTCCACCCTGCAGGTGAGCGACGAGATGATGGTCACCACCTCCAAGGACATCCTGGAGACCCTGGGCACCGACGAGGCGCCGGACCACTGGCTGGTGGCGCTCGGTTACGCCGGCTGGAGTGCAGGCCAGCTCGAGCAGGAGCTGGTGGATGGCGCCTGGCTGGTGATCCCCCCCAATCCCAAGCTGGTCTTCGATACCCCCATCCACCTGCGCTGGCAGCAAGCCGCCGCGAGCATTGGGGTCAACCCCCTGCACCTCTCCAGCCAGGTGGGCCATAGCTGACACCCCGGACCTCCCCTCCGGGGGAGACGGCACGCTCTCCCCCCACGATCAGGGGGAGACAGGGAGGGGTCTTCCCCCTTCATTTATCCATCCATTTCGAGGAGACCCCATGTCATCACGCAGCATCATGGGCTTTGACTACGGCACCAAGAGCATCGGTGTCGCCATCGGCCAGGAGCTCACGGGCAGCGCCCGCCCCCTTCGCTCCCTCAAGGCCAACGACGGCATCCCCAACTGGGACGAGATAGAGAAGCTGATCAAGGAGTGGCAACCGGATCTGCTGATCGTCGGTCTGCCGCTCAACATGGATGGCACGGACCAGGAGATCACGGTGCGAGCTCGCAAGTTCGGCAATCGCCTGCACGGTCGCTTCGGCAAGCCGGTGGAGTTCAAGGACGAGCGGCTCACCACCACGGATGCCCGCGCCCGCCTGTTTGAACGTGGCGGCTACAAGGCGCTGGACAAGGGGAGCGTGGACGGCGTCTCCGCCCAGCTCATCGTCGAAGCCTGGATGGAAGAGCAGTACGACTAAACCGGGGAGCCTCCTCCCCCTTGCTTCTCTTTCACCGCCCCGCTCCCCATGGGCCCGCCCTAGGCAAAACGCGTCATCCCCGCCGCGGCCAGGCCATAGAGCCGCCGGATCTCCCCCCGCAACCACATCACCTTGGCATCCTGATTGTGGCGCTTGTGCCACAGCAGGATGAAGGCGATCTCCAGCTGGGCATAGAGAGACTCTTCCAGCGGCAACGGCATGGGGATGAGGTCGGGGTGATGTCTGGCGGCATAGTCCGCGCAATATGAAGGCACCACGGCGATCAGCTCGTGGCTCTTTTGGGCGGCGATATGCAGCGCCTGCTCGAAGCTCGCCACCATGATGGGCACCTGCCGCCTGTGGCCTTCGTCCTCCAGCAGATCATCCAGTGCCCAGCTGTCGCTGGCCTCCCACACCACGCTCACCTGGGGGCAGGCCAGAAAGCGGGTCAGCGACCACGTCTGCCCGAGCAAGGGGTGATCCTTGCGCAGGAACACCACGGGACGATCGCAGAACAGCACCTCATGATCGATGTAATAGGGCAGCCGGTTGACCCTGGCATGGGAGCGGCCGTGGGTCTCCCGGGCACAGAAGCCGAGATCCGCCTCCCCGTTGACGATGTCGTTGAGAGAGTGGTGATCCCAGCCCAGCATCCTGACCACGGAGTGGGGGTACTTCTGGTAAATGGTCGTGGGCAGCTCGCTCAGGAAGCTGATGCCAAAGGGGGACTCCATCACCAGACTGAAGCGGGCCCCCTCGGGGATCGCCTCGCGGTTGAGGGTGCTGATGCTCTCGGTGAGCTGGAACCAGGTCTTGAGCTCCTCTGCCAGGGTCAGGGAGAGGTTGGTCGGCTGCAAGCCCTGGCGCACGCGCACGAAGAGGGGGTCCCCGAACCAGTCCCGCAGCTTGCCGAGCCAGCGCAGCAGCAAGAGGGTCAGGAAGGAAGCGGACATGCTCACCCCGGCCATCGCCATCATCAGCCGGGTGTACTGCTCGGGAGACAGGCCGAACGTGGTCATCAGGACGAGGGGCGAGACGCTCACATAGACCAGGATGGCAGTCACGCTGGCGCTGGTCAGCAAGGCGCGCTGCATGAAGGGGGCCATGCCCAGCAGGGCCAACGGCGATGCCCACGCAGGCTGGCGGGCGGGGCGGGTCTCCTTGAGCAGTCGCAGGTTGACCAGGGCACTGATGGCAGCCACCAGCGCCATGCCCACGAAGATGCCGCGCCACTCGAAGTGCGACAGGATGAGATAACCGAGTACGGGAGCCAGCACCGGAATGACGCAAATCACGCCGTTGATGAGGGAAAGGGCCATCGCGAGGCGCGCCTGGCTCAGCACATCCCGCAGCACGGTGAAGGTCATGATGTAGAGCGCTCCAGCGCCCACCCCTTGCCAGAAACGCCCCAGATAAAACTGGGCGATGCCGGTTGCCTCCGCCGCCACCAGGGAAGCGACCACGAAGATGAGGGCGCCCCCCAGCACCACGGGACGCCTGCCATGGCGATCCGCCAGCATGCCCCCCGGCAGCACGGTAGCCGCCATGCCCAGCAGATAGATGGAAAAAGCGGTGTGGATCTGCGCCTCGCTCCCCTGCAGGGTTTGCGCAATGCGGGGGACGGCCACCAGATAGAGATCGATCCCGAGGGGATAGAGGATGATCATCAGAAAAGTACACAGCAGAAACATACCCATGAAGGCTCCATAGCAGCAGGTTTCACCATCACAGGTGCGCTGTCAGCGAGATTGACAACTCAATCCTGCAAAAGCAGAGGAAGATGCCGGGCACTATAGAGCGGACGGCCTGCCGGGGCCTAGTGACGAGATGGCACTCGGTGGATGCCAATCCGGACATCTCCCGCAGGAGAGGCCCGGACTGGCATGCTCATCGACCCGCCCCCTGCCAGGTCGCCCTTGAGGGGTCGGGTCCGAGGTAACGGGCACGCCGCGATGCGACGTGCCCTCAAGGCTCAGCGACGGCGCACCATTACCTGGCCAGTTGCGTCAGGATGGCGTGGGCCGCTTTCACCCTGGCCGGGATAGGATAGTTGCGGTTGGCCAGCATGACGATGCCGATCCCTTTGGCCGGCACGAAGGCCACATAGGCGCCGAAGCCGCTGGTCGAGCCGGTCTTGTTGAAGAGCACAGGGTGCCCTGCCGCAGCGGGCGCGGGCGCCGCCGGGTTGGCATTGTAAATCATCGCCGGGGAGTTGCCCGCCAGCAATGTCTGCTCGCTGACGGGATAGGCGTAACTCTCCCAACCCAGTCCCTGGGTCATCCCGCCTACCGAGTAGTGCCCTTTGTGGGTCAGGGAGATGGCCTGCTGCAACGCCTTGTCATCAACCCCGCTGATGTTGGCCTTCACAAAGCGCAGCAGATCCGCCGAGCTGGTCTTGATGCCGTAGGCCTCGTCCGCCAGCATGCCGGGGCTGACCCTGATGGGCTTGTCCTCTTTCGAATAGCCATAGGCATAACTCGCCATGGCCTGCTTCGGCACATTGACATAGGTGTGGTGCAGGCCAAGCCCCGGCAGGAGCGTCTGCTCCATCAACTGGGCAAACGGCTGCTTCATGCTGCTCGCCGCCAGGTGGCCGAACAGCCCTATGCTGGGGTTAGAGTACTGGCGATGGGAACCCGGCGAGTAGGCTGGGGTCCACTGGCGGTAGTAGGCCTGCATCTTCTCGAGCGAATCCACCTCCTCGGGGAATTGCAGCGGCAAGCCGCCCGCGCTGTAGGTAGCCAGCTCCCCCATGGTGATGCTGTCAAAGGCGGATCCCTTGAGCCAGGGGGCGTGCCGGCTCGCCTTGTCATCCAGTTGCATCGCTCCCTTGACCACCGCATAGGCTCCTAGGGTCGCGGTCAGGGGCTTGCTCACGGAGCCTATCTCGAACAGGGTCTGCTCGCTGACACCGACCGCGCGCTCCCGATCGGCCACACCGTAGTTGAAATAGTGGGCCTTGCCATCCTTGAGCACGGCCACCGCCATGCCCGGGATCCTGTGCTCCTTGAGCAGCGGCCGGATGCTGGCATCCACCACGGGGCGCAGGGGATCGGTCGCCGCCTTGTCACCGGCATGAGCCAGACCGGCCCACATCAGGGTGGCCAAAGCGCCCCACAGGATGGATTGTCGTTGTTGCATAGCATGTCTCCTGACTGTCGTTAGCAAGGTATCGCCATGGCGGCGACTGATGAGCCCAGCATAGTCCCACGAGGTGTGCTGCCGATGAGGCTCTGTGAAGTCTGTGTGAAGCCACCCCCTCTTTTTATCCATGAAAAAGGGGAGCCATGGCTCCCCTTCAATCACCTTGCAACACGGGCTTATTTCTTGCCCGGGTTGTCCCAGATCCCCTCTTCCAGCTGACTGCGCAGCTCGGGGTACTTGTTGGCATCGAAGGTGGGGACGCGCCCCAGCTTGAGCTGGTCGTTGTAGTCCTTGGCCAGCTTGATGGCGACGCCGGAGAGCAGCAGGATGGCCACCAGGTTGACGATGGCCATCAGCCCCATGGAGACATCCGCCAGAGCCCACACGGTCGGCAGCTCGCCCACGGAGCCGAACATCACCATGCCCAGCACGAACATCCGGAACAGCATCAGGCCGCCCTTGTGGTTGTGCTCGAGGAACACCAGGTTGGTCTCCGCATAGGAGTAGTTCGCCACGATGGAGGTGAAGGCGAAGAAGAAGATGGCCGCTGCGATGAAGATGTTGCCACCGCCGCCCACCTGGGAGGAGAGCGCACGCTGGGTCAGCTCGACACCGGTCACACCGGAGCCCGGCTCGAACTGGCCGGACATCAGGATGATGGCGGCAGTACAGGTACAGATGACGATGGTATCGAGGAAGACACCCAGCATCTGCACATAACCCTGGGAGGCCGGGTGCGGCGGATAGGGGGTGGCGGTGGCGGCAGCATTGGGGGCAGAGCCCATGCCCGCCTCGTTGGAGAAGAGGCCGCGCTTGATGCCGTTGATCATCGCCTGGGAGATGGCATAGCCCATGGCGCCGGAACCCGCCTGCTCGATGCCGAACGCAGACTTGATGATCAGGGCCAGCACGCCGGGCAGCTCGCTGATGTTCATGGCCACCACGAACAGCGCCATCAGGATGTAGGCGAGCGCCATGAAGGGCACCACCAGCTCGGCGAAACGGGCGATGCCGCGGATGCCGCCGAAGATGATGAGGCCGGAGAGCACCACCAGGGCCAGACCGCTCACCCAGTCAGGGATGCCGAAGGCGACGTTCATGGCCAGGCTGATGGAGTTGGCCTGCACCGCGTTGAACACCAGACCGAAGGCCAGCAGCAGGCAGAGGGAGAAGACCACCCCCATCCAGCGCATGCCGAGGCCGCGCTCCATGTAGTAGGCGGGACCGCCCCGGTAGTTGCCATCCTCATCCTTGACCTTGTAGAGCTGGGCCAGGGTGCTCTCCACGAAGGCGGTGGCCATGCCGATGAAGGCGATCAGCCACATCCAGAAGACGGCGCCAGGGCCACCCAGATAGATGGCGACGGCCACACCGGCCAGATTGCCCGTCCCGACGCGTGCCGCCAGGCTGGTACACAGAGCCTGGAAGGAGGAGATGCCGGCGCTGTCGGATTTGCGACTGTTGCGCAGGACCGAGAACATGTGGCCGAAGTGGCGGATCTGGATAAAGCCCAGACGGAAGGTAAAGAAGATACCGACCCCGATCAGCAGGTAAATGAGCACGGCTCCCCACATCAGGTCGTTAATCATTGCAATCAAGGTGTCCATAATTCTCTCGTTGTTATCACATCCATGGCCAGTCTGCGCTGACCGCTCTCTGTCAATTTCCGAACCAGCATTGCGCCGAAGGGGCGGAATCTAGCATAGCGAGGGAATTCAGAATAGTGACAGGGCTCACTGGGGAGACAAAAAACGAGCAATTTGATGCAAAAAAGCTTCATTTAGCACGCAATAAATCAACAAAAATTGATGCGCAACCCAGCCCCACACAAATTAGAGCCAATAGAGAACCATTTTACAACTCATCCCATGGGGGTAAAAACCGCTGAGTGAAACGAAACCAGGGAGACAAGCGTTTGCCTCTCATGCCTCATCGGCAAGGGGTTGTAACGCAAAACGTTTTACACGTAATTAAATTTCAAGTAGCTGACAGAACTATTTATGTGACCTCCCGCACAAATTCATGAATCCACCAAAATAATTGCGCTTTTCCATGTCGGAGCCAGCCGCCACACCATGAATAAAACTCTTTTTTTATCAAACACTTTCACCCGACAGCCGGTACCGCTTTCACCACCTGGCTGATTCGCATACAAGCCCCCCTATTGCAGGATGCGCCACATCCGTATTAATTAGGCAGGCAATGACGATGGGGCCTGCCCATCGCCCCTTTCTGAGCCTGAGCCGCCGGGATCTTGTAATTTAATTTCAGAACTGCCGTCTCATGCCCGCCACCCTGGGATTGCTCCCTCATAAAGAGATGATATTTGCCATGGCCGATAAATTGACCCAGCTGAAAGCCCTGACCACAGTGGTTGCCGATACCGGCGACATCGAAGCCATCAAGCGCTACCAGCCCATCGATGCCACCACCAACCCCTCTCTGGTACTCAAGGCCTCCGAGATCCCCGAGTACGCAGCCCTGATCCAGGACGCCATTGCCTGGGCCAAATCCCAGAGCCAGGACAAGGCACAGCAAATCATCGACGCAGGCGACAAGCTGGCGGTCAACATCGGCCTCGAAGTGCTGAAAATCGTCCCGGGCCGCATCTCCACCGAAGTGGACGCCCGCCTCTCCTTCGACACCGACGCCAGCATCGCCAAGGCCCGCAAGCTGATCCGCCTCTACAACGAAGCCGGCATCAGCAATGATCGCATCCTGATCAAGCTGGCCTCCACTTGGGAAGGGATCCGTGCCGCCGAGGTGCTGGAGAAAGAGGGTATCCAGTGCAACCTGACCCTGCTGTTCTCCTTCGCCCAGGCTCGTGCCTGTGCCGAAGCCGGCGCCTTCCTCATCTCCCCGTTCGTGGGCCGCATCCTCGACTGGTACAAGGCCAAGAACGGCCGTGACTACACCGCCAGTGAAGATCCGGGCGTGGTCTCCGTCACCGCCATCTACAACTACTACAAGCAGCACGACTACCCGACCGTGGTCATGGGCGCGAGCTTCCGCAACACCGGCGAAATCCTGGAACTGGCCGGCTGCGACCGCCTGACCATTGGCCCCGCTTTGCTGGAAGAGCTGAGCAAGGCCGAAGGCACCGTGGTGCGCAAACTGGACTACACCGGCGAGCGCACAGCCAAACCGGCCCCGATGACCGAAGCCGAATTCCGCTGGGAGCTGAACCAGGACGCCATGGCAGTCGAGAAACTGGGGGAAGGCATCCGCCTGTTCGCCATCGACCAGGGCAAGCTGGAAACCATGCTGGCAAGCCACCTGTAAGGCCGCTCGCCACACGGCTCTCACAGAGCGAAGTGGCGCTGCAAAAACCGGGCTCCCGAAAGGGCAGCCCGGTTTTTTTGTGCCTGTTTCCGGTTGTCACAACTTCGTCATAAAAACGTTTTATTTTCAAAGGCGTCGTGTTATACGGATGGTGAAAACCATAAAACCAAGGAGGGAGCCATGGACATGTTCAACTTCGATTTTGACGAGGTCGTTGAGCTGGGTTCACGTAGCCGCGGGACAACGGGAAAAAAACGCAAATGGCGTGAGATTGAGGCGCTTAAAGACAAGCACCGCCTGCAAAAGGAGCTGCAGGCCATCGACATCGCCTATGAAGGATCGGACGACCTGGAGCTCTGATACGCCCACGTCGCCCATGTTTCACTCCAGCGAGTGGAGCCATAAAAACAGCGCCCCGGATTGACCGGGGCGCTGTTTTTATGGGTGATCCTGTCAGGCTGCAGGCAGCGAGAGCTGTTTGGCCAGCGCCTGGAAGTGCTGGCTCACCTCCGCCCCGAACAGGGGATCATTGATGGCCCGGTTCTGCCAGAGCTGTTCGAGATGACGCCAGTCATCCTCGGTCAGGGAGTCGCGCAGATGGGGGAAGATGACCCCTTCCTCATAGTTCATGTGCGCCTCCTGCTGCTCGATGAACTGCTCCAGACAGGCCACGAACTGATCCAGCGGGATGACCGCATCCATCAGGATCATCTCCACCATCTCCTTGAGCTCGGTCCCTGCATCCAGCAGACGGGCGTGCTCCTCGTGCAACCGGTTGGCCACTTCCCCCTCCACCACCCTGTATTTCAGGTAGTAGTCATAAATCATGTCTTCCTTCGGGTGGTGGTACTTGTCAGATACCTCGCGCAGATAATCCACCACATCCCGCAGCAGGAAGTAGCTGACCGGCTGCTCATTGCGAATGGCCGCCAGCTTTTGCTTGAGCAGCGTCAGCAACCGGGTGATGTTGAGGTGGTCCTTATGCAGACTGGATAACATGGGCACTCCTTGCACTGAAATGAGAAAACGTCTGTCTCGAGTATACGGTCATTTATTGCCTGAACTTTGCACTCAATCAAGTCGGATGCAGACAGCGGCTGCACCAGCCTCTCACCACAGGAGGCACAGGGGACACCATTTCCCCTGTGCATGCACGGCGTCAGGCCGCCGGATCGGCGCAGACCGAGAGCCAGTCGATGGGACTGCGTCCTTGCTGGACCAGCAGGCGATTGGCCTCGGAGAAGTGGCCGCAACCGATGAAACCGCGATGGGCAGAGAGCGGGCTGGGATGGGGGGCGCTCAGCACATGGTGGCGCGACCGGTCGATGAAGCGCCCTTTCTTCTGGGCATGAGCGCCCCACAGCAGGAAGACAACTCCCTGGCAATGGGCATTGATCCGCTCGATGACCCGATCGGTAAAGGTCTCCCACCCCAGGTGGGCGTGAGAGTGCGCCATGCCCGCCTGGACCGTCAGCACCGTATTGAGCAGCAGCACTCCCTGTCTGGCCCAGGATTCCAGGAATCCGTGATTGGGTGTGACAAAACCCGGCAGATCCCGCTGCATCTCCTTGTAGATGTTGACGAGGGACGGCGGCGTGCGCACTCCGGGCAAGACGGAGAAACAGAGGCCGTGCGCCTGGTCCGGGCCGTGATAGGGATCCTGCCCCAGAATCACCACCTTGACGTCATCCAGCTCGGTCAGTTTGAAGGCATTGAATACCTCGGTCGCCGGGGGATAGATCACCTTGCCCGCCTCCCGCTCGGCCCTGACGGTGGCCAGGGTGTCCATGAAATACGCCTGCTCTTTCTCCGAACCAATCACATCTTTCCAGGTCAGCACACCCGTCTCCTCTCGTTGCGAATCCACTCCTTCCATCCTGGCTGGCATGCCAGCCTCTCCCTCTCCCCACTCCCCGCCTTCTGTCCAGCTTGGCACCGCTATCTCCTCGGTCAATAGAGCAAGGGGCTCAGGATAGGGTCCTCGCCCCCAAGACGCAACCGCATGGAGGTCAGGCTCAGCCTGGCCAGCCTGGGAAGTGGCGGCGGCGTTCACGGGCAATGACCGGGGCTGCGTCGACACAGGAATAACAGGATGTCCTTCGGACAAGCCTCATGGGCAGGCCGGTTTTCGCTGACGCCAGAAATAAACCCTAAAGGTGTAGTTAAATTACTAGATATGAATAATAAAAAATGCATAATTCATATATCTTACAAAAACAGAAAAATGATCTGTTTTTGATTCAACTCAATGATTTAATCCCTTTTAATGCGTGCAAAATGGGGTTTTATTGATTTGGATCAATTTTCGTAATATTACCGTCGTGGTATATATGGCCCCAACGAAGTAAAGGTGTAAGGCAAGGCCCCGTTAAATCATTCCTTCCAAGAGGTGGTTTAAAAACATCAGGGTAATGTGCTTACCGTTGAATCCGCTTTCCTATGAGGAGTCATACCATGATCAAGGGCATCCAAATCACCCAGTCCGCCAACGCCGCTCTGCTGAACTCTTTCTGGCTGCTGGACGAAGAGAAACAACAGGCTCGCTGCATCTGCGCCAAGGGCGACAGCTTTGCCGCCGATCAGGAAGTCAGCCTCTCCGACCTGGGTCAATTCGAATACCGTGAACTGCCGGTTCAGCAAGAGCCTGTGGTCGAAGGGGGTCAGCACCTGAACGTCAACGTACTGCGCCGCGAAACCCTGGAAGACGCCATCGCCAACCCGGAAAAATACCCGCAGCTCACCATCCGCGTCTCCGGTTACGCCGTGCGTTTCAACGCCCTGACCCCGGAGCAGCAGCGTGACGTGGTCACCCGCACCTTCACCCAGAGCCTGTAAGGCGCCCTGCGTAAAGAGATAAAAAAACGGCCCCCTCGGGCCGTTTTTTCATGGGTGATGATCACCGCCGGAACCTGGCTCAGCTTCGCAGGTCCACCGGCCTTGCCACCACGGGTTTCGCCAGGGCGTCCTGCATGGTGGCCTCGTCGAGCTGATCGCAGTAACGAGCTACCACCAGGGTCGCCACCCCGTTGCCGATGAGGTTGGTCAGGGCGCGCGCCTCCGACATGAAGCGATCAATCCCGAGGATCAGCGCCAGCCCGGCCAGCGGCAGATGTCCCACCGCCGAGATGGTCGCCGCCAGCACGATGAAGCCGCTGCCCGTGACCCCGGCCGCCCCCTTGGAGGAGATGAGCAGCACCACCAGCAGAGTGAGCTGATGGAACAAGTCCAGCGGGGTGTTGGTCGCCTGGGCGATGAAGACGGCGGCCATGGTCAGGTAGATGGAGGTGCCGTCCAGGTTGAAGGAGTAACCGGTCGGGATCACCAGGCCCACCACCGACTTCTTGCAGCCGAGCGCCTCCATCTTCACCAGCATGCGCGGCAATACGGATTCCGATGAGGAAGTGCCGAGCACGATCAGCAGCTCTTCCCGGATGTAGGAAATAAAGCGCACTATGCTGAAGCCATTTGCCTTGGCGATACTGCCAAGCACCAGGAAAATAAACAGCAGACAGGTCAGATAGAAGCTGGCGATCAATTGCCCGAGCTGTACCAGGGAGCCGATGCCATATTTTCCTATGGTAAACGCCATGGCACCAAATGCCCCGACAGGTGCCAATTTCATGATCATGTTGATGATCCCGAAAATAACCTGGGAGAAGCCGTCGATGATATTGAAAATAGCCTTACCCTTCTCACCGATATGATGCAGGGAAAAACCAAACAGCACCGCAAACAGCAGCACCTGGAGAATATTGCCGCTGGCAAAGGCGCCGATCACGCTGGCCGGGATCACGTCCAGCAGGAAGGCGACGATGCCCTGTGACTGAGCCTGCTCCGCATAGGCGGAGATGGCGCTGGCATCCAGCGAGGAGGGGTCCACGTTCATGCCGACCCCGGGTTGCAGCAGGTTGACCACGCACAGGCCGATGATCAGCGCCAGGGTGCTCACCACCTCGAAATAGATGAGCGCGATGGCCCCCGTCTTGCCGACTGCCTTCATGCTCTCCATGCCGGCGATCCCCGTCACCACGGTACAGAAAATAACGGGGGCAATGATCATCTTGATCAATTTCACGAAACCATCGCCGAGGGGTTTCATATCGGCGCCCAGGCTCGGATAGAAGTGCCCCAGCAATATTCCGATGGTGATGGCCAATATCACCTGAAAGTAGAGGCTGCTGACTATTTTCTTGTGCATGCTCAACGTCCTGTTAATTAATTGACACGGGCGATGGCAAAAAACGCGTGCAGGGATCCGCGGCGAGACAGTTCACACCTCTCACCCGGTTCATGCCATTTCGCCATTCCGACGGCGGCACTTTCACACGTTATAAGAATCAATTTAGCGACATCAATCACACAATATATTTAACATCATTAACACCACAGCAACCTTGCAGTAATGACCATGAAGCGGCGCCATGTGAAGACGGAAGAAATAAAAATGCCCCGCAGAGCGGGGCATTTTTCAACCTAAGCCTGGATCAGACCGAAGTATCGAGGGGCTCGAAGCCCTTGACCAGATCGTCGATGGCCTTCATCTGCTTGAGGAAGCCTTCCAGCTTCTCCAGCGGCAGGGCGCTCGGACCGTCGCAGCGGGCGACCTTGGGATCCGGGTGGGATTCGATGAACAGGCCTGCCAGGCCCACCGCCATGCCGGCACGGGCCAGCTCGGCCACCTGCTCGCGGCGACCACCGGAGGCGGCGCCCAGGGGGTCACGGCACTGCAGGGAGTGGGTCACGTCGAAGATGACGGGGTAGCCACCCGTGCTCTTCTTCATGACGCCCAGACCCAGCATGTCCACCACCAGGTTGTCATAGCCGAAGTTGACGCCGCGTTCGCACAGGATAAGGCGATCGTTGCCGCACTCCTCGAACTTGTCGGTGATGTTCTTCATCTGGCTCGGGCTCAGGAACTGCGGCTTCTTGATGTTGATGACGTTGCCGGTGCGGGCCATAGCCTCCACCAGATCGGTCTGGCGCGCCAGGAAGGCGGGCAGCTGGATGACGTCGACCACCTCCGCCACCGGCTTGGCCTGATGGGGCTCGTGCAGGTCTGAGATCACCGGCATGCCGAAGGTCGCTTTCAGCTCCTGGAAGATCTTCATCCCCTCTTCCAGACCCGGGCCACGATAGGAGTGGATGGAGGAACGGTTGGCCTTGTCCCAGCTCGCCTTGAACACGAACGGGATGCCCAGCTTGCTGGTCACTTCCACGTACTTCTCGCACACCGCCATCGCCATGTCGCGGGACTCCAGCACGTTCATGCCGCCGAACAGCACGAAGGGCTTGTCGTTGGCGACGTCGATCTGGTTGATCTTGATATTCTTCTGTTCCATCTCAGGCTTCCTTAGGTAAAAGGGCTCGGGGCTTGAATCCACATCCGGCCGCTGTGCCCTGGGCACGGCGGCCTCGATATTCTTCCGCTTGATTTCCCAGCCCCCTCAATGGAGTGGCTTGGGGCTCAGATCCAGACTGGCCAGCTGGGTTTTCAGCACGTCGGCCACGGGATCGTCGGGGCATTGTTCAATAAAGTACTCGAAATCGTCGGCGGCGAAGCGCGGGCAATCGAGCTGCTCGTAGATGAAGCCCCGATCCCGCGTCTCCAGCGGATCGCCGGGTTTCATGCGCAGCAGCAGCTCGCTGCAGCGCAGCGCCTCCGTCATCCGCTCCTCCCGCAGCAGGGCCCCCTTGCTGACGTTGAGCAACCGTTCGATGATCTCCCACTGCCCCGATGGCTGCAGGTGGTCGTCGCTCAGGCTCGCCAGGTTGCCGAGGGCGCCGCGCAGCAGCAGCTCGATGCGGTGCCGGCTCAGCTCGTCCCCATTGAAGGGGTCCACATAGACCTCCCCTTCCAGGCCGGCGAAGCTCAGCAGGAAGTGGCCGGGGAAGCAGATCCCCTCCACATCCAGCCCTATCTTGCGACCCAGCTGGATGATGAGGATGCCGAGGCTGACCGGGATCCCCTTGCGCCTTGCCAGCACCTGGTTCAGGTCGCAGTTGGCCGCCGAGAAGTAATCCTGCCAGTCGCCGCGAAACCCCAGGGTCTGGTAGAACCCCTGCAGCAGCTGGCGGCGCACCTCGTCGCAGTCCCCCTCGGCAATCGCCTCGTCCAGCCAGGCATCGAGGCGGGCCAGCTCGGCCTCCCCGCTCCCACCCTGTCCCCGGATCTCGTCGCTCACCGACAGCGCCAGCTCGGCGATGTCATGGGCTTCGAAATCGGTCCATTCGTCCACGCGTATCATCGTCGTCATCCCTAACCGAACAGGCTGGCCTGCTTTTGTACCGCCAGCTTGGCGATAAAGAAGATCCACCCCAGGGCGCCCAGGAAGGCAAACCAGCGGATGCCGTTGCTGCGCGCCAGGCGCAGGGCCATCATGGCCAGAAACATCACCACCAGCACCGCGGTCAGCTTCTCGCTGAGCCAGGGAATGGCGTTGTTGAGGGGGTTGAGGTCCAGCACCATGCACAACAGCACGCCGGAGAGCACCACCAGGCCGTTGAGCCAGCCGCTCACCCTGAGGGTACGGGCCCCCGCCAGGGCGGAGCCGGTCTGCGACCAGTAAAAGCGCAGGATAAACATCAGCACGGCCCCGGCTATCAGGGCGAGGTGCAGATGCTTGAGCACAACATACATAACATTTCCTTGCACGGGGGCGGGAAGAGCCCGCCCGTCATCGTCAACGAGCCAGCCGCCCCAGGGTCACTCGCTCGTTATCACCGTAATCGCGCACGGTTTCCACCTGGTCGTAGCCTTGCTGCAACAGGAGTTGACGCACCAATGCCCCCTGCTCCCAGCCGTGCTCCAGCAGGAGCCAGCCACCGGGAACCAGGTGGGCAGGTGCGCCTGCCACGATGAGGCGGATGTCCGCCAGCCCCTGCTCGTCCGCCACCAGGGCGGAGCGGGGCTCGAAGCGCACGTCCCCCTCGTCGAGATGAGGATCCGCCCCGTCGATGTAGGGCGGGTTGGAGACGATCATCGCAAAGCGCGGAGCACCCGAGAGCGGCTCGAACCAGCTGCCGTCCCGCACCGTGACGGGCAAGCCCAGCGCGGCGCTGTTGGCGCGGGCCAGGGCGGCGGCCTCCGGCATCCTGTCCACGGCCCATACATCGGCATCCGGTCGCTCGGACTTGAGCGCGAGCGCGATGGCGCCGGTCCCTGTGCCGAGATCCAGCAGGGCGCAGGGGCCTGCTGGCAGGCGCGCCAGCGCCTGCTCCACCAGCACCTCGGTATCCGGGCGCGGGATCAGAGTGGCCGGGCTCACTTTCAGCGGCAGGGACCAGAACTCCCGCTCGCCGATGAGGTGGGCGATGGGTTCGCCCTGGAGGCGGCGCGCCAGCCAGCCCGCCAGGGTCGCCTGCTGGGCGGCATCGAGCTCGCGCTCCGGCCAGGTCATCAGGTAGCCGCGCCGGCACTCCAGCAGATGGCAGAGCAGGGCATCGGCGTCGGCGCGGGGGGATTCCCCGGAGGCCAGGGTCGCCATGATATGGGCACGGGCCTGCTGGATCTGCATCAGTTGCTCTCGGCCAGGGAGGCGAGCTGATCCGCCTGATACTCCTGCACCAGGGGGGTGATCACGCAGTCCAGATCTCCCTCCAGGATTTCGCCCAGGCGATACAGGGTGAGGTTGATCCGGTGCTCGGAGAGGCGTCCCTGGGGGTAGTTGTAGGTGCGGATGCGCTCGGAGCGATCCCCGGAGCCCACCAGGTTGCGGCGGGTGCTCTGCTCGGCGGCGCGGTGGCGCTCGTCCTCGGCCGCCTGCAGGCGGGCCGAGAGCACCGACATCGCCTTGGCGCGGTTCTTGTGCTGGGAGCGCTCGTCCTGGCACTCCACCACCAGGCCGGTGGGCAGGTGGGTGATGCGGATGGCCGAGT
>Ga0075011_10000459_pt1 | contig 21736 bp, 7 predicted proteins | sample TARM_MetaG_T_14_FD_72354 | JGI IMG/M metagenome (GOLD analysis project Ga0075011, IMG submission 72354) | Freshwater microbial communities from Pennsylvania, USA, analyzing microbe dynamics in response to fracking - TARM_MetaG_T_14 | ecosystem: Environmental > Aquatic > Freshwater > River... | reverse complement strand
GTACAGGGGCGAGTGCCGGGCGCGGCGGGTGCCACCTTTGCTATCGAACGTTTAGGTATTCCGGAAATTATTGTGGCCGATGGTCCGGCCGGGGTGCGCATTAGTCCGACACGTGATAACGATGACGCGCGCTATTATGCAACAGCATTTCCGGTGGGCACGGCACTTGCTTCTACCTGGAATACTGAACTATTAGAGCAAGTCGGTAATGCGATGGGCAGTGAAGCGAAGGAGTATGGCCTTGATGTGCTGTTGGGCCCGGCGTTAAATATTCATCGCAACCCGCTTTGTGGCCGAAATTTTGAATATTATTCTGAAGATCCGCTGATTTCAGGTAAAACAGCGGCGGCAATGGTCAAGGGTATTCAGTCCAATCACGTTGGCACATCCATTAAACATTTTGCGGCAAATAATCAGGAAACGAACCGCTTATCCATCAACGAAACGATCAGTGAACGGGCAATGCGGGAAATTTACCTGAGAGGCTTTGAGATCACCGTCAGAGAGTCTCAGCCGTGGACTGTTATGTCCTCTTATAATTTGATTAACGGCACCTACACTTCTGCGCGCAGAGATCTGCTCAGCGATATTTTACGTGATGAATGGGGATTTAAAGGCGTTGTGATGACAGATTGGTTTGGCGGATATACAGGCTTCCACCATATTGGCTCTGAGGGATCAAGCAATAACGAGGTGGCGCAATTAACAGCGGGTAATGATCTGTTAATGCCCGGCCTGGATGCACAAAAAGCAAGTATTCTTGCCAGTCTAAAAAACGGCAGCTTAACAGAGGCACAAATTAACACTAATGTACGGCGATTATTGGAGCTTATTGTTAAAAGCCCCTACTTCCATCAATACGCTTATAGTGATGCCCCTGATTTACAAGCGCATGCGCAAATCACACGTCAGGCGGTCGCTGAAGGTATGGTGCTATTAAAAAATGAGCAGCATGTTTTACCTTATCTTTCCAAAACAGCGCCCATTTCCCTGTTCGGCGTGAATGCTTATAACTTTATTTCCGGTGGTACGGGCAGTGGTGATGTCAACGAGGCTTACAGCATCTCTTTATTGCAGGGGTTAACTCATGCAGGTTATAAAATAGACAGCGAGTTGGAGGCCTTATATACCCCCTTTGCCCAGCACGCAAAGCAGGCTGAACAGGCAAGGCGTGAAAAGGCCGGCTTCTTATCAACACCGCAACGCTTTGTTGAGATGGGCTTATCAGAAACTACGATTGCCGAAAAAGCAATATCCTCAGATATTGCCTTGATAACTATTGGTCGTAATTCAGGTGAAAATGCAGATCGCCAAGTGGCTGATGATTTTAACCTCGCCAGCGATGAAGTTAAGTTGATTGAACAGGTGTCGCAAGCTTTCCATGCACAAAATAAAAAAGTCGTGGTTATTCTAAATATTGGTGGTGTGATTGAAACTGCCAGTTGGAAAGATAAAGTGGATGCCATTTTGCTGGCCTGGCAACCCGGCCAGGAAGGCGGAAACTCAGTGGCGGATATTTTATCGGGCAAGGTGAACCCATCGGGTAAGCTGACCATGACCTTCCCGGTTAATTACAGCGATACACCTTCAGCTAAAAACTGGCTGGGCACGCCAATCGATGACCCTAAACAGGTTTCCTATGAAGAAGGCATTTACGTCGGCTACCGTTACTTTAATAGTTTTGATGTAAAACCTTCCTATGAATTCGGTTATGGCCTGTCTTACAGTGATTTTGCTTTTTCTGATCTGCAGGTAAAAGCAACTAAGGTTGCCGGGCAGTTCAATACTTCGGTGACCATAAAAAATACAGGTAAAGTAGCGGGTAAACAGGTGGCACAGTTATACTTGTCGGCGCCTGCTAAAATGATTGATAAGCCAGTAGCAGAACTAAAAGCCTTTGCAAAAACCCGGTTATTACAACCCGGTGAATCGCAAACCTTAACCATGGCGCTGCAGTCTAAAGATCTCGCTTCTTTTATGCAGTCTCGCAGTGCATGGATAGCTGAACCCGGTACTTACCGTGTTGCCATTGGGACCTCTTCACTGGATATCAAACAAACCGTTAAGTTTAACCTCAGCCATGAAGTGATTGCAGAAAAAGTACATAAAAGCTTTGCCCTGGATAAACCCTTAGTGGAATTGACGAAAAAATAGAGCTTTGCTTAAAAAGGCCGCGGCCAACCCGTATCAGAAATTAACTGCTAGAGGTTGGACCGCTGTACAAAGCCGGTTAAATAAGTGTTAATATCACCCCCATACTTTATGAGCCAGCGCAACTTGAAAGCACTTTATCGTGTTGCTGAACACAAAATAACGGTTTCCTTGTTAATGAGGTTACCCGCGGATATTAATAATTAAAGGATCAGTTAATGAAAATGACTTTTATCCGTCAAGCTGCATTGCTCATACCGGCACTGACTTGCTCTGCTCAAACATTTGCCGATGATCGCGCGCAGATAGAGCCCAATGGCTTTATTTATGGTTTCGGATTAGGTATCAATCAGGAGATATATAAAGACTATGGGATGCGCGTCATCCCTATCCCCCTGCTCGGTTATCGAGGTGAAGATCTGAAAATTTTTGGCCCCTACGCCTCTTATGATATTGCAGATTTTGATAAATTGAGTTTTTCAATAAAATTAGCGCCAAGATTTGCAGGGTTTGATGAGGGTGACAGCAGTGTTTTCAAAGGGATGGATACACGTAAGTCATCGCTGGATGCCGGCATAGGTGTCGAGTATAAATTTAATAATGTACGCGTCGATTACAGTATGATGTTTGATATTTTAGGCAACTACAAGGGTTATGAGTCCAGTTCAAATGTAAGTTATGTCTGGCGATTAGGCGCATTTTTTATCGAACCTTCAATCGGCCTGAAATATCAGGACTCTGATATGGTTAATTACTATTATGGTGTGCGAGCCCATGAGGTAAGCGCAACAAGAGGAGCCTATTCACCCGGTTACGCCGTAAATTCAATCGTTGGGATCAGCGCCGCAACAAATAGCATTCTTAATGGTTTAACCCGCATTGGCCTGACTAAAACCTGGTACGGTAATGCCATTACCGATAGCCCTTTGGTTGAAGTAGATGCCACTTCAGGATTATCTTTCTTTTTGAGCTACTCGCGCTTCTTTTAATAAAAAAGATAAACCGGCTGCCAATCTAATTATTTGAACTGCATTAAACATTGCATACAAATGCAATGTTTAGGCAGTTCTGCCATTTTTATTCAAATTCTTCACCAAGATTCTGCAGTTTTCTATGACCACATTTCTGGCAGACAATATATCTATCAATCAGATCCAACGAAGCACCAAAAGGACTGGCAACGCCGCCAAAAAAGCCTGAAAGAAAAGCTTTAAACTGCTCTTTCTTACTTTTGCCATACTTGGAAGGCTTCTGCTTAATAACTACTTTATGCTCTGTTACTTCAGCGCAATGTTCACAAAATTGCTTTTCCATTATTTAAACTCCATCGACTACATTTGCCGGCTAACACTTGCTGGACTGCGGCAATCCAATGGATCCGCAAAAAAGGCCAGCAAAATTAGAATAAGAACAAACATTATACTTTTATTATAATTTAATCAATGAGTTATATTTAATTCAGCTATGGCCGGGCAGAAAGACGAATTTATCTCCCTGTTTGCGCCAAAGCTACGCGATATACAGCGCAATACCAGCCATCACTTTTCAGCGACATATCCCTGCAGATTTTGCTGTAAATTAACGCCTTGCAGTTTCAGCTGATTGACGCGCTGCAGATAAGCCGCCCCTTTGAGCAGATGCAGGGCAACATCAACGGCTTTGCGCTGACTGTAGTCTTGTAAATAAGTCCCCTTCACCCAACTGTTAAAGGCGCCCAGGCTTGGACCTGCCCATATTTGGTAATCCATTTCCCGGCCTTTTTCACCGATATTTGACCAGCGCGATGACAGGCCTAAATACCAACGGAAAATAAGTGCCATTTTGCGTTTCGGATTATCCAGCGCGCGCGCCAGCATCTGCGCATCGCGCTCGTGGAAAAAGGCGATGGTTGTCTGCCAGACATCATCTAAGTTCTGATGGAAAATCTGCTTCTCGATTTTATCGCGCTCCAGCGCGGGAATTGCGTCAATGGAGTCGTAATTCATATACAGCTCATAAAGTTTATTGGCGCGCATGGCAAACATGCTGCCGCGTTTGACGACTTGCAGCTTGACGCCCATTTCAAACATATCTGCTGCGGGCGCCATAGTAACATCGGCCATCTCAACATTGGCCAGCAGTTTGCGGGTATGCTCTGACGCCCCCGCTTCCACGCAGGCCTGATTGACCGAGCCTAAAACAATATAGGCAGCGCCCATATTAAAGGCCGCTAAGGCCGCTTCCGGCGTACCTATTCCGCCGCCCGCGCCCACGCGCAGAGCGGGTGAAAAGTGATACTGCGCCTGCATCTCATTGCGCAGTGCAATAATAGAAGGTAACAGGGTTAAAAACGGACGGTTATCTGTATGCCCGCCAGAGTCCGCTTCGGCAGTAATATCATCGGCCATGGGAACGCGTTGTGAAAGCTGCGCCTGTAACGGCGTTATTTTGCCCTGTGCCAGTAACTTATCGACTATCTTTTGCGGCGCGGGCGACATAAATTTTGTTGCCACTTCGGTGCGCGAAATCTTAGCGATCACTTTATTGGCGATATTAACGCTGCCGTCGCTGTTTTGCGATAAACCGGCCAGGCGATAGTAAACAATATGGTCCGTCAGTCCCAAATAGGCAGAGGCCTCAACCACCCTCACGCCCAGTTTCAGGAAAATATCCACCGCGCCGGACTCCAACGCTTCTTCACTGGGCGCATGAATAAGATTCACAGCAAACGGGCCGTTGGGCAATTGCGCCTGGATACGTTTAATGGAATCTTCAATCACAGCAGGCACTAAACCTGCAGCGCCAAATGAGCATAAAAAGCCCGCTTTGCCCAGCGCCACCACCAATTCAACAGAGGCGATACCGTTGGCCATGGCGCCGCCGTGATAAGCGTATTTGACCTTATGCTGTTCTTTAAAAGCCGGATCGCCGAGATCTTCCGGGTTCACGGCCTGCGCAAAAGCGACCACAGCCTGCGCGCCCGTTTGGCTTAGGCGCTGCGTAATACCAAGTCCCGCTGCACCTTGCGCGAGATAAACAGGTTTATCAATGGCCATTAAGGCATTTTTGACGGCAGCTTCACAGCTTTCAATACTCGTAGCCTCAGCCTTCCACGCCCAGTCGATCTGATTTTTATTGTTAAAACTTAATACTGACATAGCTATCTCTTTATTATGCGGTTGTTTATCCAAAGTACTCTGCAAGCTACGCCTTGGCTATGCTTCTGCTATGCCTCAACTATGCATTAACTATGCATTAACTATGCTCAAGACGATATCCTGCACTTCATAAATGCGCAGTCCGTCTTTGCAGAGATTGGCATTTCCCACTAAGCGCACTTCATCTTTACTGCGGATAATATCGCTGATATGCACATCCAGACTCATCTGTTTATTGAGCGGGCTTATCTGACCACGATATTTCCAAATAACTGTGCCCAGCGGCGCAATAAAACGCGGGTTAGTGAACTGCGCGCCAAGATCGTTTTTCAATGCATAGCACTGCAGCAGTTCGATAATCGCTTCCACGCCCAATGAGCCGGGCATCACAGGGTCTTGATGGAAATGGTAACGGAAGAACCAGTCACTGGCGTCAATGCTACGCTCGCCGTAAATATAAGCCAGGCCAGCAGAGCCGCCGCCTTCCACAATCGACACGGTATCGACAAAGTTCAGCTTTTCGTCCGCTAAACGGTAATAGGGTTTGCCCGCCGGCGCGTGAAAAAACGGCAGTGTTCTATCGCTCAGATCAAAGCGCGCTATTTTATCAGCTGGTGTGTGGTTATCAACAAACCAGGGCTGTGAGAGTTGGCCGTTATCAATGCCGAGCTGATTAGTCAGTGATTCGGCGCTGAAATAACCAAATACAGCGCTGCCTTTATAAAAGGTTTGCCCCTGCACCGACAGCTCAAAAGTAAAGCTTTGAATAATTGCGCCTCCGGCCATGCTGGTGCTTAATAATACAGATTTATTGACTATGGTTTTACCGCGCAGATCTATCTGTTTGAGCAGTTCGCCGCTGCCGTCTAAGTTGCGGAAGAAGAGATCCTTGTGCGGATATTTCAGCGTACTGCCCATATATCCGGAGATAAAACCATTGGGTTGCAGGGCAATTTCCATGATCACAGCATAAGGGATCCAGTTAGGGTGGCTGTTGTTGGTGTAATACCAGGCGTCAGAGGGCACGTAATATTCACTAATACAGCTGGCCGGATTTTTAAAATCAAGGCGCGTTCCCTGCACCTCAACCACCTGAGTGAGCAGCTGCAGATCCCCACAAGGTGTGCGCGGTGGAATGCGCCCGGCCGGTGTTGAATAGATGTCAAAGTCAGGACCAAAACAGTTGGCTATATTACCGGTGGCAAATTCAAAGAGGTGCCAGGGGGTAAACGGTAGGCTGTCGGGCAGGCGGTTTTGCGCGCTGACCAATGGCGCCTCAAAGTGTTTAATCGCCACCACACCTTTTGTTAAAGGCGCATCCCAGTCTGACTCAACACGCATTAACGGGCGCTGCGCATCTTTAAATGGCTGCACCCCGCGCTCATCAATAATTTGCAGCGTGTCTAACTGCTCAATGATGCGGCTATCGAGTTTAGCAGCACGTTTTTCCAGCGTAGTTAGCGCACTGTCAACCGACGCGCTGAGCGCTGATTTTGTCAGCTGCACATTGCCTGGCAGCGTCAACGCATAGGGAGCATCTTGTGCCTGCTCTTTAATTTCAACACAAAGATTTTTGAAATCAACGACCACTTTTCCATCTAGCAAAATATCAATATTGGCTTTAATAAAGGGGCGCGGCGACATGCCAATTTCAGTGACTTCCATGCGATAAGTGAGAGTATTTGACTGCGGCGTTACCTGCCCGCGACAGCGCACTGTTTGCGATTGTCCTGCCATCGGCTGGAAACGGGCATTATTAACATTGACGCTCATCCCCAACCAGAGCATAAAGAACATCGCCATCTGCCCGCAACCCTCGGACATCAGCGATCCGGCCATCACCTGATCATCTTTAAAGTGGCACGGAAAGTACCAGTGGTGCGCCTCGATATCCTTCTGCCCTTCCACTAACCCCAATCCCCAATGACCACCCTGCGGATCGATTTTAGTAATGCGCTCAATCATAAGGAATTTTTCAGATGAAAATTTCAGTGACGGGTTACGCCCCCTTTGATCATATTCACTACCAAAACAGCCGCCGATATCGCCCTTGACCAATTTCATCATCTCAGTGAGACCATAGTGGCTGCGGGCATTGTGGATTAAGGGTTGAAAGTGGGATTTTTTAGCCTCATTAAACTGCGCTTTGTCCTTATCATTATGAATAACCCCTTTGCCTTCAGCGAGCTCCTGATCAGTAAAGAAACCGGCACAACCGTTGCGCATAATCAGTACTTTTTTATCGCCCACATAACAGTCGTAATGGAAGAAAAACAGCAGCTGCTCGCCATTTTTGGCATAGGAGTCGATATGAATTTCATAACGCAGCGTTTCACCGCCAAAGGCCATCTCCTCTAAAAAGGTTAATTCACAATCAAGCAGGCGATAAACGCGCTCGCCCCTGTTCTGCAAATCGATACCTATATAGGCTATCAACATCAGATCGCACTGACCCGATTCAACCGACACAGACCAGGGGATCTGTCCGTCGATTAAAAATGGCGCGTCGATGGGAATATCATATTCGGTCACCATGGATGACTTACGGTATTCATTGAGCGTGGCATCAAGCTCAGTGACGCGCGAAACGAGCAGATAATCTGTGGTTGGCAAGCGCACGCGGCGCGGGTAACTGTCGATAATCTGATAATCGCGGCCAAAGACCTTGCCTATTTTACCTTCGGCAAACTCCACCAGATCAGCCGTTGTGTAGATAATCTGTTTGGGCTTATTAAAACGCGTCACTAACTGTAGCGGCGGATAGTGATAAGCACTGTCGCTGTTTGCCTGCACGCTCGGATCAGCCTGCACTGTCGTTGATGATTTACCAGTGCCAAGCTGCGCCTGCAGCTGAATAAGTTTTGCAATCTGCTGCTCGGCAACATGACGGGCGCGGATAAAGGCCTGATGGGTTTGGGTTTGCTGAAAAATCTCGCAACTGGTTTTACTGTTCATTTTTACTCCATCCTGCGCAATTGTCATTGCTGCGCGGCTTTGTGCCTCTGTTTTTACCTGCGCGGGGCTGCGCGGCACGGTTAGCAAAGAGAGATTGCTTGGATTGCTGACAGGTGCAAGCGCTCTGCCTTTAATCTGCGCCTGTATCACTGTAAACAGGTGATGGTCGCGCTTGGCTAAAATAGCCTGCTCTATATGCGCCCCGCCTAAGCTAATGTTTTTTACCAGTGAAAAGCTTGTTTCTGCCGCGGCGCTAAAGGGTTGGCGCACGCTGCCGGTCGCGGACAAAATAAGATGCGCGCAGCAAAGATCATTGCCTAAGCCGTTAAGCGCTCTGTGCTCGCCCTGTTTTACCTGATTGAGCTGCAATGCCGATTTTATTATGCTGACCATGCCGGAGGCATTAAAAAGATGGCCGACCTGACGCTTTATACTGTCAATTTTACAATGCGCATATAGGTCGGCAAACGCCTGTTTCTCGGCATTATTATCCGCGCCAAAGCCGCTGGCAAACGCCTCGACATGGGTTATATCAGCAGCTTTTATTCCCGCTAGTTTACAGGCTTGCGCGCTGCTTTTGGCAATGGCCGCCGCATCGGATCCGGCGCTAAAAGCGCAGCCGTCAATAGTGGCATAGACTTGTTCGGCAGCTGTTTTTGAGATGGGTTTAACCACAAAAGCGCCGGCGCCTTCTCCCACTAACCAGCGCTGCGCATCAATAATATTACCTTCCGATGCCGCCTCTTTACTTCCGTCTTCATTAACGGCGCCGTAACGCTGGCGTAAACTGATATTTTCCAGCGAGCCGGCCAAATCCACACTGGCGATGATCACAGCGTCAAGGTCGGAGGTCTGCAGCAGGGTTTCAGCCAGTTCAACACAGCGGTACACTGAGTTTTCTTCACTGGAAACGCTAAAGGCGGGGCCGGAAAAATCCCACAAGGCCGCAATGCGCGAAGCCATAAGATTGCCGATAAAACTGGTGTACTGGTTAAGCTGCGCAGGCGCCGCTATGCTCTGTTTGGCTATTTCAATCAGCTCGTCCTGCTGCGCCGCTGTCAGCTCAATTCCCTGCTCGCGTAAGCTTTGCTCTATCTGCGTGGCCAGATTAACGCGGCCGCGATATTGATGCAGATCCAGCTCCACGCCCATAGCAACGAGAACGGCAACATTGGAGCCTGGTGTTAATGCCGCATCTTTGGCCGCGTTATCGGCCACTTTAAGGAGCAATAATTGCTGCGCAATCAGGCAGTCCTGCTCATTAGGCGGCACTTTAAAGCGTAAAAAGTCGATATCAAAATTGTCGATATACGCCCCTTGTGGCGCGCGGGTCAGGTTCAAAGTCGCTAAAATAGCCGGGTTTTTATCCATCCCTTTCCAGCGATTTATCGGCAGTTCACGAAAAATATTTTTATCTGAATTGATCAGCGCATTAAATTCGCCAAGATTACCGGCGCAGCCCACCAAGCAATCCATGCCGATAATCGCCAGTGGCTGACGCGCTTTGACCGGCACGCTATTATCCGTTAATGGGCTGTTACCCGGCTGCAGAATAAGGTGGGCATTACTGCCGCCAAAACCGAAGACGCTGACACCCGCGGTGCGAATTTTGCCGTTATTTATCGGCCAATCAAGGGTTGCGGTAGGCAGCTGCGCAGCGCTGAAGTAGCCTGCTTTAGTGCTAATGGGACTTTCCAAGCTGATAGTGGCCGGAATTTTACCGTTGTTTAATGCCCAGATAGCTTTACTCATGCCCGGCATACCGGCCGCCGTTAACAGATGGCCGAGATTGGATTTGGCCGAGCCAAGCAGAGGTTTAGTATGATAAGCGCTGAAAAAGCTCTCCATGGAACTCAGTTCAACCTTATCGCCTTTGGGTGTGCCGGTGGCATGACATTCAATATAATCCACATCACGGGGGCTTACCTGCGCATCCTGATAGGCGCGCTGGTAGGCAAGTATCTGTCCTTTGCTGTTCGGGCTTAAGACAAATTCGCCTTTACCGTCGTTAGAGAGCGCGCCGCCTTTAATAATTGCATGAATCTTATCACCATCACGCAGTGCATCGCTGTGACGTTTTAAAACCATCATGCCCGCCCCTTCGGCGGCAAACAGCCCCTGAGAATTTTGGTCAAAGGGGGCATGGCGGTTATTTTCCGGAAAGGCCTGAAAAATTGAAAACCCCATATTAACAAACAGCGGATCCGCCGCTGAAACCGCCCCCGCCAGCATCATATCGGCTTTGCCTGTGTGCAGGTAATCGCAAGCCAGTTTGACGCTGTAACAGGATGATGCGCAGGCCGCATCCAGTGAGAAATGGCTACCGCCTAACCCGGCAGCTTTGGCGAGTAGCGCCGAAGGATAGCCGGCAATAAGGGCATTATCGGCATTAATTTTGCCAGGCTGAGTGAAATGGCTTAACTGAAAACTGTTTGATATTAACTGCTTCAGCGCATTTTCAACAACCTGCGCATACAGGGGTAAAAACAGCTGGTTGGAGGATTTAGTGGGAAATGATAAATTGCCTAAAATCAGGCCGCAGTTGTGCAGCGCATCACTTGCCCAATAACCGGCATCTTTTAATGCCTGCTCGGTAACATAGAGCCCCCATTGATTAAGCGCATCTAATTGATTGAGATACTCTTTATCTAGATGGGCAGTAAAGGGGTCGGCATCGAATTCAAACGCGCGAATATAACCGCCATACATACAATAGAATTTATCAGCATCGCCTTTTTTTCCGTAATATTTGCCGGGTTCAACCCCAAGCTCGGCAGCAGTTATCTGCGCTCGGTTATCTTTTTTATCCAGCAACTGCTGCCAAAACTGCTCAGGCGTATTGGAGCCGGGGAATAGATTCGCTATGCCGACTACTGCAATGTTTTCCATAAATACTCTCTTTAAAACGCGTTAATGTTGTCAACAGGCTGAATAATCGAGCCGTAAAAAAAACTCTCTAAATTAGCTTTGACACCAAAGCTGACTAATTTTGCCAGCGCCTGCGCATAGCTCAGTTGTTCGTCACAACCTTTGCCATTAATGGCAACGCAAAGATGCGGGCGACTGTGCAATATTTTATCCGTATAGCCTGATAATGCGCGCCCGGCGCCCATCTCAATAAATACCGACGCCCCTTGCTGATATAAGGTATTGATCAAGCGCGGAAAATCCACCGGGTCGCATAAACACTTAGCGACACTCACAGCAATCGCTTTTTTATTAAACGGGACGCTAAGATAACAGGAGGTGGAATAAAACCGGGTGTTACTGCGCGAGCCCAGCGCCATGCTGTATAACTCAACCATCTGCGCATATTCCTGACAGGCCGGCGGACTATGAATCGCATTGGCCACATTCAGGGCAATAGCGCGCACACCTAAACGCGCGCTGACCGCCAGGCAATCAGCGGGATAGCCGGCAATCACCACACTCTCAGCGCTATTAATAATAGTAATATAGACGCGATCAGAAGCGCCGATAGCCGCTGTTACCTGCTGCGCAGTGGCTTTAATATGATAGGATTCCCAGATTTGAGGTTCGCCGCCTTCGCTAATTGCGGGGATATCCCACAATGCTCTTAGCGTGCGCAGTTCACCGGAAAGCTGTTTCGTAAAGGTTGCAGAATTGGCTAAACGGGCGCTCATCGCATGCGGATTTTTCCAGCCCCCCAGCGCGGCGAACATGCTCACTTCCCCCATGCTGTAACCGGCAGCAAAATCGGCGTTAAGCGCAAAAACCTCAGAAAATATTTTACTGAGTACGCAGGCGTAACCCACACCGCATTCAGCGATATCAGTAAGATCATTACGCAGTGCTAACTCACGTGCTTTAAGCTGATTAAAATCCAACGCAATCACGGCGCGCGGATTGAGTAGTTTATCTTTTAAGGTTGCGCCGAGAGAGTCACTCAAGGCGCTAACAGCGCTATAAATTTGCGGAAAAAGCTGGAAAACAGCGCGGCCCATGCCGATATAAGAAGCACCGATACCGGGATATAAAAAGCAGATCTTAGTTGATGGTTGCCCAGGATTAACGGCGAGATAACTTCCCTTGGGGGTTTTCCAGTCGCAGTTATCTGCAAATGCACGTAAGATCCCCGTCTCGGCCTGTTTTATCTCTTTTTCCAGGGCGCTTAGCGAATCAGCAAGCAGCACGACGCGATAAACACTCCCCGGATTTTGTGTAAATTTTTGGTACAGACTCTTAGCCAGAATTTTAAAGGACGCGTCGCTCACCTGCTGAGCAAGGGAGTGCAACTGAACTAACAGTCCATCCTGCGAATCCGCGCTAATAATAAACAGCGTTAACTCTGTGTGCGCATTAAAGCCGTTGGCATGGCTCTTCTGATCGTTATTTTCCTGCAAAATAAGATGGCTATAATGATTTTCTGATAAACAGCTGTAGGCCATATAACGCGGCGCTGTTTCTGCTAAATCAAATGCGGGGTCAGGAAAAAAAGGCGCGGCCTGATTAAAGAGATAAAAAGGTGATGCCAGCCATTTTTCAAGTTGCTCGGGCGCCGGTGAGCGCCACTCTTTAATCGCCGGACGATATCTCTGCTGCAGGGCTAAAACGCAGTGGAGCAGCCCTAATAACTGCGATAACGGGCCGTTTTCACCAAACACACTTTTAGCACAGCTGATTGAAGCGTTCAGTGTTTTACCGTTTTGATAGGCGCGCAGAAGGCCGTTTTCTTCTAATGCTTGGCGATCTTTTTCAGCACAGGCAGAGACTTCAACAGTGCTGATTAATTCACTGCGCACGCCCGCGTAATTGAGCGCACTGCTAATTACAGATTCAATTTTTTGGCTGAGATCGCAGCTTGCGGCGCTATTAAGGGTCGCGTAACAGTAACTGTGATGGGCAAGCGCAAATTCGCGGCTTGAGAGCAGCACAGCGCAGATGCCCTCAGTTGCGCCATAACCATTAAAATCACACGCAAAGCTGATGGTCGCTTTTTCTTGAATCGCCAAAACATCGCTTTGCTGATTTTCAGAAAATAGTAAAACAGCGCGATCACGCTCATCAATCAGCGTGTCACAAAGTGTCAGCGCTGCGCCTAAATCGCTCACCCGCGTGCAGCTAAAAAAATCACTGAAAACGCGCTGTTGCGCTAGATCCGCCGCGCCGATTATTATCACAGCAATATCGCAGCGCTTAAGTTGACTAACGCTTATAAGCGTATCCACAGACTGGGCTGCATAGTCAACAACAGGGCCAACAACAGAGTCAGCAGATGCAGATAAGGTGCGCGGGCCGCCTTGATAGAGGGCGGCGGCAACGCTATCGATACAGCTTAAAGCGCCAAGCCGGGCATCAAAACCGATAATCGCCAACTGGCGATTAAGGCAGTTAAAATCAGTCATGGCGTTGTACGGGTTTAAAGAGATCATTTAAAGCCGCGCTGCTGGTGACAGTGACCCCGGATACCTGAGCATAAATCTTTCTATCAGCACCAATTAAGGCAATATCGGCGCTGACCGCACTGCCCTTTTGCTCAGTCACATTAAGACTCAGGTAAAAAGGGTGATCCAGCGGCACCTCGGCATAAACCGTCCAGGCAAGCGTGCTTGAGGGTAAACTGCCAAGGCCGAGTTGTTTGCGCACCCAGACCAGCATCGCCTGATAGATTAGATCGTTGGCAAAAATATTACTGCTGTGAAGATCGAATTCACCCTGCTCGGCCAACACTGCACTGTCGATTTTACAGCTCAGCAGTAACCCCTGCGGTGAGCAATGATTAACCGCCTGAATGCCCTGCAAACTTTTTCCGTGGAACAGAGTGCCGTCTTCATATAACGCCGCGCCGCTCTCCTGTTTGCTTAATCGCAGCTCACTCAAAGCGTCACTGAAAGTGGGCAAGGCTTTTTTATCTTTACTTAAAAACTTAGTCAAAAACAAGGTCGCTGCATAATGAAAAGTGGTTTTTCCCATGCTGCCGACACTTGAAATTTTAACCTCAATGGTGAGCTGCGCTGTTGTTTGCGCCACTAATGACAGGTCGATAAAAACGCTGTCGCTCTGCGTACCATCAAAGACGATTCCTTTAAGCAGTTTGTAATTTTCCAGGCCGCTGTACAGATAATCAGAATAAACGCTCTGCACCGCATCGACCATCCAGGCAATGGCGCAGACAGTGGGCAATACGCAGTGCGCCGCAATTTTATGGTGCGCCAAAAAAGGGTTGTTAGCCGCTACAAGCGATTTAGATAAGCGACTAACAAGGGGCTTTTTTAAGCCGTTTTCCTGCTTTACTTGTGGCTCGCCGCCCATATCGTTACCGACCAGAATCTGCACGCAGCGGTTAGAGTCCGCAGCTAACTCATTGACCAGCAACGCCGCTCCCGCATCCAGCGGAATAATATACACGCCACGCTGCTCAAACATATGTTTAAGATCAGCCGTAACCATGCCGCCATCCCAGGGACCCCAGTTAAAACTAAGTACCTGCGCTGTCGGGTGCAGGGCTTTAAAACGATACGCCGTTTTATTTAAGATATCGTTGGCAAGGGCATAATCTGCTTGTCCGGGATTACCGTAAAATCCCGCTGCCGATGAGAATAAAACTAAATGTTTAAGCTTATCCTGCTGACAACAGGCAAGCAGTGAGAGCAGACCGTCAATTTTAGTGCGGTAAACCGCATCAAAATCGGCTAGGGTTTTCTGCTCGATAAATTTATCCGCCAGCACACCCGCGCCGTGAATAATGCCGCTTATTTCCCCCCAGAGGTCAGTGATCGGTGTAACGGCTGCAGTCACGCTTTCGCTATCAGTCACATCCACGCTGACATACTCAGCAAGCCCGCCAGCGTTGTGAATTGCCGCTAATGTCTGGCTTATTTCACGACTGTCTAAAATAGGTTTTATAAGCGCCGCAACAGAGACAGGCGTTGCTTTTTCGCCAGAGGTAAGCAATGTTTGCATTGCCGCTTTTTTAAGCTCAGCGGAGTCGCTAATACCCTGTGCCCAGCCCGGCTCATCACTGCTGTAGTGCGACCGACCCAATAAGATAAACTTGGATTTATAGTGCTGCGCTAAGCGAATAACGCAATGGGCGGTCACCCCTTTAGCGCCGCCACTCACTAAAAACAGCGAGTCCTGATCAATGCTGTTACCCGCTTGCAGTGCGTAACTGTCAGTCTGCTCAGCCACTAAGGTTAAACGGCCATTATTGTTAAAGCCCACTTCCACCGGCTTGATGTTTTCATCGTATAACTCGTCAATAATCAGCTTGGCCACTTTATCGCCTGCAAATATACTCGGCATATCAAGGGCGCGGCAAAAGACAGTTGGCCATTCCTGGGCCAGCGTTTTAACTAAAGCGCTGGCTCCCGCCTGCACTAAATCAGAGTCGAGCTGCTTATTATCCACGCCAAAAGCGCCGCCCTGCCGGGTTAAGATCAAAAATGATGAACGGACATCCGTATTATTTTCCTTAGCAAGCCCGGATAATTTCGCTAATAAAAAGGCCAGTTGCAGCCCCTGTTTACTTATCTGCGGGTACTCGATTGCGGAAATCGTAGTTTTCGGATGCAGATAGATAACAGCGCTCCACAGAGATTGCGTGGCTAAAATTGCATTTACCTCCGCCTCATCAAGCATGGCTAATTCAATCACGCGAATATCGCTAGAAAAAGTTTTTGAACTGACTGTTTTGACCCATGAAGGTTTTAAGAGCGTTACCGCCCAACCTAGCTGACTGAGTTGATCTGCCAAGCGCACACTGCAGCCTTCGCCATCATCAACCAGTAACAAATTTTCGCCATTGACCGCATTGTCAATTTTTACCACAGGATCAAGGTGGGCAATTTTGACCAATGCACTGGGCGCCGGAATAAAATCGGCAGGCGCAGTGTCAGAAAATGGGCTAACAGCTGCAGGCTTTTTTACATTTACCTCACTGTTTACTCCTGTCACAGAGGTGGTTAATGAAGCAGCCACAGCGGCCATATAATCAACAATTTCACCTAAACTGCGCAGCTCGGCCAGGGCTTGCGGATTCAATTCCGGAAGCGACTCAATCTCATCCTGCACCGCGCCTAAAATCTCCACCCGTTTAATGGAATCTATACCTAAATCGGCTTCCATATCCATAGATAGCTCGAGCATCTGCGCCGGGTAACCGGTTTTGTCCGCCACCACTTTGAGCATTATGCTTTCAATCAAGTCAAGATCAATGGCTGCAGCCGGAGCAATCGCCGTCTCAGCAGCAGTAACAGGCGCCACGCTTGCGGCGCAGCTGTTCATATAAGTCACTATTTCACCCAGCGTGCGAAGCTCGACAAGATCTTCCGGGTTAAGCTCGGGAAGATTGTCAATTTCATCCTGCACCGCGCCTAAAATCTCCACCCGCTTAATAGAATCTATTCCTAAATCCGCTTCCATATCCATGGCAAGCTCAAGCATTTCGGCCGGGTAACCGGTTTTATCCGCCACCACTTTGAGCATGACACTTTCAATCAAGTCAATATCAATGGCTGCAGCCGGAGCAATCGCCGTCTCAGCAGCAGTAACAGGTGCCGCACTTGCAGCGCAGCTGTTCATATAAGTAACAATTTCACCCAGCGTTCTCAGTTCAGCAAGATCTTCGGGATTAAGCTCGGGAAGATTGTCAATTTCATCCTGTACTGCGCCTAAAATTTCCACCCGTTTAATGGAATCAATGCCGAGATCGGCTTCCATATCCATGGCAAGCTCAAGCATTTGCGCCGGGTAACCGGTTTTGTCCGCCACCACTTTAAGCATTATGCTTTCAATCAAGTCAAGATCAATGGCTGCAACCGGAGCAATCGCCGTCTCAGCAGGTGTCACAGAAATAATAGGTGCAGCACTTGCGGCGCAGCTGTTCATATAAGTAACGATTTCGCCCAGCGTGCGCAGCTCAGCAAGATCTTCCGGATTAAGCTCGGGAAGATTGTCAATCTCATCCTGCACCGCGCCTAAAATTTCCACCCGTTTAATGGAATCTATCCCTAAATCTGCTTCCATATCCATGGCAAGCTCGAGCATCTGCGCCGGGTAACCGGTTTTATCGGCCACCACATTAAGCATCACCTTTTCTATCAGCGCAAGATCGCTAGCAGCAATCGGCGCCGGCGTCGCTGCAGCCTGTCTGTTTTGTATGCTTTGATGTGTTGCCGCGAGCTGTGCCTGCAAGGTAACAGCGGGTTTTTCTGCTGCTGCAGGCTGCGAATATGCAACGCTGGTATCCGGCAACGCCGAGAGCATCCGTTGCATAGTGTCACTTTGATTATTAAGATAAGTTTCATGCACGCGCAGCGTTTCGCTCTGGAAATCGTGATACATAGCCAGCGTTCTGTCTAACCCCTCCGGCAATTCACGCACACCAGCCTGTGCCTGCAAAACATCCTGAAAAGTTTTGGCGTAGGCTTGTGGGCCCTGCATATATTCCTGATGTACGTTTAACAGCTGCGCCTGATGATTGACAAAGGAGGCAACACTTTGCTCGATTGATTTGGCTAATGCCTTGTTATCAGTTGCCGCTGCAGAGTTAACAGGCGCGCCGTCGCTATTCACGTAGACAATTTTTTCTACTATTTTTTCAACTATGACTTCTTTGATAACCTCTTTTTCAATCACCTTAGTCGCAGAATTTGCCACTTGCCAGCCATCCGTCAATGCATCGCTAAACGCTTGTTTCGATTTAGGGCTGACATAGGCGGCGCCGCTTAATTTCATTGCTAATAGCGATTTTTTAGGCTCGTTTAAAGGACGGGCAATCGCATTATAAGGGTCGATATTATCCAATGACACGCCTAATACCGCCATCTCCAGCGCCGCTAAACGGAGCTGCAGATCTGCCGATTTTTTAGGGTTGGGGTTAATGGCAATGGTAGTGACATCATTTTTGTCGCTTAAGATATTATCCACTAAACCTGTCAGTACATTTTTAGGACCAAACTCGATAAAGATACGCCCTCCAGCGGCATATAAGTTATCAATCTGCTCATTAAAACGCACCGCTTGTAAGATGTGATCTTTAAGGCGCGCTTTAATTTGCTCGCCATCACTTGGATAGGCTTGAGCAGTGCCGTTGGCAAAAACAGGCATAGTCGGCGTGTTAAACGCAACGCTGTCGATCACCTCGGCAAAGGGTTTTTGTGCATGGCCGACCAGCTCAGTATGAAAAGCCGCTGATACCGGCAGCGCGATGACCTTGTAGCCTTTTTCCTGTAACTGCGCCGATGCCAGTAAGACCTGACTGCTAACGCCGGCCACCACCACCTGATTATTGGCGTTGTAATTGGCAATGGAAACATCTTTTATCGTTTCTATCTCCTGCGCTATTTTTAGCGGCTCACCGATCACAGCAATCATAGTGCCCGCATCAAAGCTTTTATCCTGTGGTGCAGCCATCGCCTGTCCGCGGCTGCGCGCCAGGGTCATATAATCATGCTCTGATAACACCCCCGCTGCCCATAAGGCACTGAGCTCACCAAAACTGTGCCCGGCGCAAAAATCGGCATTAAATCCCGCCTGCGCAAAGGTTTTATATAAACCGACACTGAACGCGCCAATTGCAGGTTGCGCATATTGGGTTAAGCGCAGCTTTTCATCCTGTAGCTTACGCTGCTGCTCAGTGAAAACGGGAATCGGGTAGACGGTTGCAGAAAGCTGATCGAGACCTGCAGCGCTGAACTCTTTATCCATAGTCGCGCTGCTGGCCAGCATTGAAGGGAAATTACAGACTAAATCACGGCCCATATTCACATATTGCGACCCTTGCCCTGAAAACAGCGCCACCACTTTCCCGCGCGTCTCTAAACCCGACTCACGATAGTAAAGCCCGCTGGGTTTGCTCCATGCAGTGCCATTATCACTGTTTAGCTGTTGTAAAATCTGTGCGATTGCATCGCTTGCCTGCGCAGCATCTTTGGCCACGAAAGCGCAACGGGCCTGCGAAACTGCGGGGGTTTTTAAGGGATTGTCGGTGATCAATGCATTAAAGGCATAAACCGCCGCATCGTCCGGCGCACTGAGTTTTTCTGACCAGCTTGATAAAGCGCTAATAAGCGCCGCTTTATCGGCAGCTGCAATCAGTACGGTTTGCGCCACCTCATTCAAGCGGTACGCTTTTGTCTGCGTGCTTTGATACTCTTCTAAAACAAAATGGAAATTGGTCCCGCCAAAACCAAATGAACTGATCCCGGCGCGGCGTTTAACGCCATCAGCGCGCGGTAACCAGGGACGCGTTTCATTATTAATATATAAAGGGCTGTTTTCAACATCGAGATTCTGATTGGGTTGATCGACATTAATAGTGGCGGGCAGCACTTTATGGTGTAATGCCAGCGCCGCTTTTATCATACCCGCCGTTCCCGCAGCCGCTTTGGTATGCCCTATTTGCGACTTTACTGAGCCTAACGCCACATGCTGTTTTTTATCATTATTTTCGCTAAAGAGCATATTCAGGGCAGAAAATTCTGCGGCATCGCCCGCTTTGGTGCCGGTGCCGTGCGCTTCAATTAATCCACAAGTCAGGGGATCAAATCCGGCATCCGCATAAGCGCGTTTTAATGCTTTGAGCTGCCCTTCGGGGCGCGGCGCATAAATGGATTTAAAGCGTCCATCGGATGAGCTGCCGATCCCTTTGATAAGCGCATAGATTTTATCGCCATCACGCTGTGCATCTTCAAGGCGTTTCAGGGCGATCATGCCTACCCCTTCACCAATCATCATGCCGTTCGAGGCTTCATCAAACGGACGAATATCATCCCCATCGGTAAAAGCAGGCGTTTTGGAAAAAGACATATACATAAAAGGGGAATTATCGCAGCAGACACCGCCGGAAATCATCATTTCTGAACGGTATTCCAGCAAATCGGAAACAGCCATTTTTATCGCCGCCAGAGATCCCGCGCAGGCGGCATCAACCACACAGTTAGTGCCACCAAAGTTGAAACGGTTGGCGATACGCCCGGCAATCACATTACCCAGCATGCCCGGAAAAGAGTTCTCTTCCCACGGGATATAGGCTTTTTTAAATTTGTCGATAATAACGGTGCGATCTTCCTGATTGATGCCGGAGGCGGCTAATACTTTATCAAGCACCGGGCCCTGCAGGCGTGACATCAATTGCCCCCCCTGCTTCTGACCACCACCAACACCTAAGGTGATGCCGATTTTATCGCGGTCATAACTGTTTTCATCGCCAATACCGGCATCCGCCAGCACATCGCGGGCCACCACCAGCGCCATCAACTGGGTAATATCGGTGAGCTCTAATATATTAGGTGGCAGGCCAAATTCCATTGGATCAAAGTCAACTTCCGGTAAAAAGCCACCGCGTTTGCAGTAACTTTTATCAGCCTCTTTTTTATCACTGGAGTAATAGTCATCAATTGCCCAGCGATCTTCAGGGATATCTTGAATGCCATTGACCGACTCAACAATATTGTCCCAAAATTGCGACAGGTTTTTACTCTGCGCAAAAACCGATGCCATGCCAACAATCGCGATCGGGGTTTCTTGTAAGCGTGAATTTAACCGCTTATCTTCAACGACCGCTGTATTGCTGCTGTTTTGTTTGTTTGACATGCTATTACTCCAGTTAAGATCTGTTGCGTTTTTCGTTGCCTTCGCTAGCTTATTTACTGATCTAATAAACGAAAACGACTTAAAAATTCATTGTAATTATCCACAAGCACCCGGCGGATATGAAAAGGCGCTTTTTTTAATACATGTTTCATGTAACGTTTGGCCGCGTTTTTTTCATCATCACAGTAGAGATCCACATACACCCAACTGCCATCGGGATCATTGGCCACTAATAATCGGTACTGCGCACTCTGGTCGTTAAATTTTGGCAAAGTGGTGACATTCACCTGCACCACATCAAGACAGCTTAATTGCGTTGACTGCGCATGCAGGGCATATTCAGCCAATTCACTGGTTTGCTCAGGGGCGAGTTGGTTTTTCTGACGCATCTGATTCAATACATCAGACATTGCCTGCGGCGAGATAACCGAACTTATCACCTGATTGGATTCATTTTCTTCAATATCCACCAGCACAAAATCATCATTCGGCTCAGCATCAAGGAGCGGGTCCATATCCGCCAAACGAGATACGCCGTGACGTTTTAAACAGCGCTGCAGACCGGCTCGCGAGGTGTTTTCATTGATAAATTCTTTGCATACGTTAAGTAACTGATCCAAAGAAAGTTTCAACCGGTTACGCAGATGTACCATGACAAATTCTTGTTGCGGCGTCAGCGTTGTATTTAACTGTTTGGGGATATGCGAGGCATCATGGGTATCGACGCGTTTTCGCCATTTACGCACGGTTGCTTGAGAAATTTTCAGCAGACGTGCCAATACCGCCGTAGGCAGAGAGGATTCATGAATAAAAGCGCGCATTTCCGCCGTAGTGGTTGCGTTCTTATGTTGTTTAGACATTAAAATTTGGCTTCATGGCGTGCACAGTTAACCAGAAAATAAACAAAAGCAGCAATATACACAGGTATCACACCC
>Ga0075011_10000457_pt1 | contig 21766 bp, 13 predicted proteins | sample TARM_MetaG_T_14_FD_72354 | JGI IMG/M metagenome (GOLD analysis project Ga0075011, IMG submission 72354) | Freshwater microbial communities from Pennsylvania, USA, analyzing microbe dynamics in response to fracking - TARM_MetaG_T_14 | ecosystem: Environmental > Aquatic > Freshwater > River... | reverse complement strand
GATGCATTACCACGCAGAGCGTGGGAACGAGAAAATACGCACAAAAAACGCAATAAGTTGTGCAGGTAAAATTGATGTGCACAAAAAACGTAAGAAGTTGTGCAGGTAAAAAGAATGTTTGCTAATGAACTGTGTTGTTTAGAGTAAGGAAACAGATGAAATTCACTGAAGCCAAATTAGAACAAGCGATTATTGAACTGCTCGGTGAGCAAGGTTATGCGCATTTAAATGGTGGTGAGCTGCAACGCTCAAAATCAGAAGTGTTAATTAAAGATGACTTACGTGCCTTTTTAAGCAAACGTTATCTGCATGCGGATATTACACAGGGCGAGATAGGCACCATTATTCGTCAGCTGGAAACATTGCCTGCGAGCGATCTCTACGATAGTAATAAAACCTTTTGTTCGTGGCTCAGTGATGGCTTTTTATTAAAACGCGAGTCGGGCAGTTCGGCTGGCAGTGCATCTCAAAAAGATTTGTATATTCAGTTAGTTGATTATGACAATGTGAATGAAGTGGTGGCACAAAGCCTATTGATTGAAGGCGTGCCTGAATTAGATTTAGCCGCAGAAAATCGTGCCAGTTATTCATTTGGCGCTACTGATGACAGTAATATTTACCGCATTGTTAATCAACTGGAAATAGAAGGTGTCCATTCTCAAAATCAGGGCGAAAAACGAATTCCCGATGCTATTTTGTATGTTAATGGACTGCCTTTGGTGGTGTTTGAATTTAAAAGTGCCATTCGTGAAGAGGCAACGATTTTTGAAGCCTTTGAGCAGTTAACGGTTCGTTATCGTCGCGCTATTCCACAGCTATTTGTGTTCAATGCATTGTGTGTGATCAGCGATGGTGTGAATAACAAAATGGGTAACCTGTTTGCCCCTTATCAGTTCTTTTATTCATGGGGAAAAATCACCGGCAATGAGCTGGAAGCAAAGGATGGATTTAATTCCCTGCATACTCTGTTGCAGGGGCTATTTGATAAAGCACGACTGCGCGATGTGATGCGCAACTTTATCTTCTTTCCTGATACGAGCAAAAAAGAGATCAAAATCGTTCCCCGTTATCCTCAATATTATGCGGCAAAAAAACTCTTTGAAAATATTAAAGTGCATCAAAAATTGCCTAATGGTGAGGGCGGCGATGCTGTTTGTGACGCTAAGCGTGACGGTAAGGGCGGAACGTACTTTGGCGCAACTGGCTGTGGTAAGAGTTTTACCATGCAGTTTTTATCTCGTTTGTTGATGAAAAGTGTCGAGTTTAAAAGCCCAACGATTGTTCTTATCACCGACCGAACTGATTTAGATGATCAGCTTTCGCAACAGTTTGGCAATGCTAAAACCTATATTGGCGATCAAACTATTGAACCCGTACTAAGCCGTTCGCATCTGCGTGAACTGTTAAAAGGCCGTAATAGTGGCGGTCTGTTTTTAACCACTATTCATAAATTCACTGAAGATACTGAGCTATTAACCGAACGCTGTAATGTTATCTGTATTTCCGATGAAGCGCATCGTAGCCAAGTGAATTTAGATCAAAAAGTCACCGTTAACGAAACGGGGGTGAAAAAGAGCTACGGTTTTGCCAAATATCTGCATGATTCATTACCTAATGCCACTTATGTCGGTTTTACGGGGACACCTGTTGATGCCACCTTGGATGTATTTGGGCAAGTGATTGACTCGTACACCATGACGGAATCAGTAAAAGATAAAATCACGGTGCGTATTGTCTACGAAGGGCGAGCGGCCAAGGTCTGTTTAGATAATAGTAAGTTAGCGGAAATTGAGGCTTATTATAAAGAGTGTGAAGATGCCGGTAGCAATGAATTACAGATAGACGAAAGTAAAAAAGCCACAACCAATATGAACTCTATTTTGGGCGATCCTGACCGACTTCGCGTGTTAGCGAAAGACTTTGTTGAGCATTATGAAAAACGTGTTGAGGAAGGCGCTACGGTTGCTGGTAAGAGTATGTTTGTATGTAGCTCGCGCACTATTGCATATTTGCTTTATCAAGAGTTAGAAGCATTACGGCCAGCATGGTTTGAGGTGTTAGATACAGACAATAGCAATGGTTTATCTGAATCTGATCGCCAACGAGCCATTAATGACGGACGAGTTGCTGCGCCATCGGAGCGTGTGAAAATGGTGATGACGCGTGGCAAAGATGATGTGGCGCGTTTATATAATCTTCTGGGTAATAAAGATGAACGAAAAACGTTAGATAAACAGTTTAAAAACGGCAACTCAAACTTCAAGATCGCCATTGTGGTGGATATGTGGCTAACCGGTTTTGATGTGCCATTCCTCGATACTATGTATATCGATAAACCGATTCAAAAACACAGTTTGATTCAAACTATTTCACGGGTTAACCGCCAGTTTGAAGGCAAAGATAAAGGGCTGGTTGTCGATTATATCGGTATTAAATCAGCGATGAATAAAGCCCTTTCACAGTATTCTAAAACTGATGAAACCAATTTTGAAGATGTTGCCGCCTCGGTGATTGAAGTAAAAAATCATTTAGATTTATTAAAGCAAGTTTTTCACCGCTTTGATTGTTCTCCTTATTTTACAGGTGAAGCGTTACCTCAGCTTAACTGCTTAAATAATGGCGCAGAGTTTGTTTTGCAAACTGAAAAAATGCAAAAGCGATTTATGGATTTAGTGAAACGTTTAAAAGCGGCCTATGACATCTGTTGTGGCAGTGAGTTGATTGCAGATGACGAGCGCGATTACATTCATTTTTATCTCGCGATCCGTTCTATTGTATTCAAACTTACCAAAGGTGATGCCCCAGATACCGCACAGATGAACGCCAAAGTGCGAGAGATGATTAGCGACGCGCTGCAAAGTGATGGAGTTGAAGAGATCTTTAAACTGGGTAATGAAGAAGGCGGTGAGATTGATATTTTCAATGATGATTACATTGAAAAAATCAGCAAAATGAAATTACCTAATACTAAAATAAAACTGCTACAACAGTTATTAGCCAAAACAATTGGCGAGCTAAAAAAAGTAAATCAGGTACAAGGCATCGATTTTACCAAGCGCTTTCAAGCTTTGGTAGACCGTTATAACGAGCGTAAAGAGGAAAGTATATTAGTAAGTGATGTGCTGGATGAGTTTTCTGAAAGCATGGTCGATATGATTTATGGCGTGCAAAAAGAGATGAATTCAGGTGATGAGCTTGGCATCGATATTGAAGAGAAAGCTTTTTATGACGCACTAAAAACACTCGCCATAAAATACGATTTTGATTACCCCGAAGACAAACTTATCGAACTGGCACAAGCTGTTAAAACTATTGTCGATGACAAAGCCAAGTTTACCGATTGGGATCACCGCGATGATATTAAAGCATCATTAAAGGTGGCGTTAATTATCGTGCTCGCCAAATTCGGCTATCCACCCATCAGCCGCGATGAAGTGTATAAAGAGATATTTGAACAAGCAGTGAATTTTAAGAAGAATAGGGTGGCTTAGCCTATGATCTATGCCAAACTAATATGAAATCTTAGCTGTATATTCAGAACAGTGACAATTCGCAAGCTTGATATAAATTATCCACATACAAGGGCGCAGGATCTGATCCTGGCGACGTCGCTTGATCACCTAAGTTAGATTTTATCTGGGTCTGCAGACAAAAAAGCGATCGGCATTATGTTATGTGATGTGGCGGTAAAAAAAAGGAAATAAAAGCTTAAACTAAATGCCTCCATCTGCTGTAATGGAGGCTGACAGATAATTATATGTTTTTTAAGAAAAGGATTTTTTTTGCCTAAACGTCTGAGAATTTTTCTTTGCATTTTTGCCTTATTGAGTCATCAATTATGTGCAGAACCGCTAAAACGGGTAACGTTTCAACCCTCTTGGTTAGAGCAATTTCAATTTGCCGGTTATTATATTGCCAAAGAAAAAGGTTTTTACAATAGCGCTGGATTAGACGTTACTATCAAACCTTATCAATTTGGGATAGATGCTGTACAACAAATTAATGATCGAGAAATTGACTTTGCCGTTGGTTACGAGAATTTAATGGTTGAAATGCCTCAAAACAAAAAAATTGTTATTTTGTATGCACTTTTTCAATCCAGTCCGATTGTCCTGCTCAGTACTAAAGCATCAAAAATCAATACTATCAATGAATTTACCGGTAAAAATATTATGGCTACCAACTATGATATTAACCAGGCGTCATTAAAAGCGATGCTCAATGCAAACCATATACGGCTGGAAGATATCAACTTAATCCCCCATTCCCACAATATAAATGATTTGGTCAATAAAAAAACAGACATCATCAGCGCGTATATCTCTAAAGCCCCCTACGAATTGAGCAAAATGGCGGTGGCATATAATATTTTTGAGCCTAAAGATTATGGTTTTGATATGTACAGCGATTTTTTATATACAAGTGAAGCGTTAATTGCGCAGGATATCAACACAGTTAAGGCATTTAAAGCGGCTTCGTTAAAAGGCTGGCAATACGCATTTTCTCATATACCTGAAACGGTAAATTTAATATTGGCTAAATATAATGAGCAAAATTTAACAAAAGAGGAGCTTCTGTTTGAAGGGGAAACACTTAAAAAATTAGCATTTTTTAATACCAATGCGATAGGAACAATAGATGAAAATAAATTAAAACGCATTTGGGATGTTTATAAGGTATTAGGGGTAACTCGGGGGAATATCGATATTGAGCAGATTATTTTCGATGAAAAAAATCCCAGGTTAATATTAACTGAAAAAGAAAAAGAGTATTTACAGCAGAAAAAACGGATCACTATGTGTATCGACCCGAATTGGTTGCCCTATGAGGGTTTTGATCAGCAAGGCAAGCATATTGGTTTAAATACCTCTTTTATTAATATTTTCAGAAAGCAGTTAGCTATTCCCATTGAAATAGTCCAAACCAGCTCCTGGAGTCAATCCCTGCAATTTGCACGACAGAGAAAATGTGATCTGCTCTCTTTAGCTGCAAAAAACAAAGAGAGAGAAAAATATCTTAACTTCACCGCACCCTATTTAGTAACTCCTCTTGTTTTAATCACTAAACCTCATGCTCCGTTTATTGATAATTTTACTTATCTGGAAAATAAAAAAATAGGCGTGCCAAAAGGTTATTCTCAGGGAGAGCTGCTCCAAGAAAAATATCCAGAGATCATAATAGCAGAGGTTGATACGACAATAGATGGGCTTGAGAAAGTGGCCGATGGTGAACTTTATGGCGTTATAAGCGAACTCAGTGCGGTGTCTGATCTGTTGCAGAGCCGTTTTCTCGGACAACTCAAAGTCAGCGGACAATTTGAACAAAAAGCAGAACTTGGTATTGGGGTAAGAAATGATGATCAATTCCTTTTGCAGATCTTTCATAAATTGGTGAATAATTTATCAGAAGAGACAAAACAAGAGATTGCAGAGAAAAGAAATTCGATTAAATATGAAGGCGTGTTTAATTATAAATTATTATGGCAGGCGTTGTTTGTGCTGTTGTTAATCACTGCCATTTTTTCATATAGGCACTGGCTGCTGACTAATTTAAATAAAAAATTAAACGCAAAAATAATAGAGAAAACTAAAGCATTACAGGAGCTTAATGAGAGCCTTGAACGAAAAATAAAAGAACGGACGCAAAAGATAGAGGATGCAAAAAAGCTACTGGAAAATGTCGCGTTTAAAGATAATTTAACCGATATTTTTAACCGCCATTATCTTTTTGAAACAGCACCCCTGCTTTTAACGTTATCTGATGAGATGCAGGAGCCTTTATCACTTCTGTTTATTGATATTGATTACTTCAAAAAAATTAATGACACCTATGGTCATCTGGTTGGCGATAACATCTTAAAATTTTTTGTAGAAAATACGCGCAAAATATTAAGAGCAGGTGATGTTTTTGTTCGTTTCGGTGGTGAAGAATTTATTGTTTTACTGCCTAAAGTAAACCTTGAAGAAAGTTTGCTTGTTGCAGAAAAAATACGACTCTGTGTGGAGCAAAATCATTACCAAACAGGCGATTTGGAGATTGCCAACACCATTAGCATAGGGGCGAGTCAGTACCAGTATCCTGAAACGTTAGAAAAACTAATAAGTCGGGCTGATTCTGCCTTATACCGGGCAAAGGAAAATGGTAGAAATCAAGTTTTGGCATCTTCCCCGTCTCCATGCACTGAATAAATTCGCCAAGGAAGGGGGCTTCGATTAGCTTTGCAGCGGCTGTAACAGTCGATAGGCCTTGTAAGATAAATTCGTACTCTCGTTCGCATGCGCTTGGGAATGAGAGAGTTAAGAATGGGTGTGGAATATGCATTCAGTAAAAAATGGGCATTAACCCTAATATGGAGCCGAAAAATTGGCGATTCTTTTTGCTCTGGGGAAATTTTGCGGGATCTTTTTTGCTGCCGCAACTCATGGATGAATAATTATGCACAAATCAATCAATATTCAGTCACTTATCTATCGAAATTATCTGACAAACTCCCTGCTGCCGCTATTCCTGATTGAGGTCGTTATTCTGGTGCTCTACTTTGCTATTAACTTTTACATGTCAGATAAAACGCAGCAGATCCTGCTTAAAGAGGTATCACATAACCTGCAGGAGATAAGCTCAAGAGAAGCGCGCAATATCAACAACCAACTGCAGGATATTTCGCGTTCTGCGCTATTGATGCAGCGCGACCAGCAGGCCTTCTTTGCTAATGCTCGGGCCTGTTTTTTCCCTTATAGCGCGCCTCAATTTGCTCACCATGCAAACGGTGCCTACTATAAACTTAATAATAATGGCGGCAGTAGCCTTTATTACTCCAGCAGCAGCCCGATTGGGGAGGCGCAAAGCCGTAAGGCGCGCTGTAGTGAGATCTTAGATCCGCTGCTAGTCTCGATTGTCGAGACTAGCCCTATCGTTACGCAGGCCTATCTCAATACGTGGGATGGTATGAATCGCCTTTATCCCTTTATTGATGATGTGCCCGCACAATATGGACCGGTCCTGCAGATGCAGGAGTTTAATTTCTATTATCAGGGCGATAACCAGCACAACCCGGCGCGCAAGCCGGTCTGGACGAGTGTCTATCTGGATCCTGCCGGGCAGGGTTGGATGGTCTCTAATATTGTGCCGATTTATCGCGATGATTTTTTGGAGGGGGTGAGCGGCCTTGATGTGACCATAGAGTCATTCTTAAAAAATATCCTGAATCTGAATATTCCGTGGGATGCGGCCACTTTTATGGTGGATGAGAATGCGATGATTTTAGCGATGCAGGGAAAAATCGAGGAGCTGCTTAAGCTTAAGGGGCTCGATAGCTATAACGCCGATGAAAACATCTTAACGACGCTGGAAAAGCCACAACAACACAATATGTTAAGCAGTGAAAATGAGTCGTTTAGCAAGCAGATGCAGGTTATTTTTGACTCACAGCAGAGCATCAGCAAAATTAACCTCGATGGGATAAGTTATATCGTCAGCCAGGAGCTGATTCAGGAAACGGGTTGGCGGTTATTCTCTCTTGTGGAAGAATCAGCTGTGCTACAGCCGATCATTGAGATTAAGCAGCTGAGCAAGCAGGTGGGATATTTTATCATTGCCGCTATGCTGCTCTTTTACGTTATTTTTTTCCTCTTTCTGCTACGTAAATCACGCCTTCTGACCGCCAGAATTGCGACACCCATTGAAAAACTTTCCACCTTGACTCGTGGACTGGGCGAAAGTCTTAAAACGCAAAAGATAGCGGCGGTGGGGATTGTTGAGGTCGATCACCTGAGTAACAATTTCAATCAAATGCTCGATGAGCTTGGGGCAAGAACGGATGCATTGGTTGATTTACAACTGCGTGAAGAGATTCGGGCGAAAGAAGCAGAGCTTCTTGCGCGACTGGCGCTAACCGACAGTTTAACGAATCTGGGTAACCGCCGTAAGCTTGATAAAACACTGACCGCTGAGAACGACCGCGCGAGCAGGTTTAACCATGCCTATGGTGTGCTGATGCTGGATATCGACTATTTTAAACAGGTCAATGATACTTATGGGCATCAGGTTGGAGATCGGGTGCTGGTTGATATGGCTAATCTGCTCAAAAGTCTGCTTAGAAAAACCGATATTCTCGGGCGTTGGGGAGGCGAAGAGTTTCTTATTATCTGTCCGGAGATAGATAAAAACGGCCTGCTAAAACTCGCTGAAAATATCAGGACGCAGATTGATAGTCATGATTTCCCTATTATCGGCAGAATGACCAGCAGTTTCGGCGTAGCTCTCTATCAGGCGGGTGATGAGCCGGAAAATATTGTCTCCCGAGCTGACAAGGCCCTGTATAGAGCAAAATGCAGGGGCAGAAACTGCACTAAATTCCAATAGCTGCGGAGACAGTGACGGGTTTTTGTGTTGTTAAGTTGTTATTAACCTTTGGTTAAGGTTATTCGAATATACTGAACGTTAAAGGTTGCGTTACAATCGCCAGCAGTTAACAGCAGAGGCATATTATGAACAACCTATTGATTTACAGTAAGTGGAAAAAACGTGATCTTATCTTTATCATCTTTGCCCTCTTGTGCCTCACCCCGATTATCTCCTCGCCCGTCGCTTTAGTGCTTGGCTTTACTCTGGTTACTCTCGGGCTGGTGCCGCAGCAGATAAATATTAATCTGCTCACCAAAAAAATGCTCTCTTATTCTATTATCGGTTTAGGTTTTGGTATTAATCTCGATCAGGCGATTGCCGCAAGCCGCGAGGGGATAGGTCTGATTTTAGTCTCTATCTTCAGCACGCTGGTGCTGGGCTGGATACTGACCAGTGCATTAAGTATCGACAGGAAATCCGGTTATTTAATTGCATCTGGTACGGCCATTTGTGGCGGCAGCGCAATAGCTGCCGTGGCGCCCGCCATTGATGCCAAAAGTGAGCAAACCTCGCTGGCGCTGGCGGTTGTTTTTATTCTCAACTCTGTGGCGCTGTTCGTCTTTCCGCTGCTCGGACATCTGCTTGAGATGAGTCAGCATGCGTTTGGTGTGTGGTGCGCTATTGCGATTCACGATACCTCATCAGTGGTCGGGGCGGCTTCTGCTTATGGTGATGAGGCGCTGGTAACCGCCACCACGCTAAAACTTGCCCGTGCTCTGTGGATTGTGCCGGTGGCATTTATCAGTGCGCTGCTGTTTAAGGGTGAGGGTAAAAAAATATCTATTCCCTTTTTTATCTTCTTTTATTGCCTGGCGATTTTAATCGCCCATTTTATGCCCGCTTTCTCTGCTCTTTATCAGGGGATTTTCAGCGCCGCTAAGCAGGTGCTGGTATTGTGCCTGTTTCTGATTGGCTCAGGTATCACCTTCCACAAAATAAAAGACGCGGGAATTAAGCCGCTGCTGCTGGGAATAGTGCTCTGGGTAATTATCGGCACTGGCTCACTGCTCTATATTCAGTTGCTGATGTAAAAAAGAGGCTATTCCCGTTTGTTGTGCGGCGCTTTAAAGAGATATACCCAAACTGCCTAGAATCTCATCATTTATCGTCTTGCTGACTCCTGTCTCTTGAGGCTGTTTGGGTATAAATAATCAATAAAGTAAAAGCGCATAAATTGAGCGCTGCAGAAACTAATCCATCGCTAAAGAGTGATAACAGTACGCATAGCACAGCGGCGGCAATAAGTAATTTACTGGCAAACATAACGATTCCTTGGCATTTAACTGTGTCGCCATTATCCTGCGAATTGTCCTTAAAACGGAAATACCTGAATCTTCTAACTCATAACTAATTGGTAATAATCGACCAGTAAATCTTCAATATCGGGCAGGCAACTGCCGCAGCCTGTGCCTGCGCCCGTGCATTTACCTATTTCTGCCGCCGAGTTTAATTTATTCTTCTTTATCGCCTCATTGATGCTGTTTATGCCAATCTGTTTACAGGCGCAGATAATCTTACCCTGAGCTAATGGCCCCTCTATGATCCCGGAGATAATGGCGCGCTCAATACTGCTATCGGCATTGGTAGTTAATAATCCCTGCAACCAGTCCAGATCCTGATTTTGCAGGTTGCGCGCCACTATATAAGCGCAGACGACTTTCTGCCCCTGAATATTGGCATAGCGGTAGAGCGGTTGAACGCTGTCCGGGGCGGTCGAATAGTCGATATTTTTAGCACCGGGCGTAATTAAAGCGGCTAATTTATCTTTGAGTGCCAGTGGCGAGATAATATCGGCGATGCGATACAGGTAACCGCCGGCGACTTTTTGTTTGACCCAGTAGGCAAATTCGCTAAGGTCAAGCGGCTGGCGGGTGAGAAAATGTGCCTCGCTGTGATAGGGGAATTTATGTAATTTAACCGGGGTTGATTTAAACTCAGGCTGGCCTGAATGGCTGTCGGTATCGCCTTTAATTAAACTGCAAACACTGGCTGTACTGGCCGTGGTCTGGTTCCAGTGGATGGGCATAAACAGCTGTCCGCGCTTAACCTGGTCAGAAACAGCTGCGCGCACTAAAACCGCGCCGCTATGGCTCTCTATTTGCGTTAAATCACCGTTAACTAGCTGTTTATCCTGCGCGTCGTCCGGGTGAATCGACACAAAAGGCTCGGCGATATGCGCTCCCAGCCGGCTGGAAAGGCCGCTGCGGGTCATAGTGTGCCAGTGGTCGCGAACTCGCCCGCTATTAAGCTCCAGTGGATAGTTATGATCGCAGGACTGCTGCGGTTTCTGGTGCGAAACGGCAATAAACTGCGCTTTTTTACTGGCGGTAAAAAAGAGATTATCGGCAAACATGCGTTTGTGGGTAATCTCATGCTGCACTGTGCTAACCGGCCATTGTTGCGCTGTCAGCTGACTGTATCCCTGTGCATCTAACTGTGTTAAACCGCTTAAATTGAGATCGCGACTTAGCCCGTCGGCATTGCCCAGCGTGGTCATTTTGGCATATTCAACAAACACCTCACCTTCATGAAGATAGTTAAAAGCATCAGTGAATCCCATACGTTTAGCTACTTCACTGACAACCCACCAATCCGCTTTGGCTTCTCCTGGACTGGCTAAAATCCGCCGCTGGCGTGAGATGCGTCGTTCTGAATTGGTCACTGTACCGGATTTTTCACTCCATCCCTGTGCAGGCAGCAGGACATTGGCAAGCCTTGTTGTCGCGGTATCTTTGATGCAGTCTGAGACGACCACTAACGGGCATTTTTTTAATGCTGCTATGATTTTATGGCTGTCGGGCAGGCTCACCACAGGGTTGGTGGCCATTATCCACACGGCTTTAATTTTGCCGTTATCGATGGCATCGAAGAGATCGATAGCTTTCAGACCGGGTGCGCTGGCTAAATTCTTTGTGCCCCAAAATTCGCTGATTAAACTATGCTCGATTGGGTTGCCAAACTCCATATGCGCCGCCAGTGTATTGGCCAGACCGCCGACCTCGCGCCCGCCCATCGCATTGGGCTGACCTGTGACGGAGAACGGGCCCATTCCCTCCTTGCCGATCCGCCCTGTGGCCAGATGGCAGTTTAAAATACTGTTCACTTTATCTGTGCCTTGCGAGGACTGGTTGACCCCCTGCGAGTAAATGGTCACGACCTTTTCGCTGGCGGCAAATTTGGCGTAGAAAGTGTTGAGAGTCTGCTCATCAACGGCCAGTCTGCCGAGCAGATTATCGCGGTCGGCGCACTCATTTATGGCACTGTCTAAGGCTGCCTGGAAACCCTGAGTGTATTTTTGTATATAGTTATTATCTGTTTTTTTATGCTTGCTAAGATAAGCGAGTAAGCCATTAAACAGCGCCACATCCGCGCCGGGTTGAATGGCGAGATGCAGGTCGGCAATGGTGCAGGTAGCGGTTTTACGCGGATCGATAACCACGATAAAGAGCGCCGGATTGTCCTCTTTAGCCGCTTTTAGCCGTTGAAATAAAACCGGATGGCACCAGGCGAGATTAGAGCCGGTAATGACCACCATCTGCGCTTTTTCAATATCCTGATAACAGACGGGCACAGTATCCGAGCCAAATGCACGTTTATGCCCGGCCACGGTTGAGGACATGCACAGGCGCGAGTTGGTATCTATATTGCCGCTGCCGATAAAGCCTTTCATGAGCTTATTGGCGACATAATAATCTTCAGTAAGCAGCTGCCCTGATGCATAAAATGCAACCGCATCCGGGCCATGATCTTTAATGATTTGTGAAAACTGCGTGGCCACATGCGTCAGGGCGTTATCCCAGCTTGTATCAAGGCCATCGATACTCGGCTGCAGCAATCGCCCTTCATGGCTGACGGTTTCACCGAGCGCCAGTCCTTTCGAGCATAAGCGTCCGTAATTGGCAGGGTGCTGCTTATCACCGCGAATATCAAGCAAGCCTTGATCATTTACCTTGGCTTCAACCCCGCAACCCACACCGCAATACGCGCAGGTTGTTTTTGTCCATAAGCTATTTTCTATTGTCATGCGCCCTCTCTGTAGCCATCAATCATTCTTTTTACTTTTATATAGAGCAAAGAGCGCACCAAGTTCTATTAATTGTCGGTTTTAATCGTAAATTTTAAGTTTTATTCAATCAAATCAAACACTAGTGACTGATTTTTCGTGGATGTGGAAAAGCTGTTGCGAGTTTGTTAAATCAGAACAAGGGCAAAAGCCTATGTTTACGCTGTATATTGGTGCGTCGCGCACTAAAAAGTAACATTTATTTAACAATGCGAGCTCTGATAGGACAGTTAAATCTGCACTTGTTTATTTATTGTTCTTTGTATCTGATTGAATAATATCTATTTATTGTTTTTTTTGTGGAAGGATATCTGCTATTGGCACTTCCTTTGCAATAACATTGTCAAACGAACATTTAACAAACATGAAACATTATAATAACAGTGGGTGGCGATTATGGTTTGTGAACAGAGTAAAAGTGCAGTGGTGACTTTCAGTTCAAGTGAAATTCGTGCAAAAAAAGCAGCGTCAAGCAAGCGTAAAGGCAGCCCTCAGTTAGGCATAGTTTCATTGGTTGGGGCTGGCCCCGGCGATCCGGATTTGCTGACCCTTAAAGCGCTGCGCGTGATAGAGCAAGCAGACGTTATTATTTACGATAATTTAGTCAGTCAGGAGATTCGTGCGCTTTTTCCGCGATCTGCTGAAAGTATCTATGTCGGTAAAATAAAAGGGGCGCACAGTTTTAGCCAGTCAGAAATTAACCAGCTGTTAGTGGCGAAGTCACGTCAGGGCTTAACTGTTTGCCGCTTAAAAGGGGGCGATGCCTTTGTTTTTGGCCGTGGCGGCGAAGAGATGCTGTTTTTAAAAGAGCAGGGCATTGACGTGCAGATAGTGCCCGGCATTACCGCGGCGGCGGGATGCAGCAGTTATGCGGGTATTCCGCTGACTCATCGCGGTGTGGCGCAAGGCTGCACGTTTATCACCGCCCATGCAGAAAAAGAGCTGGATATAAAATGGCGCGCCTTAGCTGAGCTCGACCACACCTTAGTATTTTATATGGGGTTGAGTAAAGCGCAGCTGATTGAAACGCAGCTGCTGCAAGCCGGTCTTGGCAAAGAGACGCCTGTTGCGTTGATTGAAAACGGTTGTTGCCCGGAGCAACGCGTCATAACAGGCTCGCTTAGCGAACTCGCTGAGCTGGTTGTTAACCATCAAATTAAATCTCCGGCGCTGATTATGGTCGGCAAAGTGGTTGCCCTTGCGCAGCAGTTGCAGTGGGTCAACCAGCAACGCAGCATCGGTAACGCTATTCATCAGTTAAGCCAGTTAACCGCTTAATAAAAGTAAGTAATAAATAATTAAAGGAATTGTTATGAGTAAACAACGAATTGTTGTGGTTGGAAACGGCATGGTAGGCCACAAATTTATTGATACCCTTATCTGTGATGACAGCCTTGATTATGAGGTGGTCACTTTTTCAGAAGAGTCCCGTCTGGCTTATGATCGCGTGCAACTTAGCTACTTCTTTTCAGGTAAAACGGCCGACGATTTAGCGCTCACCGATGCCCGCTATTATCAGGAAAACGGCATTAATTTTGTGCTCAGTGATAAAGTCATTGAGCTGGATTTTGTCAATAAACAGGTTATTACCCAAAGCGGCCGTGTTGAAGGTTACGACAAACTGGTACTGGCTACGGGCTCATTTCCCTTTGTGCCGCCTATTCCGGGTAACGATCAGGAACATTGTCACGTCTACCGTACTATTGACGATCTGGAAGCGATCACCAAATCCGGGCAATGCAGCAAAGTCGGGGTGGTTATTGGCGGCGGATTACTTGGCCTGGAGGCGGGTAATGCCCTGGTCAATATGGGGTTAGAGACACATATTGTTGAATTTGCACCGCGTTTAATGGCGGTGCAGTTAGATCAGGGCGGCGGCGCGTTATTACGCCGTAAAATTGAAGATTTAGGTGTAAAAGTGCATACCGAAAAAGCCACCAGTGAAATTGTTGCCGGTGAATTCTGCCGTTACCGCATGAATTTTGCGGACGGCAGTTTCTTAGAAACAGATACCATCATCTTTTCTGCCGGTATTCGTCCGCAAGATGAGCTGGGGCGTTCATCAGGTCTGGCCATTGGCGCGCGCGGCGGTATTGTTATCGACAACCATTGCCAGACCAGCGTCGATGATGTCTACGCCATTGGCGAATGTGCGTTATGGGAAAACTTTATTTTTGGTCTGGTGGCACCTGGCTATCAAATGGCCAAGGTGGCCGCTGCGCATATTAAGGGCGATCTTGAGTATACCTTTAGCGGCGCGGATATGAGCACCAAGCTTAAATTACTTGGCGTTGATGTGGCCAGTATTGGTGAAGTACACGGCGCTACGCCGGGCGCGCAGTCATACACTTATCATGATGAAATTGAGCAGGTTTACAAACGCCTGACGGTTTCTGCAGATGGCAAAAAAGTGGTCGGTGCTGTGCTGGTGGGCGACGTTGAAGCATACGGTACACTGCTGCAGTTAATGCTCAATGATATGGACCTGCCTGACAATCCCGCTGTGCTTATTCTGCCGAGCAGCGGTGGTGAGCAAGCTGCCGGCTTAGGCGTTGCGGCTCTGCCTGATAGCGCTGCTATCTGCTCCTGTTTTGATGTTTCCAAAGGGGATATTAAACAGGCAGTGGCTGCGGGTTGCACCTCTATGTCCATGCTTAAAGAGTCCACCAAAGTTTCAACAGGCTGTGGCGGCTGTTCAGCACTGGCCAAACAGGTGCTTGACAGTGAACTTGCGAGTTTAGGTTTCGAAGTTAAAAACGATATCTGTGACCATTTTGCCTATGCGCGCCACGAGCTGGTAGACATTATCCGGGTTAAAAAAATTAAAACCTTCGATCAGATGCTCGATACCTGCGGCACTGGCTTAGGGTGTGAAATCTGTAAACCGGCGATCGGCTCTATTTTAGCCTCTTACTGGAATGATTATGTGCTTGAAGATGCGCATATCGAACTGCAGGACACCAATGATATTTATCTGGGCAATATGCAAAAAGACGGGACCTACTCAGTGGTGCCGCGTATTGCCGGTGGAGAGATCACGCCGGATAAACTGATTGTGCTCGGCCAGGTGGCCAAAGAGTTTGATCTTTATACTAAATTAACTGGTGGTCAACGCGTCGACATGTTCGGTGCACAGCTTCATGAGCTGCCGCTTATCTGGAAAAAACTGATCGATGCCGGCTTTGAAACAGGCCACGCTTACGGCAAGTCGCTGCGCACTGTGAAATCTTGTGTCGGTAGTACCTGGTGCCGTTATGGCGTTAAAGACAGCGTCGCTTTCGCTATCGATATAGAAAACCGTTACAAAGGGTTGCGTTCACCCCATAAAATTAAATTTGGCGTCTCCGGCTGTACCCGTGAATGTGCTGAAGCGCAGACTAAAGATGTCGGCCTTATTGCCACCGACAAAGGCTGGAATATGTATGTTTGTGGTAACGGCGGTATGCGTCCCCGCCATGGCGACCTGTTTGCTTCTGATTTAAGCGATCAGCTAGTGCAACAATACACTGACCGTTTCCTGATGTTTTATATTCGCACCGCCGATCGTCTGCAGCGCACCTCTGTTTGGTTAGAAAATCTCGAAGGCGGACTCGATTATCTCAGAGAGGTGATTATTGATGACAAACTTAATATCGCTGCTGAGCTGGAAGCGGAAATGGCTGCCAATATTAAAAACTATCAGTGTGAGTGGAAAACCACCATCGAAACCCCTGAAAAATTAAAACGCTTTAAACATTTTGCCAACAGTGATGCGCTCGATAATAGCCTTGTCTTTACCACGGCCCGCGAACAACGTTTTCCACTGAGCAAAGTGGCAGATAAAGCGATTGAAATTATTGAATTAGCATAAATAGCGGAGAGTAAAATGAAAACACAATCAAACAAGGACTGGATGACTATCTGCACAGATCAGGATTTGACCCCCAATGCGGGAACCTGCGTACAGTTTGCACAGGAGCAGGTGGCGATCTTTTACTGTATGCGCAGCCAAACGCTTTATGCGGTGGAAAATTTTGATCCCATTGGTCAGGCGAATGTTATTTCACGCGGCATTATGGGATCGATACAGGGAAAAACCTATGTCTCTTCTCCTCTTTATAAACAGCACTTTGATTTGCTCACTGGCGAGTGTTTGGAGTCCCCAGAATACACATTAAAAACCTATGCAGTACGCATGGAAGACTCGCTAATTCAGCTTAAAGTGGCGAGTTAAATTTTAGCATAAACAAACAGTTAGCCTTTGCGGAGGCTATCTTTATCTTTACAAAGGATCTCCTTATGAGTCAAAGTTCATTTAATATTTTCTCTTTTCAGGGCAAGATGAAAACCCTGCATCTAAGCTGGATGGCATTTTTCATCACTTTTGCTGTGTGGTTTAACTTTGCCCCGTTATTGCAGGCGGTCAAGGAATCACTGGGACTGACCACTGAGGAGATAAAAACGCTGCTTATCCTGAATGTGGCGATCACTATTCCCGCCCGTGTTATTGTTGGTTCACTGACCGATAAATATGGGCCGCGCGTTGTTTATTCTGCGCTGCTGGCTATCTGCGCCATTCCCTGTTTTGCCTTTGCTTTTTCAGAAACCTTTTTGCAGGCGGCAATTGCCCGTTTTGCACTGGGCTTTGTCGGGGCGGGGTTTGTTATCGGCATTCGTCTTGTGTCCGAGTGGTTTCCGCATAATGAGTTAGGCACAGCGGAAGGTATTTATGGAGGTTGGGGGAATTTTGGTAGTGCGGCTGCCGCTTTTACTCTGCCCACAGTGGCCCTTATTTTTGGTGGTGAAGACGGCTGGCGTTATGCAATGGCGATAACGGGCTTGTTGAGTCTGATCTTTGCCTTTATCTTCTATGCCAACGTTAGTGACACACCCAAAGGCTCCACCTACTTCAAACCGGAAAATTTAACGGCCATGGAAGTGACATCAAAGGGCGATTTCTTTCTTTTGTTGCTGATGAAAATCCCTATGTACGCCGCGCTTGCTCTGCTTGCATGGAAATTGTCACCGGCTAATATTGATATGATCTCAGCGCATGTCACCTACTCAATTTATGCGGGTCTGGTGACGCTCTATTTCTATGAATGGACGCAGGTGTGGAAGGTCAATAAGTCAATCTTTACGACGCCAGTTGCGCCTATGCATCAATATAAATTTAAACAGGTGGCGGTGCTCAATGTGCTTTATTTTGCCACCTTCGGGTCAGAGCTGGCGGTGGTCTCTATGCTGCCGTTGTTTTTCTTAGAAACCTTTGAGCTGACACCTGTGGTAGCCGGTATGGTTGCATCCGCCTACGCTTTTATGAATTTGGTCTCTCGTCCGGGCGGCGGCTGGATTTCAGATAAATGCGGACGTAAATCAACTCTGGTTATTCTCACCGCCGGTCTTGCGCTGGGTTATCTTCTGATGGCGCAGATAGACGGCAGCTGGACGCTTTGGGTTGCGGTTGCGGCGGCTATGCTCTGCTCTTTCTTTGTGCAGGCGGGTGAAGGGGCGGTATTTGCAACTGTGCCATTAATCAAACGTCGTATGACCGGACAGATTGCCGGCATGACCGGGGCTTACGGTAATGTGGGGGCTGTGGTTTATTTAACCGTGTTATCCTTTGTTGATTACCAGACCTTTTTCTATGTGATTGCAGTAACGGCCTTTGTGGGGCTGGTCACCTTACTCCTGATGGTTGAACCACAAGGACAGATAGCTGAAATTAATCAGGATGGCAGCGTGACATTAATTGATGTGAGCAGCCACTAAATAAACCTATGGGAACTGTGAATGTGAGTGTTAACAGCAAAAAAAAGGGTCAGCTTGAGCTGTGTATCGGCGGCTATTCTGCTGCGGGCAGGCGCGAGATAAACCAGGATGCCTTTGCTGCTAAGTTGCCGACCTCACATTCAGAGAAAAAGTATAAAGGGATGGTTGCCTGTATTGCCGACGGCGTGAGCTGCAGCAGTAACGGGCAGCAGGCCAGCCAGACCAGCGTCACCCAGTTTATCAATGATTACTATGGCACGCCTGAAAGTTGGAGTGTCAAGGTCTCTGCCAGCAAGGTATTAAACTCGCTCAATAGCTGGCTTTATCAGCATAGCGATAAAGATGCGCTGCGTCATAACGGTTTGATTACCACTTTCAGTGCGATTGTTTTTAAATCCACCACAGCGCATCTTTTTCATGTCGGCGACACGCGTATTTACCGTTACCGGGATGGCGCTTTAGAGCAGATGAGTAAAGATCATGCGCGCAGTGCATCGGGGAAAAACAGTTTTCTGACCCGCGCTTTGGGGATGGACTCACATCTGGAAATAGATTTTCAAACTGCGCCGATACGCATCGGTGATATTTTTATGCTCTCCAGTGACGGCGTTCATGACTATCTCCCCGGTAAGGCATTAATCGCTCATCTCTCTAGTATCAATACAGAGAAACCCAGCGCCTGCGAGTTTGAAGCGCTGGCAAAAGGCATCGCCAGTTATGCACTGAACAATGGCAGCGAGGATAATTTAAGCTGTCTGTTAGTTCAGGTAACTGCGCTGCCTGTCTCTGATATTGATGAGCTCTTTGAAAAACTCAGCGCACTTGCTATTCCTCCTGCAATGCGCGCTGGTAATGAGATTGATGATTTTCAGATAGAAAAAATCATTCATCAGGGGGCGCGCAGCCATGTTTATCTGGCCCGCGAAAAAAGCAGCCAGACACAACGCATATTAAAAATACCTTCGCTCAATTTTGCCGATGATCTTGTTTACCTTGATGGTTTTGCAAAAGAGCAGTGGGTCGGGCAGAGAATAAACAATCCCCATATTATGCGTATTTTTCCGAAGCCGGAAAAATCGCCTTTTTTATACCATATTTGTGAATATGTTGAAGGGATCACGCTGCGCCAGTGGATTTACGATAATCCCAACCCTTCGTTGGACAGTGCTCGTGAGATCATTAAAAATATCGTCAGCGCGGTGCGCGTGTTGCAGCGCTTAGGCATAGTGCACCGCGATCTAAAACCAGAAAATATTATGGTGGCAGAAAATCGCGCGATCACTTTGATCGATTTTGGCACAGTAAAAATAGACGGCCTGGATGAGATAGCGCCCGCGCCAACCTCAGATACCCCTTTGGGCGCAGTTGATTATATTGCGCCAGAGTACTTAAATAAGGGCGAGGCGTGCTTTTTGGCGGATCTCTTTTCGATTGCAGTTATCAGCTATGAGCTGCTTTGCGGTGAATTACCCTATCAGCGCAGCAGCAGCTCCCTGACTCAGGCAAGGCGTAGCAGCTGGAAATACCGGCCAATTCAGCAGTTTCGCAGAGATATTCCCAACTGGCTCGATGCCGCGCTAAAAAAAGCCAGTCATCCCCTCGTTGAGAAACGTTACGGGGCAATGAGTGAATTTGTAACAGATATTTACACACCCAATAAAACTCTGATGAAAGAGAATGAGCAGTTTCCCTTAATTGAACGCGATCCGGTCAAATTCTGGCAATCACTCTCAGCTATTTTTTTGAGCATTGCGCTGCTCGAGCTGTTATTGCTGCTGGGCAAGTAAAACTCATTTGCATGGCTCGCTTGTACTGGTGATTATTTGACCTGAAAACAAAGAGTTATCCGCGATGGGCTGATTGTGATGCAGTTGTGGCGTGACACTTTTAAGCAGTAAATTATGCTTCGATTTGTCATCATAAATATGAAATTATTGTGTCTTTCAACAGGGCTTTTTTATTGTTGCCTGTTGATGAAGTCAGTATAAACGTGTACTGTTGTTGGTAGCTACATATAATAAATTGTCTTTTTTATGAAATTAAACCGCCTGATCTAATGCTATATTATTAGAGCGCGAGTTAAAATGCAGCTGGTAATACTTTTATATAATCATGTTGAGCTTTTCCCAAGTTGATTGAGTTTACTTAGCTATTTTAATTAAATCTGATTCATCTTTAGCGGTTAGTGAAAATGTTTTCAGCAGTGGTTACCTTTGTCAAGTTCAGCTCAAAATCATAATATCAATAATCAGGGGACTGCTTTACCCTCCTTGAATTAGCATATTATGCAAATTAAGTAACTTGATTCCTTGTTCCTCCAAAGCGCTTAGGCTTGCTCGAACTGCTTTACTTGCCAAGTCCAAGCAGTGCTCACCTGAAGTGATGCCCTTCTTTATCTGTACCAATCTCTATTAGATTACGGTGCACAAATGTATCAAATACTGAAAACATCGTTCGTATCGCCCTGTCGGGCACTAAACATAAACTTTACCAAGTTATGTTAAATAAAAAAGGAGAGTACAATGCTCGAATCCATCGCAGTTATACTTATTATACTTTGGCTAGTAGGTTTGGTCAGCTCATACACAGTAGGTGGGTTTATCCACATCCTCTTGGTGATTGCAGTTGTGGTGATACTTATTCGTATCATTCGAGGTAGAAGGCTGTAATTCTATCCCATGAGAGTGGCTCCCAATTTAGCGGTCAATGCTTAGTGTGTAGCCTCAGGGTAATAACTCGGGTATTTTCTTAAATTAGGAGTAGATAGAATGAATATAGTCAGAATAGCAGCTGTCGTGCTAATTGTAGGTGGGGTCCTGGGATTAGTGTATGGCAACTTCAGTTATACCAAGGAAACTCATAAGGCAAAGATAGGCTCAATTGAACTGTCGGTAAAGGACAAAGAGACAATCGATGTGCCAGTTTGGGGAGGTGTGGGAGCGATAGCCATTGGTGGTTTGCTCCTGCTCGTTGGTGGCAATAAACGCTAGCCTATGCCCTCGTACTCAATGATGAGTCGGGGGACATAAAAACATTTTATTGTGGGCTGAGCAAAATATGTTCAGCCCTTTTTATATTTCTTGTTACCTCTTTTATTGTCATCCTTCAGCTTTTTTATTGAACGTATCTGTGAGTGCGTAGATGACTGCATAGGTGACTGGGGATAGGTGACTGGATCTTATTTTTCCGATAAAAAAAGGGCTATCTAATGCAGATAGCCCTTTTTGCTTGTTGCGCTTTTTTATTAAGCTGCTGCTAATAGCTGCTTATCACTTTTCTTAAGGAAAGCGTAGCTGAAGCCTGTGACCGCTGTGCCTGCGGCGATGGCCACTAAATATAGAAGCACTGGGCTGATCGCACCTGGAATCATTAGTACAAACAGACCGCCGTGTGGCGCAAGAAGTTTAGCGCCGAAAAGCATAGAAAGTGCGCCCGTTAATGCGCCACCGGCCATACAAGCTGGGATCACGCGCATAGGATCTTTGGCTGCAAAAGGAATGGCACCTTCAGAGATAAAGCACAGCCCTAGTACAAAGGATGCTTTACCCG
>Ga0075011_10000456_pt1 | contig 21790 bp, 18 predicted proteins | sample TARM_MetaG_T_14_FD_72354 | JGI IMG/M metagenome (GOLD analysis project Ga0075011, IMG submission 72354) | Freshwater microbial communities from Pennsylvania, USA, analyzing microbe dynamics in response to fracking - TARM_MetaG_T_14 | ecosystem: Environmental > Aquatic > Freshwater > River... | reverse complement strand
CTTTCTACAGTACTCATTTTTGAACGCTCCTCAAATTGAGCATGTAGTGAGTTAAACATACGTCGGGCTGCCCCAAATGTAGTTTCGATAATGTTTATTTGTTCATCATTAGGATATATTTTCATTTTATGTGCTGTCAGTATTAAACCCATAAGGCAACCCCCTTTGATATTATTATACCACATATCAATCAGTTTGTATTAAAATTCTCTTGTTATATATTTTAATTGCCAGCTGAATTGCGGACAATATAACACTAAGTGACAATAAAAGCGTATAAGTATCAACTTAATGAAACTGTTATTGTTATACTATTGATAGACTTTAATAATGAAATATAATCCAACTTTTTTTTAAAAAAATAAAAAGGGGGAATTTTAAACTCCACCTTTTTTGTTGTTTTTATATTTTACTGTTGTAAGTTTTCATCTAAAATTCCCATTAGATTTAAAGACATCATTGCAGAATAAGGGTTTAATTTCCATTCTCCATCAAGATATTGCATTTCAAAAGCAATTCCTGTCCCATTTCCTACAAAAATATCTAAAGGAATATGTGCTTTCATAAGTTTGTTGTCCAAATAGACAATATCATCATAAGACTTAATGACCGGCTCAAATGTTGGATTATCATTAGAAACTCCAATGATTTCATGGTAAATCAAAAGCGCAGAAGCCATAAACTGTCTGTTGAATTTTTCTTCTTTAAATTCATCAGACAAATAAATCATATCAATCAACTTTTCAGTTAAAACATCTTCCATATCTGTTTCTGGATTATCTAGTTTTTCAAGTCTATTCATAATAGATTCACTTGCGGAAATTGACCCTTCTTCATCTGTAATTTCATCAGAAACATTTTCTTCAGAATCTTCTTCAGGATTAATCTTAGTTTTAGTTTCTTCTGAACCTTCATCTGAATTAGCATCATCTTCAATATTTTCTTCTGAGCCCTCTTTATCCTCTTTGTTTCCTAAGTTTTCTTCATTTTCGACTTCAGGGCTTTCTCCTGCTTCAATTAAAATGGCTACAAGAGAATCAACAGCATCTTCTCTGCTAAAGTTATCTAGTTTTTCACCTTGTTCATATCCCACATAAATTTTTTCTGGTTCTTTTTCTACAACCTGTTCATCCTCATTTAATACAAATAATGCAATAAAAAACACAACAATGGCAATTACTGCTGAATAAATCATAACTGTATTTTTTTTATTCATTTTATTCCTCCTTTTTTGTTTTTCATCCATAAAACAATAACAATAATTATTAAAGTAAAACTTATTATTTTTATTACATCAGAGTTTTCATTTATAATAATCATTGTTTTTAATAAGTTTTCTTCATTCTCTATACTGTTAGAACTGAAATCAGAAGCATAATTTAAAGCTGTAGCAACTTTTTCTGTATCAACTCCTTGAAGAACTTTATTAGACAATGCTGTTATAAATATCATAATAAAGCTGAGAGAGATTAACAAAAAATAGACAATAGCCATTAACTTTTACCTACATAACTTGAAAAGCTCTTTATAAATTCCAAAGATAATTTTTCATTTGTTTTGTCATCTATATCATTTGTATCAATTTGTGAAATTATAAGATATGCTGATTCCCAATCTTCAGTTTCTAATGCAGACTTTATGGCGGAAATTGAAATGTTAAACATATCTTTTGTGTTAGAATCTAAAGATTCTTTTTTACCTATCATGCTTCCACTTTTTTCATTAGCTGAGTCTTCCCAAATTAACGCAGTAGCATTTTTTTCTGCAAGCCATGTTTCATGCTCATCATTTAAAGTTATATATTCTTTTTCAGATATGTTCATTAATTCAGAAAGCTTTTCTATTGAAAATAACTTTTCAGAATCTCCATCATTTTCTTCTCTCGCAATATCTATTGCTTTTTTTCGATCTCTTTGAAATTTTGCAAGATCTTTTCCAAGGTGTTCATTTGGTAAGTCATAAGGCCAATGTCTTAAAACACTATTTAGATATCCTGAAAAAGGAACACTAGCATTTTCATCAAACTTTTTCATAGCTGTAATTACCCAAATAACAATCTGAGATTTGATGTCATTTTTGTCTTTTAGATAAATAGAGATAGTGGGCATTGATGTTTTAAGAATGCTAGGAGCAAACTTGTTAGCATAGAAATCTAAAGATGTCTCAAGCCATTCTCTCGGTAAATCAATTAGTTCTCGCTGTAATAAAATTGCTCGTGTCTTTATTTCTAGAGAATTAAATTCATCTTCACTTAATCCTTTTGATAAAAGATTTCTCATGTGAGTTGCAGATAGTCCATATGCTTTATATCTACCATCATTTTCTTGGATTACTTTTGCAGTTCCTTTTAGAATGTTCTGACACTTTTTTAGTACTTCTTCTTTCTTTGCTTCAAAGCTTATAGTCCCCACTCTTCTTCTTGGTGCTTCTAAAAATATATCTGTTTCTGTTTTTCCATCCCATAATTTTGGAGGAAAGTTGCTCGGCACTATTTTTTCGTCAATCTCTATACCTTCTTGCTCATACCATCTAATTATTTCATTATAATTTACACGATAAGAATTAGATTCTGACTTTATTAAAATGTCTTTATTATTTTCGATCCAATCAGATAATGTTTTATCTTCTTTCACCTTAGCTATCTTTTTCCATTTTTTAAAGTCATACCAATTACCATCGTGAATAACGGCTTCAATTCTCCATAATGGATCTTTTTCATTGAATCTCTTTCTTAATGTCTTTTTAGTCATGATTCACCACCTCTTTTATATTGTGTGAAATGCGGGTGATATTCACCAAGATCTTCAAACACATTTTCCAGCTTCTCAAAGAAGACTTTTGTTTGATAGTCTTCACTAACAATAGGAAGACAGATTTCATAAATAATTTCAATAATGTTGTCTGAGTTTGCTTCAGTTTTCTTCCTTGAAGATTTCCCAAAGTTCTCCTTGAATATAAAGTCAATGTAATCTTTAACTTCCTCATTAAATATATTGGATTCTCCTCCAATAGAAATATATAAACTAGATTCTCTCATTAAACTTGACAATAAATTCCCTCCCTTAAATATAATGAATATTATTTTAGGAGTGATGTATAAGAACCACTATTTTTGCATATAATGAAAATATATAAATCACTCCTGAAGATATAATGTTATTATACTAAAAGAGAGAAGATATATTTATTTACTTTTTCCCTTTTTCAGAAATCTTTCTCATCTTTCTTACAGTCTTGCGAGTTTCTGACTTTACTTGTTTGTCTGTCATGTTATGTTTTTTTAGGAATTCTGAGTATTTCATGCTTGCCGGATAAGCTCCATATTCAAATGCAATAAGATCTTTTTCAAATGGAGATAGTTTCTTTAAAACTTCAATGACACCTTCATCTAAATTGCTTATCTTAGTTACTTCTTTATCTGCTTTTTGGTCAACAAGGAGGTCCATGAATTCTCCTTCCCCATCAAATATGCTTGCATTTAAGGAGACTTGAGCCTGCATGTTGGAAAGAATAATATCTATTTCTTTTTTGTCTAAAGGGACATTTAAATAAATATACTCTAGTTCACTTTGGTATTCTTTTTGCTCTTCATATGAGAGTTTATGATACTCTTTTTGTGCAGAAGAGATTAGAACATATTCTCCCATTTTGTTCTCTGGCATTCTAACTAGTCGTTGATAGTTAATTGCTGTTGAGACTTTTTTAGTGATTCCATAGTAAGCATATGTGCTTAGGCGGCAGTTTTTATTAGGGTCATAATCATAAGCGGCTTTGATAAGTGCTGAGATAGCATCTTGCAATAGGTCTTCCAGGTCATACTTAGTATTGGTTTTTTTGTGGTGGTCATGTGCAATTTTTCTTGCCATATTATAATAGTTACTAATTAGCAGTTGTAATGCTTGTTCACCTTCTTGAAGAGTCTTATTTTCATCTTCTGTTAAAAGGTCATATCCAGACTCCATTTTATTCTTAATTTGTTTCATTTTTTGAATCTTTTCCCCCAAAGATAGTTCTTCCTGTTTTGTTAAAGTATTTTCTTTCGCTTTTGCCATTCAACTTCCTCCTTGTTTTTTAAAAATATGAAGTATTCTTGAGAAAATCTTACCTCCTTAGATTTAAAAATCTCAAGTAAATCTCAATTAATAACAATTATAACACAAAACAATAAACCTGTCAACATCTTTTTTTGTTTTTTTTAATTAATTATATTATTTTTTAGCAGCTAATTACATTCAAATAATAGGAGTAGAGTTTCCTTTTGCAGATAAACATAACACAAAGAAAATATTTTGTCAACAATTCATCCAACTTTTGTTCTCTAGGATCTTTAGAGCATTGCCGTTCTTAGCTCAAAATGGACTTCTCATGTACATTCATACATAAAGACGCTTTTTACCCTTTTTTCGGTTGTTTTACGCAAAAAGCGGCCGCTAGAGTTGTTGTGGGAGTAACATTCTAGCGGCCGTTCTTAGAGCGACGTTCTTAGCTTAAAATAAAAAGTAGAATACTTGATAGAAATTCTACTTTTCAATTAATCCTAATATTTCATTCAAATTAACAAGTGTATCTTTCTTTTCTCCGGATGTTTCTCCATTGTCAACTATTTCTCTAACAATAAATTCTTTGTCTAAATATAAATCATCTAAGTTATCTAAGTTTTCTAAGTTTACACTTATTGTTTGCTCTGCAAAGACAACAGTTTGTCGCCCCTTTGTTTCTTTTATTTCTCCATAAGGTCCAGCAATAATTTCTGCTTTATAAATTTCTTGTGGGACTAAAACTCTTTTTAGTGGAGTAAACATGTTATAGTTTTCATCTTGAACAACAATAATTTCGTCACCTATTTCTGGTGTTCCTTGAAGAATAATTTCAGCAGTAACATATCCGGATTCTGTTTTAACAGGTTGATTTAAATAAGCATAAAGAGTAAAGCTGACAATAGAGAGACCAATAAGAAGAATTATTAAATTAATCAATTTTGAGAAAAAGAGTTTTCTGGCGTATCCTTTAGTATACTTTACAGCTCCTGGTTTAAAATGTGGTTTGTTTTCATTTTTCATAATATCCTCCTTTTATGTCTTTTTAAAAAAGTAATACAATTATAATAACAAGGATTGGAAGAAAAATCTTTAAGAAATTTTTCTTTACATAATATTCAATTTTTTCTTTCAGTTCCTTAGGTTTATATATATCAGATGGGCCAGAAAAACCCAAATAGGCTTTTTTTACTTCTTTAAGAGAATCAATTAATTCATCAGTCATTTTTTCTGTCAACAAGAAAAAGACTTCATTGTCATGATTGTCTTTAATTGTTAATACGGGTGGATCTTTTTTTAATTTAAGTTTGTTTTTATATTCTTTCTTTTTGTTGTCTTTATATATGTTTTCTATTTCATAATATACCAATGCCTCTTCTTGTTCTATTACTGCACTTAAATAATCTCTTTCGACTATTTCATCATTAGAAACATTTGTTTCTTCATTGTTTTTATTCATTTTCAACATCCTCCTCAATGTTATTATACCCTTCAACAAAGAATGTCCCAGTTTCTTCGTCTTTTGAATAATCTATAGTAGATGGAGAGTCTCCATTCCAAGTTGAAAATCTTTCATTAATGAGTTTTTCTGCGTTTTCTATGTCATAAACAAACCATAAGTCTCCACTCTTAACAAGAGTAACCTTAACATTTTCAAATGTTTCTTTATTTGTTATTTCAGTATGTGTTCCATCATAGCTTGTGTCAGTTGGGCGCATATATCTAATCATAAAGCTGTCAAATGAAACAAATAAACTGATAGAATCATATTCAGAAGGCCCGTTTTCAGAGTAAACTTTAAGTTTCTTTTCTTCTTCTGGCTCACTTATTTTGAAGTTGTCTACTCTATAGAAAAAAGGAAAATTGAGACTATTAGCAAATTCATCTATATTTTTTTCTTCCTTTCCTGTAATTAAAGGACTTCCATCAATTGTTGCTTTTTTTACTTTTTCTAAAGAGATTAATCTCCTTGATGAGTTTTCAAAAATAATTTCATTTGTTTTGAATTTTTCTTCTGTCACATCTTTTTCTAGATTTCCCATTGTTCCATTGGTTTTAATATAATTATAAGTTGTCTTTTTTGGGTCTGTTGATAGAATGTCAGAATCAACTTCAAAATGCTCTACTTCATTCATCTTTACAGAATCATCTTCATTCAAAATTATAAAAGAAACTAACCCTATAATAGAAACTGACAATATAGCAATCACAAAATAAATTATATCTTTTTTATTTTTCATTTATCTCACCTTCCTGAATCCTATTGCTGAACCTCCATCTGCAATGAAGTTGTCACCTTGACAACTTATTCCACTTAGAGAACCAGCTCTTTCCATGTAGGAGGCACTTGCTATAGAATCTCTCCCATTTACTTCTCCTACATATAACATAACATGTCCTTCTCTCCATAAAACATCCCCAGGTATTCTATTTTGACAACTAACTTGTTCCCAATCGCTGCTGTTTACCATATAATTCCGCTGCATTCCAGAGTCACCCCATGGGAAATTAGGGTCTTGACCTGTAGCTCTATACATTGTTGCTACAAATCTATCACAAGAAGCAAGCAACCCAGAGAATGGGTCTTTAGTTGTAGCAGCTTCTGCAGCCAACTTAGCTTGCTTATATTCTTCTTTTGAAAATGATTGCCCACAATTATTAAGTCCACTACAACTTCCTAATGCGTTGTTTCTGTCTGCCCAAGCTGAAGAGATTGCAAGTTGAACAAGATTAGAAGTATCTATAGATCCATTTATTCCACCCATACAATTAGTAGAAAGATTTCCCATGCTTCCTCCACTATATTCTTGTGCGAATGCTAATGCATATTCAATTCGGGGCCTGTCTCCTTCTTCTGTCCCGGCATCTCCAGGACGCTCAAACTTTATGTTCCATATTTTTGTATATTCTTCAATACTTTTGTTTGGCTCATTAAATCCTCCATCTAGTAAGTTTTGTTTTTCATCTCCATCAAGTTCTTTTTTAAGGAATTTGAGTTGAGTTGTTAAATCATGCCATTCTTTCCCTTCAGAAATGGCGAAGTTAACTAGATTTTCTCTCCTTTCTTGGTTCCATTGAACTATTCCAATTGCTTTTCCCCTATCCGGGCCCCACGCAAGAATATCTTCATTACTTAATGTTTCCCATTCAGTAGTAGAACTATCTCCATATATTGCCTTAGGATTTCCTCCATAACTCTCTTGCATCATGTTCCCTAATATTCCAAAAGCTTGTTCTTGAGAAAAAGGTTGTCCACCTGTAACATCAAAAGGTGTGCTTGTTAACCAAGATGCTATAGCGGACTGCCTTGTGAAATCATCTGCATTAGAATCTATATTGATAGTTCCAACACCTGAACTATCACACGTAATATTATAAGTGTTTTGTCCAACAGTTTCAGCAGTAGCCAGGAGAACAAAAGCAAGTATAGCAACAATAACAACTATCCAAAATATTGGATTAACTAACAGCGAAATAAAGTTAATTATCATGTCAGAAGCAGATTTAGCAAAGTTTGTAGCAGCAGTTGCTGCCTGTTGTATTTTATTTGCTTTGTCTTTAATAGAATCTTCTTCACTATCTCCACTATCTTTGTTGTCTTTGCTTTCTTTGTTGTCTTTGTTATCTTTGTTGTCTTTGCCTTTATCATCATCTTTTTTATTAGGGGATATTCTTTCTCTCTTTTTGAATTTATCATCATCTGAATCTTTTTTATCATTTGAATCTTCTGAATCTTTCTCCTCAGAGTCTTCATCTTCTTCAGAATCTCCATCTTCTTCAGAATCTCCATCTTCCTCAGAATCTCCATCTTCCTCAGAATCTCCATCTTCCTCAGAATCTTCAGAATCTTTTTCCTCTGGATCTTTTTCAGAATCTTCTTCCAAGTTTTCTTCGCTGTCTGAGTTTTCTTCAGCTTCCTCATTTTCTAAATCTTCATTATTATAATCATCATTATTATGTTGTCTTTTTTTTCTAGTTCGTTTTATTTCTATTTCAAGTTCATTATTTTTCATTTAGCAAACACCTCCTCTTTTATAAGAAATATCAAAGAGGACCAAGAAGGCCCTCTTTATTTAGTCTATAGGTGGTAAATTCACATTTTCTTTTTTAGATTCTCTTTCTTCATCTAAATCAGGAAGATTAACATTGAAATCACCTAAATCACTTATATCTATCTCTTCTTCTTTAGTTTTTTCATGTTCATTGCCCTTTTTATTGAATCTAGACGCATTGTCCTTTTCATTAGACGCATTGTCCTTTTTATCAGATCTAGGCTCATTGTCCTTTTTGTTAGATCCATTGTCCTTTTTATTAGGTCCATTGTCCTTTTTATTAGGTCCATTGTCCTTTTTATTAGGTCCATTGTCCTTTTTATTAGGTCCAGGAGCATTATCCTTTTTGTTAGGTCCAGGAGCATTGTCCTTTTTATTAGGCTCATTGTCTTTTTTATCAGGTCCAGGAGCATTATCCTTTTTATTAGGTCTAGGCTCATTGTCTTTTTTATCAGGTTCAGGAGCATTATCCTTTTTATTAGGTCCAGGAGCATTGTCCTTTTTATTAGGTTTAGGCTCATTGTCCTTTTTATCAGGTTCAGGAGCATTATCCTTTTTATTAGATCCAGGAGCACTGTCCTTTTTATTAGATCTAGGCTCATTATCCTTTTTATTAGACTCAGCCTTTTCCTTTTCTTTTTCTAGTGCAGGTGAAATAGTAATTTTATCTAAATATTTTTCAGGATCTTTTTTAAGCTCTTCATTAGTTGGAATGCTCTCATTTCTTTTATGTTTCTGCCCTGTTTCCTCATATTTATCTCTAATTTTCTCAGCAATTTCTAATTCTGAAGAATTTTTGTCAATTCCTCTATCATTCAACTCTTTGTCTATTTCTCTTGCAAAGTTTAATTCTTCAGCATTACCTGTTTCAAAGTAGTTTTCTCTAGCAACATCAAGATTTACTTGTAATTCTTCAGTTGAGACAAATTGTTTGTTTCCAAGTTTTGTTCTAGAAAGTTTTCCATTTGCTTTTCCATTCATATTATTATATTTTAATCTTGCATTAATTTCATTTGTAACAAGATCTTTTTTGTGAGGATCTTTCATGGCATCAGGATCATTTTCTAAATTAATCAAATCATCATCATTATCTAAATTGCTAATTGAATCAGAGAATTCATCTAAAGCTTTCTTTTCTTCTTGTGAAAGATTTTTGTCATACTCAACTTTTTCTCTGTAGTCTTTTAGCTCTTCAAGTTTGTTGTCTTCAGAGTTCACTTGAGGTTTATCATTTGGTTCAGAATGAGAATCATTAGTTTCTTCAGGAGGTTTTTTCATTAATTCGCCTTTTTCATCCAATCTTTCTTTCTCTAACTGTCTTCTTGTCATGTCTTTTTGTCTAAAGGCGGCTGAAGTTAACGAAGTTCCTCTTCTCATAGATCTTCCTAATGATTCTTTACTTCCACTTGTTGCGCCTTTTAGTCTTGTCATAACACCTAAACCTGCTTCTTCATCTCTTTCTTGTACTTCATTTTTAATTCTTTCTTTAATAACCTTTTTTTCTTCTTCTGTAGTCTCAGGATTTTCAAATTGTTTCCTAAGAGTTTTTATGGTGTCATTTCTTTCTCTCTTTGCATTTCTTCTATTTTTTGCTGCACCCATAGATCCACCAATTGCACCACCAACTAAAGCCGAAGTTTTCTTTCCTGCAAAATCTCGAGTTCCTTTAATAGCTTCATTGGCCTTATTGGAGAGTTTTTGTCCTCCCATGTTTGATGCTCCAATCAAGTCAGTAATTTCTTTTCTATACATCCACAAAGCAAAAGTTAAGATAATAACAGCAATAAATGAAGTTATTCCTGAAGTATTTGAAAGCACACCAGCATATAAAATGAGAGAGACTACTACCAATAATGTTGTTGCAAAATACTTTAACAAAGCAGAAACTAAAGTTTCAAGCCAACCTAAAAATATCTTTTTCCCTCTTGTTGGTTCAATAGCAAAAAGGAAGAATAATGGTGCAAAAGCAAGCATAATTATACTTGTTATCTTATAAGCAGCCCCAAAAACTCCAAGTAACCCCAATACTGAACCTGCCATAATAACTGAAAAGAGGGACATAAAAGATGTTCCTATTTTTCCAAATGGAGAATTTTCACCACTCCATCTTTCCCAGTGTGTGCCCTCCTTCGCCATAGGCACTATAATGTCATACCATCTTGCATCATATCTTTTTCCACCATTACCAGGAGATGTTAATGAATATCCATCGTCAGGGTGGTTGATAGGGTCTTCTATATTTGTTTGTAAGTATAATTGATACAAAGCTACATTACACACAGTAGAATCACTATCTAAATCCATCACAATATTATCACCTGTTTCTTCTGCAGAACTTGTGCTTGCCAAGTTTACACAGTATTTTTCTCCTTCTCCTTCTGGCAATGCAGACCATTGATTTCCACCTTCAGGTATATTATGTGTATAAAGATCTGAATAAGGTTGTCCGAATTGTTCTTCAGCCCAAGGTTGTAATATAAAAGTTTTCCAGATTGTGCAATTCATTCCATTGACAGCCATTTTTACATCATTTTCTCCACCTATAATTTCAGATCTACATTCTTTTCCAACAAGAAAACTTGGTGTTGTAACTTCGTTAGTTAAACAATTTTCTCCATTGAGAGCTCCAATTACACAACTTGTAACTGTAGTTGTGACAGCTTGTGGAATTTTAACCATAAATAAGGGGTTAAACATCAATGTTAAACCTATTACTAATGCTGAAACAGACCATATTATAGAAGACAATGCTTCTCTGAATTTCATCTGAATAAGACCTTTGTAAACTATTGTAACAGTAGTAAGAATGAAGGCAATAATAACAAGTGGCATATAAATACTATTAAAGAAAATATCTATTAATCCACCACCATTATCTTCATCTCCACCTATTATTTTTACAAGGCTTTCAGCCATAAAGTCATCTCCAATTAATGAGGTCACAATATAATTAGTGATAGAAACGAATGCATTTGCCAATGCAAAAAATAGAGATGAAATTATATTTGCACCACCTCTAGCAGTACAGTTAATGCGCGCGGACTCTAAATTTTCTTGTACCCCAGAATCATTCCAATTCCAATTTGACTCTTCTGCCCTAGAAAGCCCTCTATCTACTTTTTCTGTGAAGGGAAACTCTTTTTCACCCTCACCATAATAAACAGTAAATCCAGAAGCTTTTTTGAATAGTTCTTGAGCAGTCCATTTCCTATTTGGAGAACTAGCGTTAACCATGTCCTCTAAGTCGGATTTTTTAAGTTCTTCTCGCCCCATATTGCTCCCCATAGATTTGCACAAGAATGCCTCTGGAGCACTATGAGAATCATATATTGTAACAAAAAATGATAAAAACATTATCATGATTGTAAAAGCTATTAAGTATTTCTTTTTACTTTTCATTTACTCAGAGCACCCCCTATATTAGTGATATTTTCCAGATTCTCCTATATATTGTGATGCTCCGGCTTTTACACCTATTTTTTGACATCTCATATCATCACCATCTGAACCAGATATTGTTAAGGCACTTGGCAATAAGACATTAGGAGTAGTTTCATAGAGTTCCATTTCTATTCCAGTATATTTATAAGCTTCAATAGAGTTTCTTCTACTATTTGTTATGGTTAATCCGTTTACTCTAGCTTTACTTAAAATGCTATCTAAAGAATCATAATTATTCACTTGATTGCTATTTATTGTTATTCTATGAGAACCTCTTGTAAATTCGTCTTTCATGAAATATACAGTTATTTTTACATTTCTAGGAAGAGAACAAGCACTCATATACCCTTCTTTTATGACAGAAGGTCTTGATACGTTTTCATATACTCTAATTGCTTCAGCGGCAGCTTCAGCTTTTAAGAACCCTGATGAATTTTGATGTCTAACAGCTGCTTGAGTTGCTTTTAATGCTGAATCATGATAAGAAGATTTCATTTGGTAAGCTTTAGAAACATCTAAAAGCATTCCTCCAACAAGAAGAGTTGCCATTATAAGCACAAAGCCTAAAACTATTACTGCGTTCCCTTTATCTTCTTTCATCTTTCTTTTTAAATAGTTAAACATAATAGGCCTCCTCTTTTTAGTCTATTGTAACTTCTGATACTGAAGTTCCCCTTACTGTCATAGAACTATTAGAATTACTTGTTCCTCGTCCGAGATTGAATAAACTAAATCTTCCTGCAATTCCATTGTAAGTATAGGTAACATCACACCAGACTGGTTCTCCTGCTTCTATTCTTCCACTATGAGGCTCACAATTAATTCCACTTCTTCTAACGACAACTGTTCTATTCGCAGTTGGGTTTTTATAGCTATCTGGGATAGCCATATAAGCCAAGTCTTCTGGAGATGTTGACCCTCCACGTACGTCTCTAACAATGGTATCAACACCACCATATAAAGCAACAGATCTCGCTCCTGCTTCTGCAGCAGAAATCATTTGGTTCTTTGTGTTGAAATATAGACCAACATCAATGAAAGAAACAATCATAGTCATAATAAACAACATAATTACCATAAACGAAATTGTATTAGAAGCTCCTTTGTCATCTTTAGTTTTCTTTAGTCTTCTTAATAATTTTCTCATTATATTTCCCCTCCTAAATCCTATTCTTGTAAATATAATATCAAAGGGAATGGAGCCCATTCCCTTCTGTTAATTATTTGTTAGTTTTCTCAGTCTTTCTAGCTTTCTTCTCAACTCTTTGTTCTCATGTGCGTATCTTGCACAATTTTCACATTCTTCTACTTGAGGGGGATTTCCCCACCCATTTTCTACAATGTCTAAAATTGCAATATAGAATCTTCTTCTAGCATCAATGGACAAATGTCTATCATTTTCAGTAAACGGTAAGTATCCAAAAACTAGAAATCTCATGTAATCAGCAACTGTTATTGTTAGTCTTCCTGCTCTCCATCTAATTAAATTTGCTTCATTAAATGTTACTCTACCAGACATTCTTGAACTTCTTCTTATTGTTGGCCTGTCTAGTTCTTTTATCATTAGTTCATATTCTTTTATTTTTTGATTTAGAATATATTCAGTTTCTTCATCATCTTCAATTCCATCTAGTTGTCCATACAGCTTTCTCAAGTTCTTTTCAACAGAAGATTTATCCCATTTAATTGAGTTTAATTCTTTTAATCCTATAGTTGCTCTTTCTCTCCATTCTTCTATGTCAATTTCACCAATTGCTCTGCTTCTAACAAGAGAAGAAATAGTTACTTGTTCCCCAGTTTTTTTAATGGCTTTCACTTCTTTTGCAATCTTTTCTTTTTCATCTTTTGAAATCCCAAGAGAAATTTGCTGGTCTAATGGACTTCTTTTCCTTGAAATTGGTTTATATTTAGGTTTATAATCGTCAAATATTTTCAAAAGATCTTGTTGTCCAATCTTTTTTAAAATGTCTTTTCTTGCTTCATATGATAGAATCTCATCATCATGTTTGTGTATCTTTTCCATCTTTTATCCTCCTTAGTTAGAACAAGAATTTAATATGTCTTTTAATGCTTCATAGTCATCATTTGTTATATTTAAATTATATTTATTTGATATAAATGTGAAAGATTTAGCATATTGACACCTATAAGATTTATATGGTGGAATATATTCACTTGGGCCTTTATCTCCCTTAGATCTATTTTCTTTAGCTGACGTTGCCAGCAAGTTTTCCGGGTCATTAGCAAACTCTTCTTTCTTTTCTTCACTCCAATCTTGCCCACCATTTTTAGCAGCATAGCTCAAAGGAATTATGTGGTCTATGTCAACATTGCTACTTGAAGTTATCTCAGTTCCACTATATGGATCTATCCATAACCCAGATTTTTCAGTATCTATCATTATTTTACCATTTTCTTCAACAGGTCTTCCTATAGCACAAGCTTCTTCATAATTATCAGTTTCTTCCATGCTTTTATTTATAAAAACAAGTGTTCCTGGCACAGCATCTCTATAAAGAATTTCATCTCTTGTGTTCCAACAAGATCTTCCTTCTGTCCCAGACCAATGTTTCCATTCAGATCTAGAATAGTCTACTTCTTGATATTTTTCTGTTTTTTTAATATTTTCCAGAATTGAAATAGAATAATCTTTACTTATCATTCCTGATTCTGCTACATAAGGTTCACCCTCAGAAGGCCCTCTATAACCAGGTGTTTCATTGTTTACTAATATCTCTTCGGGATTATGTTCTTCTGTTGATTCATCAATAGTTTCTCCATCAGAAACACTTCCTCCTTCTGAAACACTTCCTCCCTCTGAATTATCTCCTAAGTTTTCTATGATAGATGCTAATCCACATTCTCCCGAAGGGATACATTCAGCATAATAACTTGCTTTATCTTTTGCTATTTGCATTCCTTCTTCTATTGATGTTGCACCTGAAGCTTGAAAAACAGCAAGAAGAACTCCAAGTGTGCCTAGCAACCAAAGAACACTTATTATTAAGTTGCTTATGCCTCCTTTTCCTTTCCCTTTTCTCATCTTTATCGACCTCCAGATTTTCTTGTTACTAACCTTTCATTGACAGGATCTCCTACAGAGCCCCCATAACTGAAACCTGAAACACCAATCATTGCTAAGTTTGTTAGCTGAGAAAAATCATTCATTTTTAAAGTGCTTCCTGGAAACTCTTCCATAAGTAAATCAAGTTGGTCTCCAGATGTCCAAGTTAAAATTGTATCATTTTTGGCATATTCTTGTTTCATTGCTTGAATAGAATTAAAAAGCAATTCTTTTGTTGGGGTCTCAATTGTCATTCTGTAATTCCCTGAAAGCCAAGGGTGATTGTCTGTATTTAATTCATTATCTAATTTATCAATATCTTGTTGTGTTCCCATAACAGAAGAACTAGCTCGTTGACCAGAACCTGCTAAGTTTTTTAATTCATCTTCGTTTTCAAGTTTCTTTTTCTGCAAATCTTTTTTCATTTTCTCTACAGGCATAAGAGTTAGTCTAGCACTCATAGTAAAAGGAAGCCCCATAATAGTAGGAAGATACATAAAAGGATCTATTCCTCCTGGTTCTCTCATTGAATCTGAAGGGAACTTAGAAAACGAAAGAGTTGCTCTGTACCCTTCTTTTTCTTCATTGCCTATTACTTGTTTTAATTTTATAAATCTTCTATGGTCTTCTATGATTGAACCTGTTTCTAATGCAATGTCACTTAAACCTACTCTTTCATCATGATTAACTTCTAAATATGGAGCAGGCATTCCTGGGTAAAGCATTTTCTTCATAATTAAAAGGAGTTCTTCTGAAGTTAACCTTGTCCCCCTTAGTGTACTTGAATGAATAGATCTATGAACTTCATACTCATCTTTATTTGCTCTACTTTTTTCTATAGATGTAATTTCTTCATCTGGAATAGCAAAAAGAGAACTTATCCCTTTTTTCAAAGTTTCATATGCTTCTGAGAAGCCAAAATCAAGCATATTTATTTCATCAAATGACACTGTACCTCTTGTGAATAATTTTACACCTAAGTAGACCACTTTCTTTTTGTAGTTTTTTCTGTATAAAGATCTTGTCTGTTTTCTCATATAATTTTCAAAAGATGCAAGTCTATTCCCTTTGCCATTCCATTCATCATATATTTTAAATATTTGGTCTTCCCATGAGTCTATATTAAAAGGTGTATTTGTTACTAATATGTGTAAGTCTACGTTTCTTCCTGCCCTTTGTGATAACCCCGAAAAAGCCACCATAATATCACTTGCTAATTTTGCTCTACCCATATCTGTTAAAAAATCATATGGAACAGAGCCTATTTTATAATATGCCCAAGCCTCTTTTTTACTAAAAACAACATTTCCAATTATTCCTACGGCTGGTATAGAAATAGATTGCATAGTATTCTTTTGTTTTTTATTTTTCTTATTTTTGTTTTTTTCTTTTTCCATCTCATAACACCCCTAATCTGTTAGTATATTATCTATTTTTAATATCAATAAGCACCGGTTCTTCTTGAATTAATAAAAAAAAAGGCACATTGATTTTAAATCAATGTGCCTTTAGTGAAAATTTCTACTTCATAAAGTTGAAGTTTTGTAGTATTTTGATTACACCACCAGCGCTAGTAGAAGCACCACCTTCTTCTAAACTTTCGGAGAATCCATCAGCAATTTTGTAGAATATACCTTCTTTCCCAAATAACCCTCCAGCATTAAACACAAGCAATGCAACAACAGCTGCGATTGCTAAGAAACCTGCAAGCTCTCTAAATTGTCTTGAAATAATAAATTTGATTGCAAACCCAGCAACAATAATAAAGAACGCAGGTCCAATCCAGTTAGAAACTAATGTTTCTTGCAAGGCTCCTAAGCCGGCTCCTTCTCCAAGAAAAAGCATAATGTTACTCATAAATATTACCTCCCTTTGTCATTTTTTATCGAGTATAGTAAGTGTAGGGTACAAATGATGATACGGTATATTTACCATCGCCTTCTGGTTTTACCCTCATTATATATTTGCCAACATACTCGACTTTGTTGTCATTTCCAGAAGCCTTTTTGTCTACCCAGTTAACAGTTAAGTCAACTCTGTAAACTCCATCATCATTGTTATAGATTGTTCTTTTGATGGCTGTTTCTGGAGATCCATTCAATTCAACAGAGCCACCAAAGCCATCATATAAATTAATATCATTTTTGTCGGAAATATATTGAAGTATAGACTCATGTGAAGAAATAGATGCTTGAGCAAAAGCTTCAATAAATCCATTAATTGTTGGATTGATTGCCGGTCCAATTTCAGTGTTTACTTCTCCATTTCCAAATGGTGCTCGTTTAGGAACATCACTTTGTTTCCCAATTCTATAGGTTGGAATAATAGTTGGACTGTCTTGAGTTATTGAAAGAGTGTCCATTTCTTCGTCATAATAAACATTAACAGAAAAAGAAAGCCATCTTCCTGAAGAACTTCTTCCATCTGTTACTTCTCCAGTAGTATCAGAAACATAAGCACTTACTTTAAACGAAGCAGAATATTCTGTAAGAAGTTGAACGTCATATATTGTTGGACCTACTATAATATGTTGTTTAGCATCAGTGCCCAATCTCATATTCATTTTCTCATAGCCAACTTTTGAAAAATTATCTTCTCCATAGTAGTAACTTAATATATCATTTAATTCAGGCTTAGATCTATCAAATGTCAAATAAGACTCCATAAAACCTTCTACAAATGATTCTCCTCTTTCTCTTGGGAAGCCAGTTTGCCCAGCACCCTGTCTTGCAAAGTTTCTTATTTGTTCGTCTGTATAAACATGACTTGGAAGGAAAGTATTTTTTAATCCCATCAAGAAAATAATTACAATAATTGACATAATAATAAATCTAATTATTTTTGTCTTTGCTAATAGATTTTTTCTATCATCAAAATCAGAGCTTTTTATTGACTTTTTATTTTTCTTTGATTTTTTCCCTCCAAATGGAATAAGTTTTTTATTCTTCTTGTCTATAAACTTCTTTTCTTTTCCTTTTTTAAAGTCTTCTTCATAATCAGGATTATAATCGTCTTCTCCCTCATAGTACATTTCTTCCCTCATAGAAGGCAATTCTCTTTCTTCTTCTTCGTTGTCATATAGATCTTCATTCATATAATCTTCATCTTCATCTTCATATGTTTCTTCAAGATCTACAGTTTGGAAAGAGTCTTCATCTTCTACATCTTCTTCTATATCTTCGTCAAAATCTTCCATGCTTGGTAAACCAAGGCTACTTTTTTCTTTCTCATTGTTATCATTATTGTCTCCTAATGTTGGTAATGCCATAATATTCCTCCTTCTTTATTCCAGTTTTGGTAAAGAAAAACTCTCTTCTTTTTTGTTAGATTCTTTTTTCTCTTTCTTTGAAGAAGTTAGTTGTTTGAAAGCATCTAACTGAGACATTCCTTTATGAGAAATATCATTTTCACTTACATTCTCTTTATTTGTTGACTGAGTTTTCTTTGTGGGCTGAGTTTCTTCGTTTTTGCTTAGAAAACTAAGCATATCGTCTTTGTCATCAATTGATTCATCGTAATCTTCTATTTTCCAGTCTCCATCATCTTCTTCTTGTGCTTCAACTGCTTTAATGGTGTTCATTATTGGATCTTCTGATTCTACTTTTTCTTTTATCATGTTGAACTCTAATTGATTTACTTGAGGAATAAATATTTCCTTTTTGAAGTCAGTTGATACACCTTGTGATGTTTCTTCTGCCACTACAACATGCACTTTTCTTGCTAAAGCACCACCACTTCTTTTAAATCTAGAATCATCTGAAGACTTATTTATAACATAAGCTGTTGCTTTATATCCATTTGATTTAACAGGTGATTCTAAAGATTGGAATTCAGAAGGAGGAATCAACCATTCATCATGAATATCTTTACTTACCATTGCATCTTCAACTGTCATTACCCTATAATTTATTAATCTATTACTAGGTTTAGATGTTGTTTTATAAACATATCTACTTGATTTTCCAATAATCTTTGACATTTTTTCTGCTGTGTCATAACCTGAACCATCATGGAAAATAAAGTTAGCACAAGTGTCTAAGATGGCATTAGCAATAGCTTCACCTTGGTTAGCTGCAGAAGAAATAATCTGGTCAATTGACTGCAAAGACAAAGTAATATACATCTTAGAACTTCTTGCTTTTTCTAAGTTGTCTTTTACAGTTACTGGATCTAAAGTTTGAAATTCATCAATATATACTCCAAATGGAGTAGTGTTCCCTTTTGCGTTCTTTAAAGCAGATACTCTAGAAAGATCTGACATAACAATAGAACCTATATATTGAGCAAACTCAGGTTCTTCTTGTTGATTAAAAGAAAATAAAACAATTGGAGCTTCAGTAGAAGTTGCAATACTCATTAAGTCAATATGGTATGCACTAGTTCCCTTTGCTAGCCAATCCCCATAATTAGAGACAATTAGTGTTCTTGCAATACTCAAAAGTTCCACAATTTGAGCTTTTAAGTCAGATTTTGTTTTAGATGAAAGTTCTTTATATAAATCAATTAAAGTGTTATATCTTCTTTTGTCTCCTGGGCTTAGCTTTCCTGCTTGCATATCCGCACCCATAAGTTCAATCATTTTTTTGAAATTATTTAAATCTAAAGCAGATACAAACTGAGCAATCCCTCCACTATCCCAATCAATTCCAGGGACTTTTTCTCTTGGTGTTCTTTCTAACAGGAAGAATAATGATTGGAGAACGTCTTGAGTTCTTTTCTTGAAGACTTCCGAAGCAGAATCCCAACTTCTCAAGTTAAGTATCATATCTGCTTTTGCTGTTGCCCCGCCAGTTGACAAGGGGTCATAGGTAGCTTGGTCATCTTTGTAAGGATTTTTATATGTCCCCGGCTTCCCACTCACAAAATGATAAAAGTCTCTTCCCTGTTCTTCAGCCCATTTTGACAAGAAGTATATAAAATCTGGAGACTTTTTGAAGTCAATAACACAAACAGGATTGCCAGCCAAAACATCATTTTGGATAAGAGAAAGCATAGTTACTGTATTATGTGTAGGAATATAAGATCTTGTTATTAAAAATAAATGAGAGTCTGAATCTACTGTAAAACAAAAGTAGTCTTCAGGGTTATCTTGAATTCTTTTTATTCTTAATATTTTATGAGAGAATCTAACATCATCAATAGAGTGATTGATTTCATAGTTAGTATCATAGGTGTAATTGTTTAACAAATCTCTTGTTGAAACTGTATTATCATCTTCAACATCTCCAATATTCCATAAATGGTCACCACATGCTTTTACAATTTCGCCATTATTAAATGTAATCTCATAATGGTCTTTTGTCATTGGTTGATAAATAGCTTCAACTTTAGTATGATTCCCAGACTCATCATAAATAGTATCCCCTACTTCAATCTCTCCTACTGTAGTCCACCCTTTTTCTTTAGATCTTATTTCTGTTTTGTAATGTAGTGCTTTACCAGAGCCTGTTTTTCCTGTGATTAAAGTATGAGCCATTGCTTCAGAATAATATCTATAGGTAATAGCTGCTCTGTCTGAATTCTTTGTATCAAGTGTTCCTTCTAAATCTCCATTTTTCACAGGTTCATCAATTACTCCAATAGGGGCCTTTTCAAAATCAAATTCTTGTCCACCCTTAAGAGATTGAATATTTCTCTTCTTCCTTATTTTATCTAATGGTGTTGGTGCATATTTAAATCCATATGCCCATCCTCTTATATAAACATATTCTGGATGTCTTTTCAACTCTAGCGCTTTATATACAATTATAATATATCCTATTATTAATCCAATTAAAAAAGATATATAAAGATATGGAATAATTAAGGACCATGGATTATTTTTAATTCCTTCAAAAGTTAATCCATTTATAAACCCTACACTTAAAGTTGAGAACAAAATGAAAGTAATTACCAATGGAACTAAAGTTACTTTAGGTCTCCATTTAAGTTGTCTCATAAACACGAAAAATATTAAAATTCCAGTAAAAAGGGAAGGTGCAAAAAACAACCCTAAAATAAACAATAGTATCTTAACAAAAAGACCTGAATCTCTTTTTTCATCATCTTCCCTGTAATCATCACTAAATGAAATCAATTTATACACCTCCTTTTTTTATAATATATCAATTATCCCCTGTTTTTTGATACAGCTTTAACACTTCAGCTATTTCTTTTGGGTCTGTTGTGTTTACAATAGAACTCATTGACCTTGCCATTTTCATTTTTTCATATTCTTCTTTATATAAAATATTTGCTCTCTCAAACAAATACTTATATTGTGAAATAGCTGAGTCTATATCTTCTTTTGGATCTTCAATAAAAACTTTACTTTGGATAGCTTTTGCAAAGTCTGAATCACTATAATCTTCAGGAATAAATCTCCATCTTTTCCCTTCTCTTTTATAAACTGAATAGGCTCTACCCAGTTCTCCCATAAAGTCTCTAAACTTTTTGTGAATGTCTTTTGGAGTTACTGGAATTAATTCATCAGGAATTCTTACTAAAAGAGCTAATGCTGAGTACATACATAAGTCTGCTTCATTTTCCATATTCATCTTAATTTTTGGATTTAGTTTCTCTTCTTTCTTCTCTTCTTTTCTTATATAAGTCTTATTTTTCTCTGTTTTATTGTATATGTCTTTTACGTTATCTATTGAAATAGCACTTAAAACAGAAGCTTTATTTAACATGCTTTCTCTCACAAACGTTTCTTCGGTGTTCTTAGCATACTTAGCTATCTCTGATACAAATGTATGTCTATTGTCAGAATTAATGACTCCACCGATCTTTTTGATTGTAGCGTTGATAACAAAGTCATACAAGGGGACTGAGTTTTCTAAGTGTTCTTTTAAATGTGAAATCCCTTTTTCTTGAATATAATCACAAGGGTCTTTTCCTTCTTCTAATAGAACAGCATGTGAGTTAGAATGAAGTGTGCTAGTTGTCATGAAAACTTTAATAGCTGCTTCTATGCCAGCTGAATCTCCATCCATAACAAAAATGACTTTTCCATTATCTCCTACCATTCTCAATAGCAGATTAGCATGTTCATTTGTAAAGGCAGTTCCTGAAGTTGCTACAACATTTTCAAGTCCATTTTCTGACATTGATATTTGGTCGAATTGCCCTTCAACAATATAAATTTCTTTTTTATCTCTTGCAGACTTCTTTGCTTTATCAGCTCCAAATAATAAGCTTTTTTTGTGGTAGACTGA
>Ga0075011_10000454_pt1 | contig 21868 bp, 19 predicted proteins | sample TARM_MetaG_T_14_FD_72354 | JGI IMG/M metagenome (GOLD analysis project Ga0075011, IMG submission 72354) | Freshwater microbial communities from Pennsylvania, USA, analyzing microbe dynamics in response to fracking - TARM_MetaG_T_14 | ecosystem: Environmental > Aquatic > Freshwater > River... | reverse complement strand
CCGCTACAGCCGCTTCCCCGCTGCCGATGCTGTCCAGCCTCAACCATGGGGCTTTTTATTCAACCCAACTGGCCCCTTTTTAAACCGGTGCCTGGCCCGTTTTTATCCCGGTGTTGACACGACGTGCTCAAGACCGGTGGCGACGGCCTGGGCGACGTGGTGGAGGCGCTCACCCAGCTCACCCCGTTCATGAAGGACGCCAATGTCGTGGCGTGCAACAGCGGCACCGAGCATCGCTCGACCATCCGCACCGGGCTGCCCTCGGTCTCGTGGGGGGCGCTCTATCAGGGCATCGCCCAGTCCAAGGGCAACTATACCGAGGTCAAGGACACCACCGGCTTTGTCGAGGGGCTGTCCTCGGTCGATGAACGCCTGCTCAACCTCAAGCCCGCGGAAGCTGCCAAGCTGCGCCTTGTCGAAGGTCAGGGCTTCCTCGAATCCATCGCCCAGACGGTCGACAGCGCGATCTGGTATTCCGACGTCAAGGTCAACGGCAAGCAGTTCCACGGCCTCGCGCCGCGCTACAACGCCCTGTCGAACGCCAATGTGGTGAACGGCGGCGGCACGGGCACCGACAACACATCGATCTGGTTCGTCACCCACGGCGACATGCAGACCAGCGTGATCGTGCCCGATGCCGTGCCCGCCGGGGTCCAGCGCGAGGACATGGGGCGCCAGCGCGTGCTCGATGCCAATGGCAACCCCTACTACGTCAAGGAAGAGAAGTTCACCCAGCACCTTGGCCTGTGCGTCAAGGACTGGCGCTTCAACGGGCGCATCGCCAATATCGACACGTCCGACGTGGTGGCCGGGACGGTCGCGCTCAATCCGCTGCTGCGCAAGCTCTACTACAAGCTTCAGGGCCGCCGCGCCTATCACATGGAGCGCGAAGGGCAGGTCAGCCCCGGCCGCACCGTGATCTACATGAACCGCATGATGCTCGAAGCCCTCGACGCCGAGACCAACAATGGCCGTTCGGGCGTGGACAACTTCGTGCGCCTGACGCCCATGGAAATCCAGGGCGAGGAAGTCATGACCTGGCGCGGCATCCCGATCCGCGAGACCGACGCGCTGATCTCCACCGAAGCGCTCGTTTCGTAAACCACACCGGCTCCCCCCGGCTGGGCGCTGCCCGTTCCCCCTTTGCGGGCGGCGCCCCTTTTTCCCCTTTTGCGAAGGACATGTGCATGATCCTCGACACTTCCCTCGTGCTCAGCGACGCGCAAGGCATCACCGCCTCGGCGGCCTCGACCAACGTGATCGACCTCGGGCCGACCGGCACGCCGTTTGGCGCAAACGCCCCCCTCGGGCGCGATATTGGCCGGGGTCGCGACATCGACCTTGCCGTCAGCGTGCGCCAGACGTTCGCCACCCTCACCAGCCTGACCGTCGCGGTCCAGACCTCGCCCGACAACGCCACCTGGACGACCATCGCGAGCGGCGCTGCCGTTCCGCTGGCCAGCCTCGTTGCCGGCTATCAGTTCAAGGTGCCCGGCGAGATTCCCGAAGGCACCAATGCGCGCTACCTGCGGCTCTATTACACCGTTGCCGGATCGGCGGCGACGGCGGGGCAGATCAGCGCGGCGGTGGTCGCTGCGCGGCAGACCAATCTGTAAAAAGAAAAGAGGAAATCCGGGGGCCATCGCCCCCGGACCCCCGGGAGCTGGTGCTTGGCCGCCGACACAGCGCGACCCAAGCTAATGGGGTGAAGGGGCCCCTAGCCCCTTCGATTTCCCCTTTTCCTTTTCCCCCCTTCCCTCCGTCAGGGAGTCTGCCATGGCTCAGCTCATCGATATCTGTAACCGTGCGCTGGCGCTGATTGCGGCCGGGCAGATCGCCGATCTGGCCGAAGGCTCGATCGAGGCGCGCGAGGCGGCGCGGTTTGCCCCGTCCCTGCTGGCCGAGCTGGCAGACTGGGCGGACTGGCCCTTTGCCCGCGCGCGAGTCGTGCTGGCGCAAGTGGCCAACGACCGGCCTGCCGAATGGCTTTACGCCTATGCCCTGCCCATGGCCATGGCCCGCCCCATCGCGGTGCGCGCGATGGAGGCCGATGCGGCCAGCCTGCCGCTGGGCGGGCCTTTTCCGTTTCCCATGCAGGATGCGCTGCCCCTCGCCTTCCTGTGCGAGGGCGGGCGGCTCTACACCAATGTGGAGACGGCTGCCCTTGTCTATGTGCGCAGCAATCTGGGCGCGGCGGAGCTGCCGCCGCTGGTGGCGCGCGCGTTCGAGCTGGAACTGGCCGCGCGGCTGGCGATCCCGGTGAAGAAGGACGCCAGCGCCGCGCAGAGCCTGTCGCAGGCCGCCGAACTCGCCCGCCAGCGTGCCGTTGCCGCCGAGGCCAACAAGCCTTCGGCCCGGCCCGCGCGCTTTGTCAGCGAGGCTGAAATGGCGCGCGCGGGGGTCTCGTTTCCGGGAGAATGGGCATGAGCGGCTTTCGCACGGCCCAGGCCAATTTCTGCCGGGGTGAACTGGGACCCCAGCTTTACGGGCGCTTCGATGTCGATGCCTGGGGCACCGCGCTGCGCCGCGCGCGCAATGTGATCGTGCTGAAATATGGCGGGCTTTCCAAGCGCCCCGGCACGCAACTGGTCGCCGAAGTGCTCGATGCCAGCCAGCCGGTGCGGCTGGTGCCGTTCCAGTTCTCGCTCGACCAGACCTATGCCCTCGAAATGGGGCAAGGGTATCTCAGCCCTTGCGCGATGGGCGGGCGCCTCCTCGAAGAGGAACTGGCGATCACCGCGATCAGCAACGAGGAACAGGCCCTCGTCACGATGGACTGGCACGGACTGGCTGTCGGCGACTTGCTCTATGTGACGGGCTGCGAAGGCGAAATCGGCGCGCTGCTCAACGGTCGGGCCTGGCCGGTGCGCGCGGTGGTCGATGCAAGCCATCTGCGCATCGCCGCCGATACGCGCGGCCTTGCCCCCTTCACGGCCTGCGCGGGTGGATCCACGCGCACCGCACCGCCCGTCGTCGCGCCCGCACCCAGCGTGCCCGACGTCACCCCCGCGCCCACCCCGCCGGTGATCTATTATGGCGGCTCGGGCCGCTTCGGGAGAGGAGAACTCAACTGATGGGCGGCGCACGCATCACCCGCATCGGATCGCCCTTCAACGGGGTGGAACTGGCCGATCTCGATTTCGAACAGACCGCCGACACGCTCTATCTGGCGCATATCGACCATCCCCCGACCAAACTGGTGCGCGCCTCGCACACCGACTGGTCGTTCCACGCTGTCGATTTTGCCCCGACGCTGGCCGCGCCTGCCACCTGCACCGCGAGCGCGACGGTGGCCAACACCGACAGCGCCAACCAGGGCGCGGCCTATTTTCCGCAGCCCGCCAGCTATTGCGTGTGCGCGGTAAACGACGACACCGGCATGGAAAGCCGCGCCAGCACCGAGGCCACCGTCACCAACGATCTCTCGCTCAAGCGCAACTTCAACACGGTGAGCTGGAGCCCGGTGGCCGGGGCCAGCCGCTACACCGTCTACAAGGCCGACAACTCGCAGTTCTTCGGCTATATCGGCACGACGCAGGCAACCAGCTTGCGCGACGACAACATCACCCCCGCACTCGACCGGGCGCCGCCCCAGGCCAGCAACCCGTTTGCCGGGCCGGGCGACTATCCCTCGACCGTCGCCCTGTTCGAACAGCGCGCGGTCTGGGCCCGCACGCGCAATGTGCCCCACGGCATCTGGACCACGCGCAGCGGCCAGCTTGAAAACATGGACCGCTCGCGCCCGCTGCGCGCCGACGATTCGATGGCTTTTGCGATTCAGGCCGGGCGGGTCAATTCGGTCAACCAGCTCGTCGCCACGACCAGCCTGCTCGCGCTGACCTCGGACAGCGTGTTCCGCATCGACGGCGATGGGTCGGGCGGGGTGCTCGACGCCACGCGCGCGCCTGCCGCGCGGCGCCAGATCGGGCGCGGATCGTCGCGCCTGCCGCCGCTCGTCGTCGACAACGTGGTGTTCTACCAGCCGGGCGTGGGCCATAGCGTGCGCACGATCGGCTATGATTTCACCATCGACGGGCTGAAATCGAACGACGTGTCGATCTTCTCGCCGCACTTCTTCGAGAGGATGGGCATCGTTTCGTGGTGCTATGCCCAGGAGCCGCGCAGCGTGATCTGGGCCGCGCGCGAGGATGGCGCGCTGCTGTGCCTGACCTGGGAGCAGGAGCAGAACGTCTGGGGCTGGACCTTGTGCGAGACGGACGGGAAAGTCCTCTCGCTCTGCGTCATTCCCGAGGGCGGGGAGGACCGCGTCTACCTCGTCGTCGAGCGGATGGTGGAGGGCGTCGCGCGGCGCTTTGTCGAGCGCATGGCCAGCCATGACTGGAGCGACATCCGCCAGACATGCTTCCTCGATTGTGCGGTCTCGGGCACGTTCGACACGCCCCGCACCAGTTTTTCCGGGCTCTGGCATCTCGAAGGGCGCAGCGATGTGGCCGGCCTCGTCGATGGCGTGGCGGTCATGGGGCTGAGCGTGTCGCAAGGCACGCTTGTCCTGCCCCCGCACATGGACGGGGCCACGCAGGCAACCTTCGGCATTCCCTACACGGTCGATATCGAGACCCTGCCGGTGCGGCTGACCACGCAAGGGGGCTCCACACTGGGGCGTCGGCAACAGGTCGCGCAGGCGATCCTGACGCTCGCCGATACCCGCCAGATCGAGGTCGGCATCGATGCCAATGCCCTGTTCCCGCTCAAGGCCCGCAAGGGCGAGGCCTGGAGCACGCCCGACGCGCTGATGAACGGCGACTATCCGGTCTCCGTCGGCAACCGCGCGGGCGATGAATGCACGTTGTGGCTACGCCAGAGCGCACCGCTGCCCTTCACCCTGCTGGGGATCGCGCTCGACGCGGTGGTCGGCGGGTGAACCGGCGGATCAATCTGCCCCTTGAAATCGTGCCTGCGCGCGCGTGCCACATCGGGTTTCTGGCGCGGCACATGCGCGCGGTCGACCGGCGCGAATGCGCGGCGATGATGGGCCGCGACCCGCGCGGAAGCCTGCGCCATGCCCTCGCCGCCTCGACCCAGGCCTGGACCGCGCTGGTCGAAGGGCGCCCTCACGCGATGTTCGGGCTGGTGATCGAATCGGCGCTGACGGGCCGGGGCGTGCCCTGGTTCCTGGGCACCGACGAAGTCTGGCGGCACCCCCGCGCGCTGCTGGCCATCGGGCCGCAGGTTCTCTCCACGATGCACGATTCAAGCCCGACCCTCGCCAACCTAGTCTCCGCCGACAACGCACCGGCGATCCGCCTGCTGCAAAAATGGGGATTCACCGTGAACCAGCACACCATCCTTGTGGGAGGCCTGGCCTTCCGTCCGTTCGAGCGCGTCCGCCTCCCTTCGATGCAGGAGAAGGCCTGATGTGCGGCCCCGCGCTTCCCCTCCTCGCCGCCGGACTCGCCGTCGCGCGCACCGGCATCGGCACGATCAGCGCCATGCATCAGGCCCAGGCCCAGCGCGAAGCCGCGCTGCAACAGGCCGAGCAGGAACGCGCCGCCGCCCGCGATGCGCAGGACGAAACCGCCCGCGCGCTGGCCGACCAGTATCGCGCGATGGCCGCCACCGAGGGGCGCCAGCGCGTGGCCGCCGCCGCCGGCGGGGTCAGCGTCGATTTCGGCACCCCGCGCGAGGCCATCGACAGCACCCGCCTGACCGGCACGGCCCGCGCGCAGGACATCGCCGCGCAAGGGGCCAGCGCCCTGCGCCAAAACGATGCCGCCGCAGCGCAAGCCATGGGCCGCGCCAGCATGGCCGCCACGCAAGGCCAGACCGCCTTGTGGAACGGGGTGGTCGACATGGGCCAGTCGGTCCTCTCGGGCGTGCGCCAGTATCGCGCGCTGCGCAGCCGGATCGGCTGAACGCCGCCCGGTGCCCCCCGCCCGGCTTCCCCCTTCCCGTCTTTCAAAGGAACCTCGACCTCATGGCCGTGAGCACCACCAATGCCTATGACGGGCCGTTCAGCGCCAATGGCGTGACGCAATCGTTTCCCTTCACCTTCACCGCCCAGACGGCGGGCGATGTCGCCGTGCTGCTCAACGACCAGCCGATCATCGGGGGCTATTCGGTCGAGCTTTACGAAGGGGGCGGCGGCACCGTCACCTTTCCGGTCGCCCCCGGCCCGGGCAGTCTGGTGGTCTGGCTCGATCCCGATTTCACCCAGACGACCGCCTTCGAGAACGGCTCGGCCTGGCTGGCAGCGCCCGTCAACCTCGCCAACGATCGCGCGGCGCTGCGCGATCAGGCGCTCTCGCGCGATCTCAACCGCTGCATGCGCATGCCGCTGGGCGAAAGCGCGGGCACGCTGCCGTCCGCCTCGCGGCGGCGGGGCAAGTTCCTGTCGTTTTCGAGCATCGACGGCACGCCCAGCCTGGCCGACGCGGTGACCACCGATGCCCAGTTGCGCGCCGATGTCGCCTCGGTCGACGCCAACAAGGGCGCCACGCTGGTCGGCACGAGCGGCGGGGGCACGCTCCAGCAGCATCTCGACCGCACGACCCTGCCCAGCGTGGCCGCGCTGCTGGCCTCGCCCCTGCCCGCGCGCGGGGCGGGCACGATGTGGCGCGCGGGGCCCTATGCCTATCTGGAGGCAGCGCCCCTGGCCGCCGACCAGCACCTGACCACCGCGGGCGGGGTCAAGCTCTATGCCGTGCCCGAAGGGCGCACGGTCTGGGCCGAGCAGTTCGGCGCGGTGGGCGACGGGGTGACCAATTGCCTGGCGCAGATCCAGCGCGCGGTGAACACCGGCTACAACGTGATGCTGGGCGCGGGCGCGTTCAACATCGGCGCGGGCGCGATCGTGCCGGTGCTGGCCAACCAGTCGATCAGCGGGGCCAATGCGGGCACGCGCATCCTCTACAGCGGCACGCGCGCGATCTCGATCCGCCCGGCGCAGGGGATGACCGGCGCGGCGATGTTCACCACGTTTGCCACCAACTTGCGCGTGGCGCGGATCTATTTCCAGTACACCGGCACGAGCATCGGCAACGCGAGCGCCTATGCCGTGCGGGCGATCAACGTGCGCGGGCTGACCGTCGAGGACTGCGAGTTTCAGGACTGCGGGTTGCTGTTCGTGGCCATGGAGGCAGAAGAAAACAAGACCTACGACCGCACCACCGGCTCGACCACGGTCGATCCGGCCGTGCTCGCCGGGTTTTCCGCCACCGACATCAACGACCTCAACGAGCACATCTATGTGCGCCGCAACCGCAGCTGGAACACCGTCTATGGCAGCGGCGGCGTGCGCATCAACTGGGCGCGCTATGGCGAGATCAGCGACAACGTGCTGGGCTACAGCAATATCTCGTGGTGGGGTGGCGCGGCCGGTTTCGCGCAAGGGGGGGCCGTGCAGTTCCTGCGCCGCTTTGCCCATTTCCGTATCACCGGCAACTATTGCTCGTGGAACAACGGCGGCATCTACGGCAACAACGGCGAAAGCGTGATCGTCGCCAACAACACGCTCGAATATGCCACCGACACCGCGCTCGACTTCGAAGGGTGCAGCAATTGCCTGGCGATCGGCAACACGATCCGCCATTTCGGCAATTTCGCCTGCTCGGTGTTCTATGCGGCGCTGAACATCGCCTTTCGCGCCAACACCATCGAATGCACGCTCGAAGGCGCCTCGACCGGCGCGCGCGCGGGCGCGACCACTTACATGCAGAGCGCGCCGATCACCGGCTATGCCGACGCGGGCAACGGAACCACCAAGGTCACCGTTTCGGGCAACCTCGACATCCAGACCGGCCAGCAGGTGCTGATCACCGAGATCACCCCCACACCGCTTACCGTCACGCGTGTCTCGGCGAACGAATTCATCGTGCCGCTGGCCTGGAACGCGGCCCTTGCAGGCGGCTATCTGCGCTATCAGCAGGGGCGCACCTATTTTCAGGCCATCGCCGGCAATTCGACGACGCTGGCCTCTTCTGTTCAGGAAGTGGTCGAATTCTCGGGCAATGCCGTGACCGCGCGCGACGGATTGATCGGCCGGACCGGCGACGGGCCGACCGACCTCGTCGTGGTCTCGGGCAACATGCTCACCAATTGCGTGATCCACCTGACCTACGGCCTGGGCGGAACCAAGATTGTCGAGAACAACCGCCTGATGTTCAAGAGCGCCACCGTGCCCCCGCGCGGCAACTATGCGCTGATCGACATGCAGGGCCACCGCACGCGCGGCAGCGTGAGCGACAACCAGATCGTGCTGGCTTCCGCGCTGGCGTGGGTTCCGGCGGGCAGCGCGGCGATCAACGCAACGGTCAGCGCCTATACCCCGGCGGCGATCCTCACCTCGATCGAGCGCAACCGGATCCTCGTCGGCTCGGGCGCGAGCGTGGCGCTCGGGATCAACCATTCGTCCGAGAACACCCACCCGGCCTATGACGCAGTGGCGCGGATCACCGGCAATGTCGTGCCCTCTGCTGCCGATGCCAGTCCGGCGGGGACTTGCGCGACCCTCTGGCGCGACAATATCGCCCCGACCGGCCTCTCGCTCGACCGGCAGACCCTCGTGCCCGCCAACGGCAGCACGGTGACGCTCGGCGCGATGGTTCCGGCAACCTACCTCAACCACGCCGCCGCGCTCGCCAGCCTCACCCTCGCCCTGCCGGTCGATCCGGCGGACGAGGCGGTGTTCCGCGTGACCAGCCGCGCAGGCGTTACCGCGCTCACGATCACCAATGCCACCACCGGCACCCCCACGGTCTATGGCACCGCGCCCACTGCGCTCGCCGCCGGACAGACCGTGCAGGTGCGCTTCGCCAAGGCCCTCAACGCCTGGATCTGGGAGTGATCCGATGACCGATGCTGCCCCGACGCCCTCCGACTATCCGGCCCTCACCTGCCAGTGCGGCGCGACCACGCTGACCGACCGCGATGCGGCGCCCCTGTGCCTGGGCTGTCCTTCATGCGGGACGGCCTTGCGCCTGCGGGGCCCCTGGCCCCGGCCCGAGCCCCACAATCCCGGCCCGCGCGACCGCGATGATCCGGCCAGCCCGGTCGTCTGCCGCGTCTGTGGCCAGCCCGATCCGGCCGTAACGGCACAGGCAGAAACACCGCTCGCCGGAGACGCTTCCGCAGGCGGTGGGGCATGACCGCGCCCACCCATTCCGACCTTCACCGGGACATCGGCCGCATGGAAGGACGCCTCGACGCCATGGAACACCGCCTCGCCCAGATGGTCGCTACGCTGGAAAGGATCGACAGCCGCCTCGCCACGATCGAGACGCGCGAAAACGAGCGGCGCGGGGCCTGGGTCGTGCTGGTGGCGCTGGGCAGCCTGCTGTCCGGGCTGGTGGCGTGGGGCGTGGCAACGTTCGTGCGCTGAAGCACGCCGTCCCGTCCGCCGCGCGTCCCGTTTCAAGGAACTTTGCCATGACCACCGCCATGACCGTTTCCGGCCCGCTGCGCATTCCGGCGTCCCCGTTGCGCACGCAACTGACCACGGCCCTGCATCAGGCCCTGCCGCCGCTGATCGCCTTCGCGCTCGGGCGCGGCTGGCTGGCCGACGATACCGCCACGTTGATGGTCGCGCTCATGGCCATCGGCGGGCCGATCCTCGACGACCAGCGCCGCACGCTCGCGCGCAGCCGCGCGCTCGCCCGTCTGGCCCGCGCCGTGCCCGACAGCGTGGCCGTGGTCTGTTGAAGGGACTGAAGGCCATGCGCCCCCGGCACCTGTGCGGCACCGGGGGCGCATGGCAATCGCGTTCTTACCAGCTGCCGGTGTTGGGCATCGAGGCCCAGGGTTCGGCCGGTGCGAGGTGGGCACCCTTTTGCAGCAGCTCGATCGAGATGCCGTCGGGCGTCTTGACGAAAGCCATGTGGCCGTCGCGCGGGGGACGGTTGATCACCACCCCGGCATCGGCCAGCGTCTGGCAGGTGGCGTAGATATTCTGGACCCCGAACGCCAGATGGCCGAAGTTGCGCCCGCCGGTATAGGTTTCGGCGCTGCCGTCCTGCGCGGGCCAGTTCCAGGTCAGCTCCACTTCGCAATCCTGGCCGGGCGCGGCCAGATAGATCAGCGTGAAGCGGCCCTGTTCGCTCGAAAAGCGGCGGGTTTCCTCCAGCCCGAGCAGGTTGAAGAAAGCGACCGTCGCATCGGGATCGGTCACGCGGATCATGGTGTGCAGGAACTGGGTCACGTCAGGGGCTCCATGGATGGCGGGTCTTGCCTTGCCCTCACAAATAGCGGGCAAGGCGGGAAAACCCAATCCTCAAAGCCGATTGCCTCAAAGTCGATTGAGCGCGGCAAAGGTCTGCTCATAACGCCCCTCGCGCTCGGCATTGCGCAGGAACAGGGTGTTGGGCACGCAGACTTCGGCGGGCGTGGGTACTTGCGCGAACAGGTCCATCGTCTGGGCGATATAGGTGGCCAGCGGCAGATAGCCCTCGCGCGTGCCCTGCCCCGGCGTGATGTCGGTCTGCACGCCGGGGGGCGCCAGTTCGATCACTTCCACCTTGCCCGCCAGCGCGACGCGCAAGGACTGGGTATAGGAATGGAGCGCCGCCTTGGTGGCATTGTAGGTCGGCGCGATCACCAGCGGCACGAAGGCCAGCCCCGACGAAACATTGACGATCGCCGCATCGGCCTGTCCTGCCAGATGATCGACGAGGGCGTCGGTCATGCGGATCGGGCCAAGCAGGTTGGTGGTGATCATCGCCTGCGCATCGCCCAGATCGCGCGCCGTGCCGATCTCCTCATAACGCATGATCCCGGCATTGTTGACCAGCACGTTGAGCGCGGGAAAACGCGCCACGACCTGGGCCGCAAACGCCGCGATGGCCGCCGGATCGGTGACATCGAGGACCATGGCATGGAGCCCCTCGCGCCCGGCGACGGTCTCTTCCAGACTGGCCAGGGTCCGCCCGGTCACGATCACGACATTGCCCGCATCGTGCCAGGCATGGGCCAGCGCCCGGCCAATGCCGGTGCCACCGCCGGTGACGAGAATGGTGTTGCCGCTGGTTTTCATCGCAAGGCTCCTGAAGGGAAGAAAGGAGGGAGAGGGAACAGGCCCCCCTTGTGAACCCCATGCTCCCCGATGGAAAGAAGGCACCCTTTCGTGCCATACTTACCCGATGGATAGTGACCCTTCGCCCGACCCGCGCATCGGCGCCCTCGTCAACGACCTGATCGGCGCGGTGGCCGACAAGTGGACGATGCTCGTGCTCGAAGACCTTGAGGAACACGGCACCGCGCGCTTCACCGCCATCGGGCGCCGCCTGCCCGGCATCAGCCAGAAGATGCTGACCCAGACCCTGCGGCGCATGGAACGCGACGGGCTGGTCACCCGCACCGTCCACCCGGTGGTGCCACCCCATGTCGACTATGCCCTCACCCCGCTGGGCGAAACACTCGGCGAGGCATTCTGCGGGGTCTGGATCTGGGCGAAGGCCCATTGCGACAAAGTGGAGGAAGCCCGCCAGAGCTTCGACCAGCGCGCCGCCGATGCCCTTATCCGGGGCTGATATCCGGGGCTGATCGGGGCTGATTGATCCGCCCGCTGCGGCGCGGCATAACAGGGCCATGTTCAAGCAGCTGATGCCCACGCGCCCATCCTCCACCAGCCGGTCCTCGCACAGGTCTTTCGCCGTCCGGCTGATCGGGTGGGCGGGCAAGGCCGTGCTCGCCTTCGTGGTGATCAGTCTGGTCTGGGTGGTGATCACCAAGTGGGTGCCGGTGCCCTATACCGCCACGATGCTGATGGATGGCAACGGGGTGACCAAGGACTGGACCCCGCTTTCGCGGATCGACCGTTCGATGGTCGATGCGGCCATTGCCGGCGAGGATTCGCGCTTCTGCTCGCACAGCGGCTTTGACGGGCAGGCCATGCTCCAGGCCTTCGAGCGCAACCAGCAGGGCGGGCGCATCCGCGGCGGCTCGACGATCAGCCAGCAGACCGCCAAGAATGTCTTCCTGTGGCAGGGCGGCGGCTATTTCCGCAAAGGCCTCGAAGCCTGGTTCACCGTGCTGATCGAAAAGATCTGGGGCAAGCGGCGGATCATGGAAGTCTATCTCAATGTCGCGGAGACCGGCATCGGGACCTATGGCGTGGAAGCGGGCGCCCAGCGCTATTACCACAAGGGCGCCGCGCATCTCTCGCGGATCGAGGCCGCGCGCATCGCCGCCGCCTTCCCCCAGCCCAAGGTCCGCGAAGTGACCGGCGCAAGCGGGCGCCAGCGCCGCCACGGCAATGCCATCGCCGCGCGCTCGGCGGTCGTGCGCGGACAGTACGACGTCTGCGTCTACAACTGAGCCGTTGGTGTTCAAAAAAAACCCGGCGCACCCGTGAAAGGATGCGCCGGGGCGATTGGCCATCAGGTTCTGGTCGCGCGGGCGATCAGAAGCCGAAGCTGATCGTGCCGATCACCGTGCGCGGCGGGCTGATCTGGGCATAGGTGATCGGGTTGCCGTTGGTCGCCTGGCTGATCAGGGTGCCGTCGAAGCCGCCCACGTAGGTCACGTCGAACAGGTTGGTCACGTTCATCTGGAAGAACGTGCGCTCGTTGAACATCGAAGAGATCTTCGAGAGCGCCAGCTTGGCGTCGAGATCGACGGTGGTATAGGCCGGGGCCTTGGCACCGAAGATCTGCACGCGGCCACCATTGTTCACGTAGAACGGCAGGTTCTGGTCGTTGACATAGCGCGGACCGGTGCGCTTGGCCTGAACGCCCAGCGAGAACGGCCCGACCGTGCCATCGACACGGCCACCGAAGGTGTAGACCGGGGCACCCGATTCCCGCTTGCCAGCCGTCTGGTAGAAGGCCTGGCCGCCTGCGGCGGTGCAGCCATACATCTGGAGCGTGACATTGGTGGCCGTGCACGAACCGCCGTCGACGTTGTCGCGGATCTTCGAGTGCAGGTACGACCCGAAGACGTAGATCGACAGGTCCTTCATCGGCGCATAGGCCAGCGAGCCGTCGAAGCCATACTTGTCGACGCGGCCCAGGTTGCGATAGATCGTGGTGTTCAGATCGCGGTCATAGGCCGAAGCGAGGCGGTTCTGGTAGATCGTGTACCAGGCCGAGGCCTGGGCCATGATCTTGCCCGAGCGATAGCGCACGCCCAGATCGAAGTTGTCGGTGGTTTCCGGCTCGGGCTTGGCCGAGGCATTGCCCACCGGGAAGTAGAACGACTGGTACAGGTTGTCCGTGCCCGGAACCTGCATGCCCTTCGAATAGTTGAAGAACACGCTGGCCGCGCGCGAGAGCGAGAGCGTCGCGCCGACATTGGGCAGCGGGCGCGAATAGGTGAACACGCGCTGCTGCGGAACGGCATAGCCCGAGACCGGCAGGCCGGTGGTGGGGTTCACGACATAAGGGTTGGCCGCGGCAAAAGCAGTATTGGCATCGCTCGAAGCAAAGCACGCATAGCCGCCGCTCGAATTGGTGAAGCAGTTCTGGTTCAGGTTGCGCTTGAAGAACGGCATGCGCACGCCCGCGTTGAGCGTGACCGGGCCGAAGTGGCCGCGATATTCACCCGAAACCTGATGCAGGATCGCATAGGACAGGCGATTGCGGCGCTCGACCGCATTGCCATAGACATCGGTGATCGGGTTGCTGACCGGGAAAGGCGTCGTGGCGAAACCGTTGTCGTAGATATTGCCGAATTCGGCGGTCTGCTGGTGGCGACCACGGTCATAGGCATAGGCGATGCGGATCGTGTGATCCTTCGAGATGTCGTAGCGCAGCGAGGCGTTCAGGCCCAGACGCACGGTCTTGGTCTGGCTCGGCGCCATCAGGCGCACGGTGTCGAGCGCATCGCCGTCCCCGTTGAGATCCTTGCCGAAGTAGTAGGTCGAACCGTTGTAGCCGGTGATCCCGCTCACGCCGTTGATGGTCGTGGTGCGTTCGCTCACGGTATAGGCCAACGTGCCGCCGTTGGCGCTCGTCCACTGGATCGACGGGTCGACCGTCAGCACCAGCCCGTCAGCCAGGGTAAAGCGGCTGCTCATGCGGATGTTGGCGGTGTCGGAAGGGTTGATGCGATATTCGTAGTCCGAACCGCACGTACCCGCCACGTCGGCCACGCCAGCCACCGGCGCGGGCAGGACGCAACGCGCGGTCTGGTAGAAACGCTCGTCGCCATTGAGCGGATAGCGGTTGCCCGAACCGGCACCGACCACGCGCGAACCATTGTTCATCGTCCACATCGGCGACGAACCGAAGGCGTTGTTGCGGTTCTTGTTGTAGTGGCCGGCGATCGAGATGAAGTCGCCGTTGCTGCCGAGCGGCTGGTAGACCTTGAAGTTGAACTGCTTCTTGTCGATCTTGCCCAGGCCGCCATAGACGGCATCGTTGGTCGCGCTCGACGCGGCCAGCCAGGCGCGCAGGCCACCGGCGGTCAGGTTGCCGGTATCAACTTCGCCGAAGATGCGCATGAAGCTGAATTCACCGGCCGAAGCCAGCACGCGGGCGTGGAAATCCTCGGTCGGGGTGCGCGAGAGATAGTTGACGGTCGAGCCCGAGGCCGCAGCCGTCGGCGCGTCGACGTCGGTCGTGCCAAGGTTCACGTTGACCTGCTCGATCAGTTCGGGGTCGAGCTGCTGGTTCGAATAGAGCGCATAGCCGCCGGTATCGTTGAGGGGGATACCATCGACGGTCTGCGAGATGCGGGTGTTGTCGAAGCCGCGAATGAACAGCTTGCCGCCCGACGAACCGAACGGGTCATTGTTCTGGAAGCTGACGCCGGGGACCAGGTTGATGATGTCGTTGATCGACTGGCCGGGAACCTGGTGGGCGATGATCGTCTGATCGAGGACCTGCTTGGCCTTGGGCGTATCGGGCAGCTGGAAACCATTGACCGACTTGGCGTTGCGAGCGCTCACGACGATGGACTGCTGTTCAAAGTCGAGCGAGCCGGTGGACTGGGCAAGGGCGGGCGTGGCGGCAAGGGCCATTCCCAGCGCCAGCGCAGAGCCGGCGTAAAGAGTCGAGCGGTGCATTGGTGTCCCCATTGCAATCATGATGGCCGCCGCAAAAGCTGGCGACCGGTTGCATCCTCCCCACCAGCCACCGGATTTCCCGATGACCCAGCAAGGAACCGGCCTGCCCACGCGGGAGCGCGGGCAAAGGCCGACACCAAGGCCTGACGGTTTTTGTGTGACACTGAAATGACAAAATTTCGCACACCGTCTCATTCAATTTCGAACGAGGAACGATAGCTTCACGCAAGCACCATGAAACGCATGGTTAATTACAAAAAAATCGCGAAAGCCCGAAATTTACTTTCAATTGTGACTTGCTCGCAACGGCAGCAAAGTTTTTCGCCACCGCAAAACGGCCCTGTCCGGCAGCCTGCGTGCGCCCTTCAGGCGGCCACATCCTCGCGCGGTTCCCCGCATATGCCAAGCACCCAGCGACCGGCCCCTTCAAGGCCCACGGCGGTCAACCGCCCCGAGGCATAGGCCCCGGTATCGATGCCGATCCGCAAGGGCAGGATCTCGGCCTCGGGGGTGATCGTGTGGCCATGGACCACGGCGAAATCGCGCGGGGTGCTGCTGCCGAGAAATTCGCCGCGAATCCAGCGCAAGTCGCTGGTCGCCTGCGCTTCGAGCGCCACACCGGGCCGGATCCCGGCATGGACGAAAAGATAGTCGCCGATGCGCACCTGATCCTCCATCGCCCGCACGAACGCGATATCCTCCGCCGGGATCAGCACGGGCATGGCCTCGCGCAGGTCCTCAAGGGTCATGCGTGCATAATCGTGCGGATCAAGACCATAGCTGAGCAGCGTCTCGCGCCCGCCATGCCGCAGAAAATGGCGCAGCACCTCGTCGCTGTCGAAGGAATCGAGGAACATCTCCTCGTGATTGCCCGCCAGAATGCGCAAGGGGCGTTGCCGGGCCCAGTTCCGGGCCCGCGCGATCACGCCCGCGCTGTTCTCCCCCCGGTCGATCAGGTCGCCCAACAGCACCACACATGTCCGCGCCGGCCCCCGCGCGAGATCATCGGCCTCGATCCGCGCGATCAGCTGCTCGAACAGGTCCAAGCGTCCGTGAATATCCCCCACGGCATAGACCCGCTCCCCTTCGGGAATATGGGGCACAATGGCCGAGGCAGCCGGATGCGAGCCGGAAAACAGGGATTTGAGCTTCTTCAACATGCGCAGGGCACAACAGTCATCGACCGGGATATAGGGCTGCATGGCAGAACAACACAAGCGTTCCTGCCACCCTGCCCCCGCGCAAACCGCCCCTGCCCGGCAAAAGGCCCGCGCCGGAACACCGACGCGGGCCTTTTTACCGTGTAAAACCAGACAGCAACGCGAACCTGAAAAAAGTGGGCCTCAATGTCCGGGAAGATCGACCGGCTGCTCGTTGGAGAGCGGCGGCGGCAGGGGGACACCGCCTGCCGCATCGGCCTGCCCCCGATCGGGCGTGGCAGGCTGGCGCAAGCCCCCGCCCAGCGCGGTGAACAGGCCCACCGTATCCGACAGGCGCGCCGCGCGCGCGGCCACCAGTTGTGCCCGCGCGGTCTGGGCCGTGGCGCTGGCATTGAGCACCGCGAGGGTTCCCACCCCGCCCAGTTCGAGCTGGCGCCGGGCGAACGTCAGGCTCTGGCTGGCCGCATCGTTGCCGCGCTCGGCAATGCCCAGCGCGGTCGCGTCGGTCGAAAGCGCGGTCAGCGCATTGCTGACATCGGCAAAGGCCTGGAGCGCGGTGCCCTTGTAGCTGGCCTTGGCCGCTTCGAGCGCGTGTTCGGCAGATTCCTGCTGGCGCTTGAGCGCACCGCCATGGAACACCGGCGCGGCGATCCCGCCCAGCAGGGTCCAGAACGGATTGCCGCTTGAGAACATCCTGCTGAAGTCCTCGGCGATGCCCCCGAAACTGGCCGACAGGTTGATCTGCGGCAGGCGCGCGACCATGGCGACCTTCACATCGGCAGCCGCCCCTTCGAGCGCGGCGGCCGCCCCGGCCACGTCGGGCCGGGTGGTCAGGAGATCGGCCGGCATGGTCAGCGGCAGGTCGCCGGGCAGGGCGAAATCGTCGAGCCCCGGCAGCTTCTCGATGGGCGACCCCGGCGCCAGCCCGAGCAGGACCGACAGCGCCGCCAGATTGGCCCCGCGCTGGCGCATGAGCGGGGGCAGCGCGCCCTCGATCGCGGCAATCGCGGCGGTCTGGGCGGCGACATCGGCATGGCCGACCGCCCCCAGCTTCTCGCGCTGGTGCAACAGGGCGAGAACTTGCAGGTTGCTGTCGATCGCGTCGCGCGTGGCGGCGATCTCGGCATTGTAGGCCGCGTCCTGAATCACCGCGAGCACGACCTGCCCGGCAACCAGATTGCGGATTGCCTGCTCCTGCGCCTGGGCCACGGCGGCAGCCGCCTTGGCCGAACGCAGGCGGGCCGCGCTCCCCCCGAACAGGTCGGGCGAGTAGCTCACGCTCACTTGCGCGGTGTGCAGCGAGAAGACCTGCGGATAGGGGTTGGTGAGCGGCGTGGAGAGCGTGCGCGACAGGCGCTGGCGCTCGCTGGTCAATCCGGCATCGACCTGGGGCAGCAGCCCCCCGCGCACCACGCCCACTTGTGCCTGGGCCTGTGCCAGCCGGGCCTTGGCCACGGCGATGTCGGTATTGGCGGCCAGCGCGCGGGCCACCAGATCGTTGAGCGCCGGGCTGCCGAAGCCCTGCCACCAGTCGGGCACGACGGCCATGCCCGGATGGATCATCTGCGTCCCCGCGTCGGGCGGACCGAGCGGCTTGTCGAGGATCTGGCGCGGCGCATTGCCGGTCGGCACCGGCGGCAGGGGCACCACCACGCTCTGGCTCACCGGCGTGCGGGCCAGCGCGCCATCGGACAGCGCGGTGCTGCCCAGCAGCACGGCGCCAAGGGTTACCCCATTGATGAGACGGCTATGGATGAGGCGTCCATTGATGAGGCGGCCGATCATGCCGGTTCTCCCTCGCTGGGCGTTTCAGGGGTTCCTTCCTCTGCCGAGGCGCGCTTGAGCGGCCCGGCCAGACGGCTGGAGAAGCGGTTGATCAGCAGGGGCAGGACCAGCAGGATCAGCACGGGCGCCAGCGTCATGCCGCCCACCACGACGAGCGCGAGAGGCTTTTGCACCTGGCTGCCGATGCCCGTGGCCACCGCCGCCGGCGCGAGGCCAATGGCCGCCACGAGGCAGGTCATCAGCACCGGACGCAGGCAGTTCGAGGTGGCATGGCGCAGCGCATCGACCCGTCCGCGCCCTTCATCCATCGCATGGTTGAAGCTGGTGACGAGCAGGATGCCGTCCATCACCGCGATCCCGAACAGCGCGACGAAACCGATCGCCGCCGAGATCGAGAACGGCGTTCCCGTCAGCATCAGCCCGAGCACCCCGCCCACCACGGCCATCGGGATCACCGAGAAGGCCAGCAGCGTATCACGCAGCGAACGGAAGTTCATGTAGAGCAGGCCCAGCATGAGCATGAGGCTGATCGGCACGACGATTTCGAGGCGGGCGACGGCGTTCTTGAGGTTGCTCATCTCGCCAGCCCATTCGAGGCTGTAGCCCGGCGGCAGCGGCACGTTTTTGGCGATGCGCTGCTGGGCTTCCTCGACCGCGCTGCCAAGGTCGCGGTCGCGGACCGAGAACTTGATCGGGATGTAGCGCGTCTGGTGCTCGCGGTAGATGAAGCTGGCCCCACTGGTCAGGCGGATGTCGGCCAGTTCCGAAAGCGGCACGGAAATCGCGCTGCCATCGGGCCCGGTCGCCCCCACGGTGATCCGCTTGACCGCTTCGAGGCTGTCACGCTGGTTGGCCTGGAGGCGAACCATGATCGGGAAGTGGCGGTCGGTGTGGGGTTCATAGAGATCGCCCGGCGATGTCCCGCCGATGGCCGCAGCCACCGTCTGGTTCACATCGCCCACGCTCAGGCCATAGCGCGCGGCCTTCACGCGATCGACATCGATCCGCACGGTCGGCTGGCCCAGCGACTGGAAGATGCCGAGGTCGGTAATCCCGCGCACCTTGGCCATCTGGTCGCGGATCTGGCCCGCGATCTTTTCGAGGGTTTCCAGATCGGGCCCGAATACCTTGACCGAATTGGCGCCCTTCACGCCCGAGGCGGCTTCCTCGACGTTGTCCTCGATGATCTGCGAGAACGAGAAGTCGACGCCCGGATACTTGGACTTCAACTCTGCCGAGAGCTGGGCGACCAGCTTTTCCTTGTCCATGCCCTTGGGCCATTCGTCGAACGGCTTGAGCGGCACGAAATATTCGATGTTGAAGTAGCCGGTGGCGTCGGTGCCGTCGTCAGGGCGGCCATGGGCCGAGAGCACGGCGGTCACTTCGGGGTACTTCATGATATCGCGACGGATCGCGCGCGCCGCCGGTTCACCCGCATCGAGCGAGATCGCAGCAGGCAGCGAGGCGCGGATGTACATGTTGCCTTCTTCGAGCTGGGGCAGGAACTCGACCCCCAGCGTGCGCACGCCGACAAAGGCCCCGAGCACCATCGCCCCGCCAAGGCCCAGAGCCAGGACCTGGTTCTTGAACGCGAAGGCGGCGACCGGTTCGTAGACGCGGCGGATGCGCGAAACGACCCAGGTTTCCGTCTCGTCGAGCTTGTCGGGCAGGATCATCGCCGAAAGCGCGGGCGCCACGGTGAACGTGGCGATCAGCCCGCCCAGAATGGCATAGGCATACGTCTTGGCCATCGGGCCGAAGATATGGCCTTCCACACCCGTCAGCGTGAACAGCGGCAGGAAGCTGGTGATGATGATGGCGGCGGCAAAGAAGATGCCGCGGCTCACCTCGTTGCTGGCCGAGAGCACCGAGCCCATACGGCTGGCGAACGTGTAGCGCCCGCCTTCGTGCGTTTCGACATGGTGGCTGCGCTCGGCCATGTGGCGGAAGATGTTCTCGACCATGATCACGGTCGCGTCGACGACGAGGCCGAAGTCGAGCGCGCCGACCGAGAGCAGGTTGGCGCTCTCGCCCTGGATGGTCAGGATCAGCACGGCAAAGGCGAGCGCGAAGGGGATCGTGGCGGCCACGATCAGCGCGCTGCGCAAGTTGCCCAGGAACGCCCACTGGAGGAAGAAGATCAGCAGAACGCCCGCAACGAGGTTTTCCATGACCGTATGCGTGGTCACCCCGATCAGGTCCGAACGGTCGTAGACGCGTTCGAGCTTGACGCCGGGCGGCAGCACGCCGGTCGTGTTGATCTTCTCGATCTCGGCCTTCACGCCCTGGATCGTGGGCATCGACTGCGCGCCACGGCGCATCAGCACGATGCCTTCGACGATGTCGTCGTCGGTGTTGAGGCCCGCGATGCCGTTGCGCGGCATGTTGCCGATCTTGATCGAGGCGACATCGCGGATCAGCACCGGCGCGGTGCCGTCGCGGCCCACGAGGGTCGATTCGAGCGCATTGACCGACTGGATCAGGCCCACGCCACGCACGATGGCGCTCTGCGCGCCAAAGTTGATGGTCTGGCCGCCCACGTTGGCGTTGGCATTGCTGATCGCGCTGATCACCTGGCCCACGGTCATGTGGTGGGCCAGCAGGCGGTTGTTGTCGACCACCACGTCATAGCTGCGCAGCTTGCCACCCACGCCGGTCACGTCGACCACGCCGGGAATGGCGCGGAAACGGCGCTGGAGCACCCAGTCCTGCAAGGTCTTGAGGTCTTCGACCGAGTACCCCTTGGGCGCGGCGATGCGATAGCGGTAGATTTCGCCCACCGGGCTCGTCGGCGAGATCGTCGGCACCGCGCCGCCGGGCAGCTGCGAGAGCTGGGCGAGACGGTTGATGACCTGCTGCTGGGCCTGTACGTAGTTGTAATCGTAGGTAAACTGGATCTTGACGTCAGACAGGCCGAACAGCGAGATCGCGCGGATCGCGGTCATGTTCGGCAGGCCCGACATCTGGACCTCGATGGGGATCGTGATGTTGCGTTCGATCTCCTCGGCCGACATGCCCGAGGACTGGGTGACGATCTCGACCATCGGGGGAACCGGGTCGGGATAGGCTTCGATGTTGAGGTTGTAGAAGGCGACCCCACCGGCCACGAGCATGGCCAGGAAGAACACCAGAATGGTCATGCGCTGCCCGAGCGCATAGCGGACGAGTTTGACCATCAGTCGAGCCCAGCCTCGTTCACGAAGATGGCGCCCTCGGTCACGACCTTCTCGCCCGGATTGAGGCCCGAGAGAATGGTGATGCGCCCGTCATGGCTCTCGCCGGTGACCACGTCGCGTTCCTTGACCCGGCCATGGCCGAGCCAGACCCACACGCGGGCGCTGTCACCCTCGTGGATCACCGCCTCGACCGGCAGGCTGAGCAGATGGGGGGTAACCGCCTGCGCCATGACTTCCTTGTCGGGCGTCTCGATGGTGAAATTGGCGAACATCTGCGGCTTGAGCGCACCATCCGGGTTGGGGATCGTCGCGCGGACCTGAAGGCGGTGCGAGACCGGATCGATCTGCGCGGCGATGTTGTTGATCGTGGCGTCGAACGTGCGGCCCGGATAGGCCGTGGCGGTAACCACCACCTTGTCGCCCAGATGCACGCGCGAGGCGTCGCTTTCGGCCACTTGCGCGACCAGCCAGACCTGGCTGAGATCGGCGATCAGGAACGAGGGCGTCGAGCCGCCCGCCGTCCCGCCGCTCACATATTGCCCCTGCGCAATCGCGCGGGTGACCACCACGCCGCCGATCGGCGCGCGCAGGACGGCCTCGCCGCCCGAACCGCCATTGGCGCCGAACACCGAGAGCTTGGCGCGCGCGGCGGTGACCGCGGCGTCGGCAATGCCGACCTGGCTCTGCGCGGCAACGAGGTCGCTGCGGGCCTGTTGCAGGTCCTTGAGCGCGCCACCGGCGGTGCGATAGACTTCCTCGGCGCGGGCGGCGTTGTCATTGGCCACGCGGAC
>Ga0075011_10000453_pt1 | contig 21883 bp, 24 predicted proteins | sample TARM_MetaG_T_14_FD_72354 | JGI IMG/M metagenome (GOLD analysis project Ga0075011, IMG submission 72354) | Freshwater microbial communities from Pennsylvania, USA, analyzing microbe dynamics in response to fracking - TARM_MetaG_T_14 | ecosystem: Environmental > Aquatic > Freshwater > River... | reverse complement strand
TGCTGCAACGTCAGCGCCTCATTGAACACGCAGCGGCAGGCTCCGGCGAACTGTCGCAGCTTGCGCTGCTGTTCGCCGGTTGGCTCGATGCGGAACTTGTAGGCTTGGCGTCGGAGCATAAAAATACTGTCTATCGGTACAGTTTTGAGTATAGGACCGCTTCGCGGCCCGCGCTATCCTTCCCCGCCCTGAAGGGCGAGGTTTGCCGCGCCCTGGATCAATATGCGCGCCCTCAGCGGGCTTTCGAGCGATGCTAAACGCTCAACCAAGCATTCAACACCCTGGCGGGGTGCGCAACCAATTTGCTACGAATTCAGCCACTCTTCGAACGACTTGACCGTATGCCCCAGGCTGGTGGCGCACTGGACGTACACGTTGTAACGATCGCGAAGTGATTCGTTCTGGCCGTAGCCGGGAACGTTAACAGTGGATTCATGACTCATAGGGCTCACCCTGGTGCTAGGTTCAGGACAAGAATCCCATCAAGCTCGCCAGATGCAACCCACCCTGGCCGGATTAGTCATCTACCGAGGTGAACTGCCTGCGGTTGATATTCCAGGGAAGCGCCGGCTGCCGGCGCTCACGGCGGTACTTTCCCTTGGAGAAAATGTAGGTATCGAGGGACTCGAAGCAGCGATTTCCGCCAAACAGTTCGAAGGTGATCAGGAACACCAGCAGCGGCTTAGAGCACTGCTGCCACTCTGCCTGGATTTTCTCCAGGGTGCCCTCAACCTCATTGACCTTGCTGTACCCCACAAAGGTTTGGAAAACGGCCCGTTCAGAGCTTTTAATGAGCTTGCCGAATTCGTTGATTCCGCTGTTGGCGAGCTCCCACTCCCACTCAACGAACGTGAGGTATTCACCACTGGGGTACCGCAGGGCAGCGTCAGTCCGTTCCCCGTGCTCGAACAACGCTCGTGCACCTAACAAACTCGCGCATTGCCTGATGACGGAGCCGAGGTGAATCGTCCAGTCCGACCGACTCGCCAGCTGATCCTCAACCGTCACAGGGAAGTCCTGGAACCAGAGGCAGTTAAACAGGGCAATAAAGTCCCTTTCGATACGCTTCATCCTTCAGTTCCCCGGCCTCAATACGGCTGCAAATCCTCGATACCATCGGACCACATGTCCCAACTGGTAACCGCCTTGGCTAGATCGATCATCTGCTCGATGTCGACCCCGCGCCTCATTGCCTCGACCACCTGCTTGTCCAACCAATGGCTGTTCAACTTCGGCAGCCGATTACGGAGAACTGCGGCCAGGTAAGCACGGCGATTCTGTAGACTGCCCTGGAGCTCGACCAGCTTTCGTGACAGAGCATCAATGGACCCGTCTGCCTTGCTGTCAAACCCCGGCATAGTCATCAGGGCCTCAATTCCTCGCAGAACGCCGGCGGCGCCATACCGCTTGGCCAACTTCCGAAGTCGATCCTCACCAACCTTGGTCAGGACGCTAGGTGATATCAGCTCGTTGAAAGCCTGAACTGACACGTCGCTGGTGACCGCGGGCGATACCAGGTCAGGCACAGCGCCAGCAATCCTGCTTATGCAGTGCTGTAAGTAGGGCAGCTGCGCGGGGGCAAGGCTGGCCAAGCTAGTTTCGAGGGCAGCAATGGCATTGCGCACCGAGTCCGGTAGCGACGAGCCGGCCAGACGTTGAGATAGGGTCGGGCGTAGTGGAACACCCCAACGCTCGATCACCGCCGCAATACCTTCCCGCTCTTCTGGCCCGATTGACTGCAGGGTCTGTCGTATCTCAGGCAGAAACCGGTCCCATGCCCAGTCTTCATCGTAAAAGTACAACTCATCGCCTGGCTCTTGGCGCGCGTGCTCCACCAAGAAGCGGGCGAGGGCCGGGGGCGCGATATGTTCATAGGCGTCCGTAGGCAGCTCGATGTAGATGGCATAGGACGGATCGTCATTGAAGAGTTGAGCCGACTCAATCAAAACCGCTGGGGCCAGTGAATTACTCGCATAGGTAAGCACGGACATGAGGTGCCTTTTCCGGCCATGGCCGCTGGGAAGTCGCTCTACGAGTAGATCAGCAAAACTGGCTTGCCAGCAGTAAATAGTGCTCCAAGCCCCAAACCCGTATGTGTCTTCACCATGGAGCAGATAGTTGTGAAGAGGTTCCACAACGCAGCTGGCGAGGGACAGCGGCTCATAATCGGTTGCTTCTGCCAAGTAATCGGCAGCCTGAAGAACAGCATCCGAGTCCTTTTGATGCAGGGCAAGAAGCAAGCGAATCTCAGGGCGGTCGAGGCTGATTTGCTTCAGCTCAACAGGGAGCAACTCCAGAATCTCCGGCGCGTTGTAGATGATCGCCGCGTTTGAAACGGTAGGTTCCAGGTACTGGTCAGCGGCAAAACGAGAGCAGAGCGTCTCTATTATGCAGCGCATGATTTCACGGTCACCCAGAACATGGGCGCCCTGAAACGGAATAGCCAGCATCGGAGAGGAAGCAATATCGATCTGATCGAGGAGCCACCTGATCTCGGCTCTTATGGACTCGCAGGCTGGCTGGTCCTCAACCTCACGGCGATAAGCATCCAGCAGCGGCAGAATTCTCAAAGATGGGGCATGCAGAGATTCAAGAGCTTCTAGGTCTGCACAGGCCTCCCGGTGGAGTTCGACCAACTCGGGTAACTGCTTGTGAGGCCTAGCGGCCAGAAACGCACAGCTCGCAATCATCATGATTCGAGTTTCGCGCCTGGCTTCAACCGCCTTTGCCCGCATGTAAATTTCCATCAAGGCTTTGAGGCCATCCGGCGTTGTGCCTCCCGACCTCATCTCATGAGCAAGGCAGTAAATGTGCAGGCCTAGCCCGCCGGCCGAGGCCTCCTCGATACCCGCCTGCATAAGGCTGGCGCTAGGGGTCTGGCCGGAGCTCAACATGGACAGCGCCAGCTTCTCTCGACGCTCAGGACCATCGATCTCAAGGGTCGCGTAAAGATCCCGTGCTTCAGCCCAGCGCTTAGCGACGAAATGTCGATCAGCATCAGCCTCAACGCCCTCCCCAGCAATGACGATGTCCTGACCAAAGGCCTGAATTGCTGCCGCTAAGGAGAGCGGTGAGGAAAGGTGCTTCTGAGTCATGCTGAAGGGCTCACGAATAGGACTTAGGCAGGCTGGAGAAATTCGCAGCCTGATTCAAGCAGGAACTGACTAAAACCTTGTGGAGGCGCTCCCTAGTACACCGGCGAGCCGTCGTACTCCCGAGCTACGACACCGTTTTTGTAGGTGCGCAGAGGGCACCAGCCGAGCCACACGCTGGACTCCACTACATCCGGCAGCTTGGAGTTACGCTCAGCGAGCTCAAATGCAGCGCTCATACCGGCCACCGTGACGTTCTCGGCCGATCCGCAAGAGAAACCAGTCCCTACCAGGTAAAGCTTCTTGGGGGCCGGCTGAGCCGATGGCCCAGCAACTCGCAGGCCCACCAGGTGCGCAAGAGTCTGCATCATCAGAATGGCGTCCTCTTCCGGCACCACCAGATCACCAGCGCCGGTGCGGACAGTAAAGCCATCCTTCATGGTCGGGATTGCCAGCGCGAGCGCTTCACTGGCTTGCTGGGGCTTACTCAGATCGTAGGTTTTCAGCGTCATGGCTGGGCTCCTGGAAGGTGTACTGCAGTCCGCAAATTCTCATCAAGCGCTGGCCAACATCTCACTGAGCGATGTGCCGTTTCTCAATTACCGCTGACAAATTTCTCACTGATCGATGATATGCAACCCTCGGGCGAAACCCCGGCTGGCTGCAGAAACAGAAAACCCGGCACAGGGCCGGGTCTTGGGATTCTGTGCCCGTCACGTGGGCAGCGGGTTTTGCCTGGCCCCTCGCCCCTACCGGGGAGACTTCCTGTTCCCAGGAAGGACCGCCATTGGCGGTGGAGTTGGACAGTCCTTCCCTTTCGGCAGAGCCTACTCAGTGGAGCAATCCGCAGAGCCATCATCACCTGCAGCTGTTTTGCGGGCCGGTGGAGCTTATGGCCCGGGGCACACTCTGCGCACCCCGCGAAAGCACTTTCGTGCTTCCAGGCCGCCGGCTAGTGCCCTTGGCCCCACTGTTATGGTCGTGGCCACCTTCTGGTCGTCTGAAATCATGCGGGGCCTGGCGGGCTTGTTTGCCCTTGTTGGCTCCCTTTCATCTCTATTCTCCACAGGCCGCAGGTAATGCAACCCCACATCCTGGTGATCTCACAGCCTGATGCCAGCCTCAAGCCCTAACGTCGCAGCCCCGGCTTGACCAAAAAAAAGACCAAACTGACTCGCTGACACGCTTTGCCTCATGGAATGATGGTTGCAAATCAGGGTATGCATTCGATGCTGCCCCACTTTAGACGAACCATACGGGCCAGCGCATGAAGGGTACGATCCACAAGTACATCGAGGACAAGGGCTTCGGATTCATCCGTACAGAGGATGGCGACTCCGTATTTTTCCACCGCAAGTTCCTGCAGCCAGGACACTCCCCGTCCGTTAATGACTTCGTAGAGTTTCGACCCAAGCAAACTCCCAAGGGTGTGCAGGCCGAGAAGATCATCCTGATCAAAGCCGGCGAACCTGACCCGGTGCAGATGGAGTACCCCAACAAGGTCATGTATAGCCAGGATGGGTACTTCCCTGGTGGCTTCACGGTCGAGCGGGAAATTTGCGAAGTGACCTCGTCAGAGAAGGGGTTCGCCAACGCCCGTAACTCGCTGCTCTCGGCGGCGTCACGGGTCGGCGGAAATGCGGTGCTTATTACTCATGAGCACCAGTACGTCGAATCGAGCTTCAGCATGTTTGGTTTCTTCGACCACTTGTTGAACATAGTCGGCCTGATCCTCAGACCTACCTGGGGCAAGGCCTTCTACAGCCCGGCCAGCATGACCAAATACCGCACTGTGACCCAGCTTACGGGCGTCGCTGTAGTCATCTCGCGCCAAAAGCGCGGCTAATAAATACTCAACCTTCGCGTGTAAGGACGAGAACATGAGCGACGAACTGAACAAAGCACTGCGCAACTTCAAAGCATGTTCCCAAGACGCTCCCGCCGGAGCGCACGAACAAGCGAAGGATCTTGCCGCCGTGATCGGGGAGACCTGTGACAACCTGGTGCGCGACCTTCGAAAGCTTGGCCTTGTGGCAGACAACGGCGACCTCATGACACACGTCGAGGCGACCATCTACGACTACGTGAAGAAGTCGAACCCCGGCAAAGCCCTCTTCTCTACCTCTGAGCGATTCGGCGAAACGGTTTCCGCCAGCTCCAGCGCCTGCCAGCCTGGAGCCGTCCCGGTGTAAATCACACAGAGTGTTCCTACTGCCCGCCCCGGCGGGCTATGTTCTCTGTGCTATCAGGAAGTTCGAGCAGCCATCGTCGTGATCCTCAAGAACAGTTTCATGGGTGCAAAGCTCACCCGCTCGCCCCGATTCACAGCCTACGTTTCAGACGACACCCTGACGCTCATCCTCGATGGGAACGAGTCTGCATGGCCGTTGCTCCGCGTTGGCGGCGCCGAACTGGTGCCGGGGATCGTGTGGGCCGAGCTGACTATCCAAACCCTGGACGGGGAACGCCACAGGCTCGATGGCATAGACAAAACAGAGGGTGGCCGCTGGCTCAGTGCCTTCGAGGCCCTACAACACAAAGTGGTCGCTACAGCCGGCAAACAAGCACTTGAGCTGTACGGCAAATGGGCGAGCAAGGTTTCCAGCCAGCTACCGAATCGCTGGCACCCAACCTGGATGGGCGAGCACCTGGCCAAGGCCAACCCGCCTGAAGACCTGCCTTGTGGGCTGAGCGTTGACGCCGTCGCCACGCACCCGGCCATCAAGGCTGCCAGTGAGGCTTATCCGAACATCCTACCCTCTCCTCCTCCACGCCCCGCCGCCGGCCTCGCGCTGGCGCTCTCCAGGCTCAATGAGGCGCTGTTTGAGGAGCAGAAGGGCCTAGCGCTATTCGATACGCTTGAGTCCACTCCGCTCACCCTGGAGCAGCGGCTGGCCGTCGTCTGCTTCGATTCGAAGTTACTTCTGGTGGCGGCTGCTGGATCGGGCAAAACCGCCACGATGGTTGCGAAGGCGGCCTATGCGATCGCCACAGGGCTTGTGCGGCCCGACGAGATCCTCATGCTGGCATTCAACGCCGATGCCGCCAAAGAGCTGGAGGAGCGCTTGGAGATGCGCCTGAAGGCCTTCGCGGGCGCAGAACAGATTGCATGCAGGACTTTCCACAGCTTTGGGCTATCGGTGATCGGCGAAGCCACCGGCGCCAAGCCCCGCCCTGCCGCCTGGCTCGAAGGTGGCCAGGACCTGGCCAAGGTGGAGCAGATCATGAACGAGCTCTGCCAATCAGACCCCGCCTTCAATGCCAATCTGATGCTGGTCCGCAGGGTATTTGCTCAGCCGATTGGCAGCGGCTCAGGCGCCAGCAGCCCCAACGCAGATGAAGAGCTGATCACCTGCCGAGGCGAAACCGTGAAGAGCCGTCAAGAGCAGGTGATTGCAGACTGGCTGTTTTTTCACGGCGTGGACTATCAGTACGAGCCGGCCTATGCCTACGACACAGCTGACGCCCAACACAGCCAGTACCATCCGGACTTCTACTACCCAGAGATCAATCTGTACCACGAGCACTTTGCACTCGATGCCAACGGCAATCCACCTCGCGAGTTCAAGGGCTATGCAGAGGGCGTAGAGTGGAAGCGGGCCCTGCACCAGCAGCACGGTACCGAACTGTTTGAGACAACCAGCCACACACTGGTGGCCGGCACCGGGCTTCCGGCCTTGCAGGAGGCGCTGGAGAGCCGAGGTCTCACGCTGAAGCCCGACTTCAGAAAAGAACCGCCTGGGCGCCCTCCCCTGGAGTTCGAAGCTCTAGCCCGGATACTCCGGAACATTATGCAGCACGCCAAAGGCAACCAGCTTTCGCCTGCAGAGCTAAGCACTCGTGCCGGGCAGGTCGACCCCGTGCGCGGCCCACTGATCATCAGCCTATACGCCAAGGTGCTCGAACGCTGGCAGGCAGAGCTAAGTGCTACCGGTACCGTCGACTTCGACGACATGATCAACCTGGCCATCGAGCACGCCGAATCGGGCCGGTACCGGTCACCGTACAAGCTGGTCATAGCCGATGAGTACCAGGACGCTTCAGCGGCCAGGGCGCGGTTACTGCGGGCCATCACCGCACGGCCTGACACCTTCCTCACAGCAGTTGGTGACGACGCCCAGAGCATCAACAGATTTGCCGGCGCCGACATGAGCGTGATGCGCAACTTCCAGCAGTTCTATGGCTCCGGCACCGTACTGAAGCTGACCCAGACATTTCGTTGTCCGGAGGAGATCTGCAGAGTCTCCAGCAACTTCGTGATGCAGAACCCGATCCAGATCCCGAAGGAAGTACGAACCGCTTCGAAGGTCAGCGGTAGAGTAATTCGGTGCTATGCGGCCAAGCATCCAAATGAGCTGGCGAGCCTGGTGGCCGGTACCGTTACCCGAATAACTGCCAAGCTCACCGAAGTCTGGGATCAGCCCCGCAAAGCAACCATCATGTTGCTCGGCCGGTACCGGAGCGACCGCCCTGATAACATGGCCGAGCTCGCCAAGATCTGTGGGAATGGCATCGAGATCAGCTTCAACACGGTGCACAGCAGCAAGGGCACCGAGGCCGATTACGTGCTGCTGCTGAACGTCATCAGAGGACGGAAGGGCTTCCCCAGCGAGATCGCAGACGACCCGGTACTGCAGTGCGCTATGCCCCTACCAGAGAAATTCCCATTCGCCGAGGAGCGGAGGCTGTTCTACGTCGCCCTGACGCGGGCGCGGCGAGGGGTTTTCATTTTCACGGTTCAGAACAAGCAATCTGCATTCCTGATCGAGTTGGCGCAAAGGAATGAGCTTCAGATCGTTGGCCGAGATGGCGAGCCGCTCCGTACCGAGCCATGCCCTGCTTGCAAGGACGGCCTACGCAAGCTCATTCCTGGCCGCTACGGGGACTTCTTCGGGTGTACCAACTATCCCAGATGCAGCTGGAAGGAAAAGGCCCGACCAACTCGCCGCCGCCCCTGACGACTGATTGAAGTCGCGTGTAGTCGCCGGTAAGGCATTGTGCCGGCTATCCGGCGGCGAGGCCCGCTAGCGAAGGGCGTGAGCAACGACACACCACTTTCAACTGAACAAATTGCCGGCAAGAAAGCATGCGCTTACTCGCATGACACAAGCTCAACGTCCATCGCTATGGTTTTATTAGTTAGGTAATACCGTGACTTTTACCTCCACAGTCCGGCCTTCTATAGTCCGGATGGTGAGGGGGGTCATGCCCACCGGCGCATCATTCACAGGGGTAACGGTGACAGTGACCGTCGCTGTGTTCGAGTTCACCGTCCCGTCATTGGCTCGGTAGGTGAAGCTGGTGGTGCCGTTCCAGTTCGGCCTGGGCGTGAAGGTGGCCACGTTGCCGCTGATGGTCACGGTGCCGTGAGCGCTATTCGGCGCAGTCACCAGGCTATAGGTCAGCGAATCACCGTCCACATCGGTGGCCACCAGGGTAACGGTACCGGCAGTATCTTCAGCAACGGTCAGCGTGCGGTTGCTCGCAACCGGCGCATCATTCACAGGCCGCACGGTGATGGTGATCGTCGCTGTGTTGGAGTTCGCGCCTTTCGAGTCCCTGGCTCGGTAGGTCAGCGTCGTGGTGCCGTTCCAGTCCTTCACCGGGGTGAAGGTGAGCTTGTTGCCCGCGATGCTGGCAGTGCCGTGGGCAGCATTCGGCGCGGTGACGATGCTCCAGGTGTGGCTGTCCCCTTCAAACTGCAGATCCACGTCTGTGACGCCAAGCGTCAGTGTCCCCACGGTATCTTCGTCGAGTGCGAGGGCGGCATTGCTTACCGAGGGTGGGTCGTTCACCGGGGTTACAGTGACAGTGACCGTCGCGGTGTTCGAGTTCACCGTACCGTCATTGGCGCGGTAGGTAAAACTGGTCGTGCCGTTCCAGTTCGGCTTAGGCGTGAAGGTCGCCACGTTGCCGCTGATGCTTACGGTGCCATGGGCGGTATTCGGCTGGGTGACCACGCTGTAGGTCAGCGCATTGCCGTCAACGTCAGTTGCCAGCAGCGTTACCGTGCCGGCAGTATCTTCAGCAACGGTCAGCGTGCGGTTGCTCGCAACCGGCGCATCATTCACCGGCCGCACGGTGATGGTGATCGTCGCGGTGTTGGAGTTGACCCCTTTCGAATCCCTTGCCCGATAGGTCAGCGTCGTGGTGCCGTTCCAGTCATTTACCGGGGTGAACGTCAGCTTGTTGCCGGAGATCACTGCCGCGCCGTGGGCGGCATTCGGCGCAGTGACAATGCTCCAGGTGTGGCTGTCGCCCTCGAACTGCAAATCCACGTCAGTGACGCCAAGAGTAAGTGTCCCCACGGTATCTTCGTCGAGTGCGAGGGTGGCATTGCTTACGCTCGGGGGGTCGTTCACCGGGGTAACGGTGACGGTAACCGTCGCGGTGTTGGAGTTCACCGTCCCGTCATTGGCCAGGTAGGTGAAGCTGGTCGTGCCATTCCAGTTCGGCTTGGGCGTGAAGGTGGCCACGTTGCCGCTGATGGTCACCGTGCCGTGGGCAGCGTTGGGCTGGGTCACCAGGCTGTAGGTCAGTGCATCACCGTCTGCGTCTGACGCCAAAAGGTGTACGTTAGAATTATTGTCCTCAGACGTCATGATTGAAGTGTTCGAAGCAACTGGTGCTTTGTTTGTCTCGATAACGACTATAGTTACAACGGCCTCACTAGAATAACCAAAGCCATCGAAGGCCCTGTAAGTAAATGTTGTTGTCCCGTGCCAGTTTAATATTGGTTCAAATATTGCCTGATTACCTTGAACGCTTACTTTGCCATGTGTAGCATTTGGTGGGTTTACAATACTATATGTTAGAGGATCACCATCGGAGTCGGAACCTCGCAGGCGGATATTTAGGGGGGTATTTTGAAACCCCTCGCCTGAAGCTGATCTAGCGGTTGGGAGGGTGTTCTTCTTGGAGAATGTTACATTGGGAATTTTATAGATATAAGTAGCCGAAGGACCCCATACTGGGTCTGCTGTGCGCTTCGATTCAAGCATAATGGTGTACGGCCCGCTCTGTGAGTAAGGCGGGATATATAAATTATATTCATTTTTGTACGGATCAGGGAATCCAATGGAATGAGCATATGTTTGAACTTGTGCCACAACATTCCCATTTGGATCTAAAGCCTTAACAAAAACTTCTGGATCGCGCTGATCATAGATCCGGTTTATGGCAATGTCGGAGTATCCTCCCCCGGAACCAGGCTGAGGCGCAAACTCAAATGTAACCTTTATATTTGAGCCCAGGTAGTATGTTTTATCTTCAACATAAAACTTAATATTTTTTATGGGTAGGTCCGAAAAAATATTGTCGTTCCTGACACCACCATGATATGCCTCAAAAGAACCGTACAAGTTTGCGGCAAAAGCTTTGCCACTCATAGCTATGATGGATAGATAAAGCATAAAAATATAACAAGCTGTTTTTAATAACGAGCATCCTAAGCCTATTTTGTATTTACTCATGACAGATCGATCCATTATGAAATATATAGTATCCGTAAAATGTAAAAGCTAGCCCTGCGGCTAGCTTTATATAGGATTAATTCTTTGTCGAACCTGTAAGCGGTGTTAACAAAGGCTTCGCGCTTCCAGCGCGCTTGCCAATCTCCCACCTACGCGGCTCAATCTCCGTATAAATGAACCCGGGCACATGCAAATCACCGTTCTCGTCTTCCCATGGATCAATTGCAATTCGCATTACAACTGCTTGAGTACGGATTGGAAGCGGGTTACGCGCCCGAGCCGGGATTGGCGCGTTCTCGCCACCCTCGGCATACAGAACGCGAGTTTCAGAACCAGTAGAAGAACCCTTATTCCCCTTGCCGCCAGACTTTGCAGCTTCCTGCTCTGCCTTCAGCGTAGTTTTGTAGTTCTCATTCTCCGTGGCGTTATATACGTCCTTTGCAGACATGCACGAAACACCTGCGATTGCGAGAATATTTTTCATCATTGCGCCCTTAATTCACGCCATCCATTTCTCCTAAAACCTGATCAACGTTAACCTACGGTTCCCTTCCCAGGAGCCGAGTTCGGTACCATTTTGGGATCAGGCCTTTGGAACACCGGCGCGGTTTCACTGATTTCCACAACCTCCGTCGCAAACGATGCAACAGCTCCTGCAACCGTAGATATGTGGCCGGCTTCATGGAGCAGGCCGGAAGCGGGCGCTCGTGGGTCGACCTGCAGACCGCCGTCGACAATGGCAGTGTGTTCGATGAATCCGGCCGCCCCTGGCGCGATGCCTACGGACAAGCTATCTCGCGTAGAAAGGCAACGGCCTTGTCTGCGTGTGAGCACTGCATATCCAACATCATGAATGTCCGTTCCAGGTTGTCAGGAGCGCTTAGTGGAGCAGGCGGCCGGGGGCCGTTTCAGGTGTCTTGACGCGGAAGACCTGAGCCATCGAGCCGAGCATGGTCATAGCACCGGCCTGGTCATCTGGCGAGAGGGCGCGAAAGTGCTCAACCAGGGCCGCCTCTTCCGGGGTCAGGTACTGGGTCAGAAGCGGCTTGTTCGAATTGGACACGGTGGTTCCTTCAGGTGGGTTGGCTCAGCCGAAGTCAATTTCGGCGTTTTCGGGTACCTGGTAATCCTGCTGGCAGTCGTCACAGGTGAACTTGCCGCCTCGCGGATCGTTGATGAACCCTTGCTGCGGAGCGTCACAGTGCGGGCACTCGATGTAGGTGATGTGGGCCACGATCACCGGGGCCTTGGGTTGGTCACTCATTTGCGTCGGTTCTCCTGTGAGCGGCTTCGCCGGTGCTCAGCAATTGCTGGATCCGCACGGCTTCGGCCAGTTGCTCTTCTTGGCCCATGGCCGCGAATCGGTGTGAGAGTTGAACCATGAGGGCGGAGGCCTCGGGGCACAGGCCCGCTATCGAGACAGTTCCCCTGGTCAGATCAGCCGCTTCGCGCAGTTCCCGACCGTCGAACTTCCCGTCCAGGGAGGTGAGGTACTGGATAGCCCGGCTGACCACGACATCGTTCACCGGCTTACGGCCGGTCTCCACGGCAGACAGATAGGAATCAGAAAGGCCCATAGCCGCAGCCATCTCATTGAGACGCTTGCGGACCTTTAGCCGGGCCAGGCGTACTGCCTGGCCGAATGGTGTTATCTCCATGGCGCACCCCGAATCAACCGAACGGGTGGAATAGTACCCGCTCACGGTGGATGCGGCATTCAGCGAATCAATCACCGTCGCCGACCCCGCTTGGGCAGTCGGCCAGCACCATGGCTTGCTCGAATTCGGCCGGTGTCCGGAACAGATAAAAGCCTGTGTCCAGACAGCGGAACACCATAACTTCAGCGTTCTGGAACGAACCCTCACCGATCGCGGTGGCGATCACCTCGTAACGTCCGCCGTTCTCGGCATGGCTGAAAACCTCGGGCTCAATGTCGAAGTGCTTCACCCCCGTAAAATGACCCTCAATAGGGACGGGAGGAGCGGACAACTGCCCTGGTGCAGCACCAGCGCGGACGGTACCGGCCATATACGCAGCCTCCATCAGGTCCTGGACGCTGATTTCATGCTGTGTGAGTAACTCGCCCGACTTGAGCCACCAGCTGCGAAAATCCTTGCCACCGGTGACCAGTGCTGCAAGTAGCTGCTCACGGCTGATGCGCTCCGTCTTACCCGCACCTTCACCGCAGCCGATATCGGCTGCAGGGTAAGATTTGGTGTCGGCACAGGTAACGGTCATTGCATCAACCCTGTTGGGGGAAGCTCAGTCGGGGAGTTGATTTCATTCTCGCCGCTTCCCTGGATATGCAACCCCTCAATTTGGCCCTCTTTTGGGGTCCATCTCCCCCGGTGCACCTGATGAGCTCCGGCGCCTGAAATGAAAATGCCCGCTCACGGCGGGCATTCTCAATAAATCAGGGTCTAACCCTATGGGTTCTGCACGGCTGCAGCCTGCTCTGCTCGAAGCATGTTCTGGGCAGCATTCATCCAAGCAGCCGAAGCTGTTTTGCCGTTTCCCAGACGCACGCTATCACGCGCCTCAGGGTAGCCAGACCAAATCAGGAAGTAGCTGCCGCCGCCGTTCTTCGAGTAGCGCCGTTTGGCAGCGCGTGGATACTTCGCTTTGACCTTTTCCTCGCTGGTAGCCATAGCGAGCTCCTAACCCTGATCCGCCGACACTTTTGCCTGTACCGCTGCAGCAATTCGATCTACACCCTCCTGGCCGATGACTTCCAGGGTGGTCGGCAGTAGGTTAAAGGGATCACTGTGCAGACCGGTGGCCATCAGGTGCTCACTATTGCCGTTTGCGCGAGTGATGTTCTCGGCGAAGTAGTCGATGCAGCCCTTAACGCCGTGCTCTGCAGCAGCAGCGCACAGCGCCTCAGAATGATCACCGGTGAGCACAAAGAAGACTCGCTCCTGCAGAACAATGGCCGTGGTATCGCTTCCGTAAGCGGAACTGCGCGGGTTGTAGCTGATGTGGAAATCAGCCCCAAAGCTGCGCGTTACGTTCGGGGATGGCGAGTAGGTGACAGGGCACTTACTGCTCCGCATGCCGAGACGAATTTGGGTTGCAGTGTTCATAGCGCGGCTCCGTGGTCGGGTGGATGGGCGGCCGAACCACTCATCAGGAAGGTATGTATCCACCCTCTCACCGATTGCAGTAACTGCAACCCGGCGATTTCTGTCTCCTATCCCTTGCTTGCAAGGCCAACACAAAGAATTCTTTTCCTTGCGCCTAATTAGTGGCTCAAATACAAAAATTTCTTTGGATTGGCGTATCTAGCCAATCGAGCGCATACTACACCACAAGGCAAACAATCCTTTCCCTTGTAGGCTATCAAGGCACCTAATACAAAAGGAGCTTTCTGTTATGCGTACTATGCGCATGTCAGACGACGCTATCGCAGTCCAGATAGGACAGGCTATCCGGGAGCGCCGCCTGCGGAAGAACATCACCCAGGACGAACTGGCAAACTCAGTCGGCATCAGCGCGCCAACCCTGCAGAAGCTGGAAAAAGGAAAAGGTACCCTTGCGACCCTTATCTCGACCCTCCGGGCGCTGGGCAGCCTCGACCTGCTGACCCCCTTGATGACGCCACCTCCCGTAAGCCCACTTGCTGTGGCCAAATCGAAGAAGTCGCTGACCCGAGTCAGGGCTATTGGTCACGCCAGAGCTACCGCCACCGCTACCAACACCGCAGTGATCGTAAGCAAGGGATCGGCTGGCACGACACTACTGATACCGAAGAAGACACGCAGGAACCAAGATGGCGAAGATAGCTGAAGTATGGATTTGGGACCATCTGGTGGGGAACGTGCTCTGGGACGAATCCCGACCGGTGCCAACGGGTACTTTTGAATTTGATCCAGCCTTTTGCAACATCGGCTTCCAGATCGCACCGCTGACAATGCTTGCCGAGCCTGGCCAGGTGTACGAGTTCGCGACCCTAGCTGAAAAGGCGTTCAAACACCTGCCGCCCTGCCTGTCAGACTCCCTGCCCGACGACTTCGGTAATGCGGTGATCGACAGCTGGCTGGCCTCAACAGGCCGAGACCCTAAAACCTTCTCTCCGGTTGAAAGACTTCTCTATATTGGTGAACGCGGTATGGGCGCACTGGAGTACAGGCCAGCCTCGGTGAAGTCCGCCAACAAGGTCGAGAAGATCCAGCTTGATGCCCTGGTCGAGCTGGCAGGAAAGATACTTTCCCAACGCAAGGAACAGCTCGACGGCCTCACAATCGACCCAGCTGCTGGCAAGGACGACGAAGCCCTGCAGCAGTTGTTCAAGATCGGCTCCTCCGCCGGCGGCGCCAGGGCCAAGGCGATCATCTCGATCAATGACGAGACAGGCGAGATCTGCTCTGGCCAGGTCCCAGCTCCCGAGGGCTACGGCTACTGGCTGTTGAAGTTCGACGTGGGCGACAAGGCCAGCGAACTCGGTGACCCGAAAGGCTTCGGCCGGGTCGAGTACGCTTACCACCTGATGGCCGTTGCTGCCGGTCTGGATATGACCGAATGCCGCCTGATGGAGGAAGGCCCGCGTGCACACTTTATGACGCGCCGGTTTGATCGCATGGAGGATGGCGACAAGATCCACGTTCAGACGCTCTGCGCCATGGACGAAGCCGACTACAACTCCCCGGGAACGTACAGCTACGAGTCTGCACTGATGGTTTGCCGCGACCTGGAGCTCTCCCGCGACGAGCAAATCCAGCTGTATCGCCGCATGGTGTTCAACATCATCGCCCGCAACCAGGACGACCACACCCGCAATATCTCGTTCATGGTCTGGAGGGACGGCGTCTGGAAGCTCTCCCCTGCCTATGACGTGTGCTGGTCTTATAACCCAGCAGGCGAATGGACAAGCAAGCACCAGATGACGGTCAACGGCAAGCGGGACGACTTTACGGTTGAGGATCTCCAGCAGGTCGCCAAGCAGATTTCTCGGTTCAATCCGAAGAAGGTCATCGAGGAGGTCACCGAAGCTGTTCGTCGCTGGCGCGAATTCGCCGACGAGGCCAAGGTCGACCCCGCCCTCGCCACCGATATCGAGAAGTCCCACCGCCTATACCTGGCGGTCGAGAAGGCATAAAGCGTGAACATGAGCATGCAGAACGAACCCAGCAGAGAAATCGACATGGAGTTTGTCGAGGCGACCCGGAAAAAGGTCATGAAAGCAGACATCGCGATTGGCCTGCTCTCGATGACGCCACTGACCTCATTCATCTGGGGCTTTACCCAGTATGAACGCTTTAGCGCGGACGCCCTCGGCATGCTGGCAATGCTCTACGTGTGGTCAATCGGCGCCTGTTACTTTCTGTTCCTGCGCAAGATCAAGGACAACGGCCTGCGCTGGTCAGCCATGCTCTTCGCGAGCGGAACCTTTTCCTCAATGCTTGTTTTGACCATCACTCTGCTCCCGGCCATGTGGTCCCTTACCGCCACCCCGATCGGCACCTTCTACATCGCCAGGTACCGAACCCGGATTCACATCAACACCGACATGCTGATGCGGATCGGGAAGGCAAGCCTGAAACAGGGCCAACTGAAAGCATGAGCAGAATGGATAACGCCGGGATGACAGAGAATGCACGCACCGTGCGCTTTCAGTGCATGAGCGGAGAGTGGCGCGAGGTTGAGCCGCTGCAGGTTTACAAGCTGGAGACAGCGCCCTCGCCTACTCGACGGAACCCAGAGCGAGTCATCCATGAAGCCTTTGCCGAGGAGCAGCGCGTTGAGTCGCTAGAAGAGTTCATCGAGCTGGGGCTGCGGATTCTTGCCGCAGAGCCTTTCTATCTGCGCAAGGACAGCATTCCATGGATGATGACCTATGTCCGTCACCTCGGGGACGAGATCAAGGCCGGAGCACTGGAGCTTGGCCGCCACAGCAGCTATGCGCTTCGTTTCTACCTCTGGGAAAAATCCAGCTTCATCTACTTGACCCGTTTCGTAGGAGCCTTGGACTTCCTCGCATGCGCTCTATACAGAGGCGCATTCTGGTCAGGGCCGGATAACGAAGGCGACATGTATCACCTTCGAGGCATCGTCAACAATGAGTCGCCAGGAATTAAGGCTCTCGATGGCCTATACGAACTCAGAAGTTACTTTGACGACAAGCAGTTTAAGGCCGAGCTAACCCGCACCAGGGGGCAGGACTCGTTCATTGACTTCACGATCCCAGATGGGGAGTACCTGGCAATCCACGCTGCAGGTCGTGAGTTGATCTACCCGTCCGGCGCGGTAGGAGCGGGCCAGATTGAGCGCTTCCACTTGTCCGAGGCTTGGAACTCGTACGGTATCGCGGGATACCCCGGTTTTAATGAAGTGAACGGGGAGCATTCCTCCCCATTCAACATTGTCCACGCCGTGAGGCCGCTAGGCCCGCACAACGCAGATGGAGTACCGGTTATCGCTGGCGAGTTTTACGGTGTAACCCTCTACATCCCGCATGAATGGATACACGCCGATCAAGAAGAGACCTAGGCCCCGGTAGAGCTCTACAGCCTCTGCCCATGGCTCTCTTTCACACCCTCGACAATCCCCAGCACCAACTGGGCATGCTCGAACAGAGCTCTTTCAAGGCGCGGCCACAATACCTTCAGACTGCCCTCACCCAGGTCTTGCGCTTCAGCAAGCAGGCCACAGAGCTTTGCGGACGACAGGCTGTGCTTGGCCAGGGCGCGATAGCAATCGCCCTTAGACTCCATCGGGATCCGCTTGGCAATGACGGCCTGGCTGGCGCGACACAGGGCCAGGTCGATTTCATTGGAATCCGCCAACTTCAAGAAACGCTCTAGCTCGTCCTGGTCGAGGAAGCGCTGCGTAGTTGGGTTGAGCTTTTTCACCAAAGCCTCGTAATCCATCTCCATGTCGATGGCCAAGGCCGTGATGCCGCCTCTGTACTCCCTCCCGGCCAGGTAGAAGGCTTCAGCCAGGCTAGGTATGCCCTCGATACTGGCGTAGTGGTTGATACGGCTCATCGGCATCACTCCTGAGGTTTCACCCAGTGTGGCACAGAGCCCTATGCCGATAACGCGGATTTAAAGCCGCCAAGGGGTGCCGGTACCGACCAGGTCGCCGCGGAACTCAGCGAACTGGAAGGTGTGGCTCAATCCATCGGTCAATGTCCTGATAGGACCAGAAGTCATAGGCCAGCCCCGAGAGGTCATCAGAAAAGGGATCCAGGGCCTCGCCATCGTCAGTCACTGGAACAGGGGCGCGGGTGAAGGCGCCGCTCCGGTGCGGGGCTTCGCGAACGATCCAGCCGTGCTCAGGCCGGGCCTGTGGCCACGCCTCCCAGCAAATGGCCAACTCCATCACCCCGAGGTCGGTCTTCAAGGTACCCACCAGCAAGCCGCTGGCTTTGTCGGTGGTGGCGGTGCCCAGCTGGCACACGGCAGAGAACTGATCTGGCCCCAGGGTTGCGCCAGCAAGGCCATCGAGCAGGGCTACAACCGAATCAAGCGCCAGCATCTGAAACTCCGCATCAGAGAAGGAATGATGCAGAGGATCCTAAGACGGGGTGCCGGACATGCAAGAAGCACCGGCAAGAAGGTCATGCCTCCAGCCGGTACCGTGAAAGCAACTTGTTGTAGGGGGCAACCCAGGGCTCTTTACTGCTGAGCCGCGCATCCAGCACCCACAAGTTCTTCCCCTGCACGCCAGGGCGACGGACAAGCCGGCCAAGACCTTGCCTCAAGGCCCATGCACCCTCTAGTGACGTGATCTTGAAGCCGGCAATGGCGTGGCGCCGCTCGTGCGTGAGCGACCTATTCAGGCCTACAGGCAGCCGGGTAATCACAAGTTCGCTCAGCATGGCATCGTCTGCCGCTTCAACCTGCTCATCCGACAGATCGATGCCGGTCCAGGCAGCTCCAAGCCCAACCCATACGGGTCGCTTCCCGCTCCGGTAGAGCGCCTTGTACTGTGAAACACACATCGAGGCACTGGCAGACCGAGACTGAATCACCAAGCGCTCACCCAGCCTATCCTGCAGGCGCTCACGCAGCTGGTCAGCGTTCAGGTAGGAGGTGCACAGCACCAGGGTGCCGCCGGCGGCTTGTTCCGCCGCTTGCAGAACCAGCTCGCTTGTTTCGTCGGCCCATTGAGGGGTGTCGTCGGGCGCAATGGTGTTCTTTGCCCGCATGTAGGTTACGGGGGTAGTAGTCCATTCCGGATGAACAGAGGGCAGGTACAGTGCGCGAACCGGTGGCACCTCCAGCTTCCACCTGGTGAGCATCGGATTGTCATCGCTGGAGTAGAGCGTGGCTGATACCAGGGTCGCACCGACACGTGAGTTCCAGAGCGATTCAAGCGCCCACCCTAGGTTCGCCCGCCCGGAGACCAGCATCGGGTAGTAACGAATGGGCGTCAGCTCCATGCTCAAGCGTGTCCGGCCCGACAAAGCATCTTTCATGGCTCGAATCGCTGAGCGGATGACAACCTTCGGCCCGCTATCCATGGCTTTTAGGCTAATGCCTTCAAGGGCTGTCAGCGCCGTCCGCAGGGAGGCCTCGACCTCTGGAACATCAGCAAGCTGACAGCCCACCCTTGAGGCCTTCTCAGACAGGCGAACGGCGCTACCGATCGCATCCTCAACCGCATTCAAGGCGGCAAGAGCGACCTTTCTGCCTTTTGCCGCATGTCCCTCAACGGCTCGAAGCAAGGGCTTCACTCGCAGCGTTTGGCTAAAAATCGAGGCGAATGCCTGTTCCAGCAAATGGGCTTCGTCAACGATGAGCGTGTCGATGGTCTGCGGCAAAGAGAGGGAAGCAGCTTCCTCCTCCTCTTCTGATTCGATCAGCCCTCGCAGGCGCATTAAGCGCACGTGATTGGCCAACATGAAGTGGGAGCACAGGACAATCCCCGCCTCAGTGTGATTGCCGCGCATCGCCCGATAGAGCTGCTGGGCCGGGCAATCATCAGTGTCCTCACTGGACAACATCAGAGTATCGACCGGCATGTCCTCGGCCAGCGCCAGCGCATCCTCAAGCATCCAGCAAAGCTCGTGATCAATCACTGCGCTCGCCTCTATGGTGCGGCTAGTGAGGGGCTTGCCTCCGGACTGCACCCACTCCAAGAGCTTCTCGCGACCATTGTCTGCCGCCCAGTCAGAGACGCGCTCCGGCGATACAAAGTTGGGTCGGCCAAGTGACATCGTGATACCGGCCGAGCACGCCTCCGGAATCGCGCTCAGAGCCTCGACAAGCTGCCAGGTAACAGCCATTGGCGCACTGATCACCACGGTATCCCCCTTTGCCGCGGCATTGGCAGCCAGGGAGGCGATCATCCGGCCTTTGCCAGTTCCCGTTGCTGCCTCAGCAAACACAATCTTGCCAGCCTCCATCCCGGCAGCGCTCTTCTCAAGCAAGGGATGAAGTACGTCCCGGACATGCTCTTGCCCAATGATCAGCGAATCATGGGCAGTCGGTTCTGCTTGGGCGCCGGGACTAGCCTGCAGGTGCTGCTCAAGCGCCTTAAAAAGCCCCGCCGTCAGGCGAGGAACAGTTAGGTCCCTCTTAAGGGCCAAATCTCTGAGCTGCAGGCTAAGCGCGGGGCTCATAGTGGCCGTGAAGCTCTCCACCTCGTGGATCGGGACTGGCAACGGGGCGAGGTCCAGATCAAGCGCCCTGCATAACTGATCTCTGGCCCACTGACTGCGATTTCCAGCAGGGGGATTCACCGCGCCAACTCGAACTACTTCCATAGGGCTTGCTCTGCTTTAAAACGTGTTATTAATATAACGTACAGATTAACAACAGGTAACCCTAATGCGAGTTCTGCAGTGCTTCTTCGATCTAGGCGAGAGCATCTACCCTGATCAAGCGCGAGCTATGGTCGCGGAGTTGATGAATGGAATTCAGCCAGCCCTGGTTGCAACGCTGATGAACTACATCCCCGGCACCAGCACCTCGAAGACCGAGTTTCCGCCGGTGCAATTCGGCCGGTACCAAGGCGGGTTCTGCCTTCTTGGTTTTGGCGAGGCTGGCAGTTGCATCGTCAATGATGCCGCCCCACTGATTCATGCCGCCCTTTGCCGGCATAAGCCCGAGCAGATCATCAAGTCGAGATCCCGGGAGCTGTCCCTAGCGGTTGAGCCTCGCCCCTACGCGTTGCGTTACACAGTTCCTCGCATGGTTGTGCAGAAGAAGGAAAAGCATGCTGCGCGGCTGCTGACGGACGAGGCAGGCAAGCGTCACATCGAAAGCCTTTTCCTGGGGTCCATCCAGCGCCAGGCCGATGCCGTTGGCGTGCTGCTACCGCCAAATCTGGAGATTGCATTCATGGGGGCCAAAGGAACCTTTGCTGCAAAGCAGAACCCAGGATCGCAGGTCGCCCACCTCGGATTAAAAGGTGCTGTTTTTGATGTGCACGCCTGGTTTAGCGGTATCTGGACTGCTGGCTACATGCTGAGCAAGGGCAATGGCCACTTCGATGCCACCTACCAACTGTCGGGGGCCTTCAATGCGCTACCCGAGTGATGTCGTAGACCAGGTGTTCAAGCTCGGCCCGGACAACGGCCTGCTGAGCTGGGGTAAAGAGACCACTGCCTGCAGCCATTGCGCTCGTCCGATCGCACGAGGAGACCTCTACTCACCGTCGAACGCCGGGCAATTCTTCAGTGACACCCGCAGCCTTGCCGCCACGTCGCGAAGCATCTGCTGGCGCTGCGTCATCCTCAGAAAGAAGGCCATGCTCAATGGGCTTTCCTACGCGCTCATCACCCTGGACGGGGTTTTCCAGATCAGCAAGGACACGAACAAGGCCTGGCTCTTCACCACTCCCCCGCCGGCGCCATTTCTGGTCATGCACTCATCCTCGACCATGCAGCACCTCTGCTGGCGGACACCGATCACCCTGGACAACCGGATCATCCGTGTTCGTTACGGGAATCACCTGTTCACTGTTCGGCCGGAGGCCGTGCGCAAAGCCCTGGCGTTATCCGATGCGATGAACGAAGGCTTGAAGAAATGGGCCGCACCACTGTTCCTGGATCGCAAGGCAGCCAACCAGAACCACGGATCGCTCACTACCGCCGGCCGAGAATTGCTGAGCCAGTCAGATCAGGACTTCATGCTCAACCTGACACCTGGTGAGCGTTGGGCACTCGCCTACGTCATGCACTCAAAGCGCCCACAGCCTGAAATGCCCGAATGCATCACCGCCAAAATCATCGAGAAGCTTTAAGGGACAACCACATGCAAATCGAAGTCATCATTCGCAACATCACTCCGATTGCGGATTCCACGCCATCCGGCCACCCAGTCCACTCTCATCTGGCCAGGCATTCCACGGCCATCTGGCCACCTGTTCCAC
>Ga0075011_10000451_pt1 | contig 21905 bp, 20 predicted proteins | sample TARM_MetaG_T_14_FD_72354 | JGI IMG/M metagenome (GOLD analysis project Ga0075011, IMG submission 72354) | Freshwater microbial communities from Pennsylvania, USA, analyzing microbe dynamics in response to fracking - TARM_MetaG_T_14 | ecosystem: Environmental > Aquatic > Freshwater > River... | reverse complement strand
TTAATCGCTAAACAAAGCTGTTTTAGGCTTTTTTTGTATTAATTGGTAGGCCAGTGGTCGTGGTTACCAATATTTCAAAACTTTTTTAATCAATATTTCGTTAATAATTATTAGGCATTTTTGTATATTTTGAAGTACTCTGAATGAAGATGATCCTTGTCAAAATGTAAGTATAATTGAGTGGTCTTTAGGGTGGTATGCCCCATGATTAATCTTAGGGTTTCTAGATCCCCACCAGACTTTAAAAATTCGGTTGCGAATGTATGTCTCCACTTATGCGGTTTGATTGGTTCATGGAGGTTTAATTTTCGCTCTACACGATAAAGTTGTGCTTGGACATTACTAACACTTATTCTTTCATCATCCGATTTGTACTTAATGAAGAGATAGTTTTTAATGTTAAAAATGATTAGATATTTTCTTAATATCATTTCAGTTTTTTCGGTGTAGAATACATATCTTTCAGTCTTGGTTTTAGTTTCAACCACTTTTATTGTTTTCATTTCCATATCAAAGTTTTTAATTTTTAGATTTATTGCTTCATTAATTCTAAGTCCTGAATCGAGAATAAGTTGAAGTAGAAGATGGGTTCTTAACATTTCAACACGATCTTTTGACCCATCTCTAAGATATGAGAAAACAAGATTTCTTATTTTTTTACTTACAATATTAATCATCTTTTTGTTTTCAGGTAATTTTTCATAATATACTTTTTGCTCTTCTGCATCGTATATGATTCGGTTTAATATACTTAAATACTTATTAATGGTTGTATTTGTAACTTTAGGATTTCTTTGTCTCAGTTTGACAATAAGGGATGTAAAGTCTCTTTTGGTAAACTCTTTAGTATCAAATCCATCTAAAATTTGTATTAATATGTCGACCTTACTCTTTTGATATCTATAAGTTCCGTTAGAACGAGTTGCATTAATATAATCTAAATAGTAATTAGCGGCTCTTTTAAAGTCCATTTTGGTTCAGCTCCTTATCAATTATTCCTTTCTCTAAGATATGCCTGTGCAATATCTCGAGACTGCTAAAGATTGGTAGGTTATTACTGAGTCGATAATGGTTTATTCTAGTCAAACTTTTATTATCGATTTTTGTAAGTTTTAGATCTATTAACTCCTTAAAGAAGTTTCTCTGTTGTTCACTATTAATAAATTTAAATGCTGAGGAATCAAAAAAATCTATTAAAGAACCTATTGTTGCAGTGTTGCAACTTGATTATAGGTTTGAATCAAGTTATAGTAGAGATATGTTAACAGAGAATTCTGATATTGATCAGTTTCTTTTGGATCTAAGATCTGAAGGTAAAGAATATCATACCGAACAAAATGAAAAGATTTTAGAGGAGATTATTTCAGAAGAAGTTGGATTGATAGAAGTAAGCAATTATTCACCATTTGTATCACTAACTTTCGAAGATGAAAAGGCTGATGACATTAAAGAAATCTTGAATGATTTAGCCACATTTGATATCGTAACCCAAATTGATGTAATAAATTATGCAGAAGAAGTACCACAGATTGATACTAATTTTGAAAGATTAGGATTTGACGCATATAATACTTACTCAGATTACAATGGTTATGATGGTACTGGAGTAACCATAGGGATTCTGGAAGCACAAGAAGAAGGTGGTGGAGGTATAGTTGATGAAGATCATCCTAACTTTGCTGGTACTGATTTAGTGATTCGAAATGAATGGTATTATAATGAGGAGGAATCTGACCACGCTACACTAGTAGCTTCAATTGCAGGGGGAGCGAATGGTATCGCTAGAGGAGCAAAACTCCTTAGTGTTGAACTATCTGGATCACCATATAGCGAAGTCGATTGGATGTTGGATAATGGCGTAAATGTTGTAAATATGAGTTTTGGTTCAGATCATAATGGAGGATATAACTTACCATATGACCCTTATTATGATTATGTGACTAGAACCTATTTTGTCACTTTTGTAGCTGCTTCAGGGAACTGGACTTCAAATAATACTGCATTAGATGTTTTTTCACCTGGTACAGCATACAATGTTATTACGGTTGGGTCTACTCAAAATATTGATACAATCTCGTGGTTTTCAAGTGAAAATGTTGCATTTGACACACATAAACCAAATGTAGTTGCACCTGGAGAAGGAATAGGTGTTGGAATTATTCCAGGTAATAGTGGTACTAGTTTTGCAGCACCTCATGTTACTGGTATAGTTGCTCTAATGATGGACAGAAGAAGTTACTTGAAATCACATCCTGAGTTAGTTAATGCTATTTTAACAGCAAATGCAGATCCTGTTGATTTAAGATTAAACTATTCTGATTATGCATATGGAGGTTGTACCTCTTCTGGGTGCAAGGGTTATGAAAACAGCTTTGGTGCTGGAGAGGTAAGAATTGATGATAGTATAGATAACGTATATAAATCAAGTTATTTTAAGATTGATGATAATTCAGATTATAAGGACAATGTAAGAAGTATTTCTGTTTATCTCAATGTAGGAGATGAGTTAACGGTTAGTTTGTTTTGGATGAGAAATATTGTTGAAGTTCAATCTCTAGGAAGAGTACCAGAACCTTTATTAGATCTGGATTTAAAACTTTACAATCCAAGTGGAAATTACGTATACGGTTCAGCATCATCATCATACAATAACGAAATTATTACATATACTGCAACTGTTAGTGGTACATATGTTATAAATGTATATCAGTACGGATCATTTGATGAAGGTGGATTCTTAAATCCCGGAGATCTTGATGTTTATGGTGCTGTAGCATATAAAGTAGAATAGGTGGTTTTATGAAAAAATGGAGTTATTTTATAGTTATAATTATTGTTTTAATACTATCAGTAGTCACTTTTATAGTTTTGAATAGTGATTCTGATTATAGTTCGACTGGAAAATACATCATTGGGTATGAAATTTTTGATGATAACGAAAAAGACCCAACATGTACTATGATCAAGACCTATGTTTTATTTAGTACTGACGAGTTTGATTATGTCTATGGGTCATCAGGTTGTTCAACAGAAGAATTTGTAGTTAAGGTTGACAATGATTATATCAATATCTCTGATTTTATTGAAAATAGGAATATATCAAATGACGATATTGAGAAATCAGAAATTGGATATCGATGTTACGAATGTGTTCCATTAGATTGAGAAACTTCTGATAATAGATGTGAACGCTACTATCAATAGTGATTTTGCAATGAGAAAAAACAAACAATAATATCTTGTTAAACTCAATTAGCCCCTAAATCAAGGGAAAAACACGCTTTGAGCGTGTGGACACTTTTTGACTTTAATGATAGAATATTTGTATCGTGGAGTACTGGCTAAAAAGCCTAGAAGTTACAGAAACTCATAGATTTGGGTTTCTTTTTCTTTTGCAGAAACAAATGTAGTACTTCAACTGGTTAATAACTACAGTTTTTTTGTAAAACGACTGTACAGTTGGAGTGATGAGAATGGGTAGAAGACTGCTTGATACCTACGAAAAGTGGGAACAACAAGGTATCCTTAAAAAGAGATTGAAGGATGTACAAGATTTAGTAGCAAAGAACATAACACAGAAGAAAATAGCAGAGTTTTTAGGGATGACTGAGAAAACTCTAATCAAGTTAAAGAAAAAACATAAAAGACTAGAACAAGCATTTATTCAAGGTAATGATGATCAAAAAGATGCTCTTATCAATGTTATCTTTAAAAAGGCTATGGGTTTTAAAGAATCAACAACTCAAAGAACTGCTGAGAATACCAAGAATGCTAAAAACGATAAGAAAGGTAAGGTAGTAATTACTGAAAAGTATTACCCTCCTGATTTGGCATCAGCTAAATTCTTATTAATTGGTGTTAGTATAGTTTTTATAAATCGACTGTACAATTTGAGTAAGGTAAGGATAGAAGATAAGAAAACACTTGATCCCACCGAAAAGAAAGAATAAAAAAATACTTTTAAAAAGAAATTATAAAATGTTCATGATTTCTTAATCATTTTTATTCATCTCACTAATTTTTTGGAGATTTTTTTTATTTAATTGCTCTATCAAATTCTGTAATAAAAAAATATTTAAAAAGAAATAATCATTACTTTACATATTATTAGATTATACGAGGAGATGATATAATGAAACAAAGACCATTAATTTTACCAAAATCACTTGAGGCATTAAAAAAATTAAACTGGGAAGATTTCGAATACTTTCTGTTTGACTATTTCAAATATATTGAAGGGTTTGAAGTGCGATTAACAGAACGGTTTGATTATGGAATCGACTTGCACATGTTTAAAAAAGAAACACCACACATAAGGTATGGTATACAAGCAAAGCAATTTTTTAAACCGGTTAAAGAAATTACAGTCCTTAAGGCAAAAGAAGCTAAAGATTTTTATTACCTAAAAGATGTTTGGGTGATTACTACTGATCGGTTCACAAGAGCGGCTCAAAGAAGAGCGATTAATCAAGATGTTCGTTGTCTTGATATTATGGATTGTAAAGAAATGGTAGTAAAAATTAGAAATACAAAAGATATTACACTATAGTCCTTGACTTTAAAAAGCGCTTAATGATATAATTCTACTTGCGTTAAAGGTTGGAGAATTAGCTCAGCGGGAGAGCACTTGCTTGACGTGCAAGGGGTCGGCGGTTCGAATCCGTCATTCTTCACCACAGCCTTTAATTTGCGAGTGTGGCGGAATTGGTAGACGCGCATGGTTGAGGGCCATGTGGCTTAACGGCTGTGGGGGTTCAAGTCCCCCCATTCGCACCATCTTAATCATACCGAGTTTATTTATCACGTCTAAGGCCTATTATACGGCTTTGTTGAGCGCTTTAATGATAGATAAACTTTTTTTTAAGAATTAAATGCTTATTTTCAAGAGATTTAAAGGTGTATTTTCACTGATTTTTGTATCATTTTCAGTGAAGCGCACCTTTTTTTGTTATTTTAGTACCGGGGGGATTTGATGGTTTTTAGGGTAGTTTTTTAGGGGGATTTGAACTTTAAACAATCACTATACGCTGCTTGAGTTGGTGTTTTGTTTTTCGTATAAAGTATTCAACATTTCCTGGGAATATTACTTCATTTTTTTTGGATTCTATATCTGCAAAACGTATCTTAAAATCAATGGCTTTATTCTCATGAATGACAATGTCATTAAATATTAAGTTATAATCAACTTCGTTTACATTTTCTACAAAGGCTGGTAGTTCAGATATAACATTCTTTAGGATTTTCACTTTGTTTTTTACATTTAGCGTAGTAATTAGTGAGTTTTCGATTTCGATTACTGTCTTGTTCATTAGATTGATTTGATCTCGCAGTTCTTCTAAAATTTTGTTGTCATATTCATCATTGGAATCAACATAGTGATTTGCTTTGCTTTTTAAGGCCAACATTTTGCCCTGTGTTTCGTTTAGTTTCTCTTTTGCTTCTATGACCAATGGATGCTTATTAAAAGCGAGCTCGAGGGCTTTTATAAAGCCATTTTTGTTCTTAAGAATTAAGTTAATTTGATTAATTAAAACCTCATCAAATGTGTCACAAAATATATCGTTATTGACACATGTTTTCTTTCCTTTATTTGATGCACATTTAAGGATTCTTTTTTCATAAGGAGTCCCTATATTGTTACGTTTAAATCTATATGTCTTACCGCAAGTTCCACATGTTATTAAGCCGGCATACTCTGACCTGACATTAAACTTTTCTTTAAGTTCATCCTCGTTGGTGCATGAATGGTATTTTTCAATTCTTTTTAACCGTATCTTTTCTGCCTCTTTGAACTGCTCAATGGGAATTATTGCTTGATGTGAATTTTGAACATAATACATAGGCAAATCGTGTGTCTTAGTGATTAGATTCTTATTTCTAAAATCAGGCCTTAATGTTTTTTGAAGCAAGGCGTTTCCTGTGTATTTCTCGTTTTTGAGTATTCCAAGAACAGCAGTAGAGTCCCAATTTTTTTTACTAAACTTAGTCTTAATACCCTCATTATTTAATTGATCGCATATTTCTGCGACAGACGTTCCACGCGTATAAGCATTAAAAATATGTTTAACTATCTTTGCTTCATTTTCATTAATAATTAGTGAACCATCTTCAGCATTGTCATAGCCTAATATTCGTTTACTTACAGCGTAAAACTTTCCTTCGGCAAATCTAGAACGAACATTCCATTTAACATTTTCACTAGTATTTTTAGATTCTTCCTCAGCCATACTCGCAAGCAGTGAGATAACAAACTCAATTTTCGGATCAAATGAAGAAATATTATCTGTTTCAAAATACACCTCTACATTATGACGTTTAAGCTCTTGAACAACTCGTAGACAATCAACAACGTTTCTTGCAAAACGCGATATGGATTTTGTAATGATTAAATCGATGAACCCGGAGGTTGCAAGTTGAATCATTAATTGAAAGTTATCACGATAAGTTATATTCGTTCCACTTTTTCCTTCGTCTGCGTAAACACCTATGAAGTTCCAGTTTTCATTCGCAGTAATCAGATCAGTGTAGGTTTTAACTTGATACTCATAGGATGTATATTGTAAATCCTTAGTCGTTGATACTCTGGCATAAGCACATACATTACGTTTCTTTTTTTGTTTATCATAGTGTTCAATTTCAAACATCTCTCTAACTCGCATTGGCTTGACCTTCTATTTCTATGACTTTATAGTTGATGTATGATTGACGAGTTTTAGAGTAGACTTGACCATCATATAAATGTTCGGTAATTTTCAAGCTAGATAAATTAGTTTCGATATATTTTTTTGTTATTTTTTGTGGACTAATAATAAAGATGACTTCATTTTGACTTAGTGCAATAATTGCTTTATAAGCAGTTGTGAGTATTGTTTTATTAAGTGGCATTTCATTTTCCAAAAACTCTTTTATTTGCATAAGTCTATCTTGTTCTAGGTGTGTTTCGGCAAACTGATTCTGCATGGTTTCAAGTGATGCCTTTTCTTGTAGTAAAAGCTCTTTTTTTCTTTGATAAATCTCTTTATAAAAGTCTGCGTTACCGTCTGTGATGTTAGCAACGTTCATTTCAATAAGCGCTCTAATTTCATCTTCTATGCCAGCAATCTTAGCTTGGGCTTTCATAATATCTTCATGTAAATGCTTCATGCTGAAGTTTGATTGAAGTAGCGCTAATGTTTCGTCAATTAAAGAAGCATCTTCCATGTTTAACTCTTTAATGGATTTCTTGGCTGCAAGCTCTAAATGAGTGTTATCAATCGGCTTGTTTGTACATTCAATTTTTTCCTTGATTGTATTTTTACAACTCAGAACAACTCTTTGATTGGGTTTGTTATAGTTGAAGTAGTGACGATGCATGACTCGTCCACAACAACCACAATAAACAATGCCACTTAAAGGGTAATGGTTGCCAAAAGTAGAAGAAGTTTTTTTCTTTCCACGTTTTTTCTTTAGTTCTTGAACAAGCTCGAACGCCTCTCTAGTTACAATGGGTTCATGATTATTCATAATATGATATTTCGGTGCTATACCATTGTTTTTAACGGATTTATGCGTGAGATAATCGATGGTGACATTTTTTTGCAAGATGGCATCGCCACAGTATTTTTCATTCGTTAAAATGGATTGGATGCTTGCGACTGTCCATTTGACATCTCCACGCCCATTTTTGAAATTATTCTTTATGAGAAAGTCGACAATTTCACGTTGGGAAGAACCGGCTAAATACATGTCGTAAATCGTGCGTACTGTTTTTGCTTCCTCTTGATTAATAATAATTTTGCCATTTTTATCTTTATCAAATCCAAGAAAGGTTTTAGTGTTCACATGCACAATACCTTCTTTAAATCGTTGTTGATAGCCCCATTTAATATTTTCGCTTATGTTACGTGATTCTTCTTGGGCAATTGATGAGAAGACAGATAACATAAAGTCTATTTTAGTATCAGAGGAAGCAATGTTTTCTTTTTCAAAATAAACCTCTACACCTAAACTTCTAAGCTCTCTTACCGTAGAAATACAGTCAATGGTGTTTCTGGCAAACCTTGATATTGATTTTGTTAGAATTAAGTCGATTTTTCCTTCTTTAGCATCTTGGATCATTTGCATGAACTGTGGTCTTTTCTTAATGCTTGTTCCTGATATCCCTTCATCTGCGTACATGCCCTGAAAGATCCATTCTTCATTATCATTGATTTTTTTAGTGTATTCATTAATTTGTGCCTTATAACTATTAAGTTGGTCTTCAAAATCCGTAGAAACCCTTGCATAAGCACATACACGTTTTTTTAATCGAATCTTTGAACCGTGTGAACCACGTGAAGGTCTATGTGATTTTGGCTCGATAACGATCACTTTTTTGTTTTGCATATTACTTCCTCCTTTTTAGCTTAGCACCATATATCACTTAAAAAGCGATAAATAGCAAGCCAAAACCAAGCGTTTATTTATGCTAGCGCTGTTCGTATGTTATATTTTGTCAGTAATGCAGCAATCGCACTTAGCCATTCTTCGCTATCAATGAGATTGTTTTTGTAAAGTGCGTCAATAATGACTTTCTGTTTTTCAAACTTCAGTTCTTTATTATTCATACATAACCTTTCTTAAGCAAAAGAAAAAAGGGGTTGCCCAAGAGCAACCCCTTTTAACGCTGAAAGGATAAAAGGATGTGGGGATATTAAAAGTCTGCCTACAAAACCGATATCTAACCTACCGATAGTAGTATATCAAAGGGATGGTCAAAGTGATACCGGCATTAAGCACGAATTAAAAAAAGTATGGAATTTCCATGCGCTTGTCCATTGTGGCCATTAAAACGCCTTTGAATAGAATATACTCAGCTTTTGCTTTAGTGAAGAAATAAGGTTCATTATCAATATAGAATAGGCCATTGCCTTTTGGATCATAATATACCTTTGAAATGTAGAACTTTCCTTGATATTCAAAGAGCATGTCGTGGCCTTTTTGGTTGGTGTTCGTCTTCCAGAAGTACTTGAGTGTTAAGTCATCTTCTTTAACAACAATAACATCATCTAAAATGGTCGATATTTCTATGGGTGTTGTTTCTTGGTAGGTAATATTGTCTTTCTTAAATGTCATAAAAGATAAAGATAGTTCTTTCTTAAGTGAATAGGGGTTATCGACAATTTCATCAATCGTTACGTTGTAGTATCCAGACAATGTGATTAGATCATAAATACTAATTTCGCGATTTCCGGTTTCATAATAGGCGTAACCTTGTCTGGACTTTCCGATAATTTTAGCGACATCTTCAGTTGATAATTTATGCTGTTTTCTAAGTTTTTTCAAATTTACACCGATAAATAACTTGTTGTGATTTTCATTTTGGGTAGGTTTTTCCATGCTTTAGCACTCTCTTTCGCTGAAATTCTAATTAAAGTATACGCAACAGCTTGTTGCAAGTCAATATGAAACGCAACATTATGGAAGTAAAAACCCTTATTTGAAGGTAAAAATAAGATGATTTATCATACAATTTGTTACTATTTGAAAAAAGTACATGCAAGTTATTTATTCAAAATTGATTACATTATATAATCTAATCACCGTCGAAAATTACATAAGGAGGATAGGTTTGAGTCAGAGTAAATCATTAAATAGTAATCAATGTGGTTTTATCCTTAAAAACAGGGAGTATTTAATCAAAAGACGAGAATCATTAGGTTATTCAAGAACCTTTGTCGCCGATGAGTTAGATATGTCACTCGATTACTATTATCAAATTGAAAATGGACAACGTGGGAAGAGGATGAGTGTGGAAATGCTCGCAAGAATTGCAAAAGTACTTAAGTATGAGCGAGCTCGCCTACTAGAAAATGAGGTAGATTATCTCATTCAATGCAACTTAATAAGTCTTAACTAAAACACAAATTGGATTACACATCGCTAAAAGAGAAAGTGGATGCCTACTTAGAATATGCAGATATTAAATTGATATCAAGAGCTAACTACAGAAGGATATTATATAAGTTCGCTGATTACATTAACGATTTACCTAACCTACCAACTAGGAAAGACGTTATAAACTATCGCGAAAGTCTTATTAATAGAGGGCTAAAATCTACAACCGTACAAAATACAATTGTGTGTATCCGAAATTTCTATCGATGGTTTTACGCGAACGGTTATGGACCTGATATAGCCGTAAATGTAAAGGGAATGAAGATTGATGCAAGTACATTTAGAAAAGAAGCATTATCGAGTGATAATTCTAAGCGATTAGTCGAGGCAACTCGAGCAGAGTCAGAAATCAATATATTTAAATTAAGAAATTATGCAGTGATTTATTTACTTATTACCACAGGATTAAGAACGATAGAGATAGAACGAGCCGATGTTCAAGATATTGTTATGTTAAATGACACTTACGTACTGTATATAAGGGGAAAGGGACATGATGATAAAGACTCCTATGTGAAGTTGGGGACAGAAGTCTATGAAGTAATCCAACAATATTTAATTGCTCGTTCTGATGAATACAAGCCACTTTTCATTAATCATAGAAGGGATCGTGGCCAACGAATGAAGGCGGATAATATCAGTGTTATTGTGAAGGAAGAGTTAAGAAGGATCGGAATAGATCATTCCAATTTTACAGCACATAGTTTGCGCCATACAGCTGCAACTTTATCGTTTGAATTAGGAGCTAACATCGAAGATACGCAGCACTTGCTTAGGCATACGTCTCCAACAGTGACACAGCGCTACTTGAACTCAATTAATAAGAAGAAAAAGAACTTTGAACAATTGATTTCGACGCTCTTATCTGGTAAAGACTAAAAATTCACATTAGACATGAGAGGATAAGAAATGATTAAGGAATTTGTGAATGCTCAGTATGGTGTTATTAAAACAACATTAGTAGAAGAAAAGCCCTATTTTTGCTTAAAAGACTTAGGAAACATACTCGATATTAAAAATGTTAATGAAATTCGATCTAAGATTCCATCATCAGATATCAAAACCATTAATGTTGATCCTACCAACACAAGAAAAGGTCAACTCTTTATAAGTGCTGAACACATAAGTAAATGCGTGTTTAGTTCAAAGAAGCCAGAAGCAGAACTCATTAACGATTGGATCTATCGTGCTGTACTACCAGAATTGTTAAAGTATGGTGAATATGCAATTGATGATTTTAAAGATCCAGATGTCGTTATCAAGTTTCTAGATGAATACCAGGATTTAAAGATTAGGAACAATGTGCTTGAGACCAACCGACGACTCGATCAAAAAAAGATAGACTACATTAATAAGCTACTTGGAACAACGAACTGCATTGATTTTGAGTTAGTGCATTTGGTCATTAGGTACAAAGGGATTCAACTTGTAGAACTATTTAGGATATTAAGGATGAGACATGTTATTAACGAAGCCAATCACCCCTACCAAGAGTTTTGTGATAGAAAATTATTTAGAAAAATTGAATCACATACAACGTGTGGAGGGCAAACAATCGTATGTACAAGAACGTATGTATACAAAAGTGGAATAGCGTTTATCGAACGCATACTCAAAGAACACGAGGTAAAAGTCCGTGTTAAAGCAGAAGGAAAACTATTATACAATTAACGATCTGATTAAAATGTTGAACGTCTCGCGCTTTACGTTACACAAATACATCAAGAAAAAAGAAATCAAAGCCTTTAAAGTCGGTAACAGTTGGCGCGTAACAGAAACAGAGCTACAAAGATTTATTGAGAAAAAATCAAATATTCATTAGTAAACTGACACTGCATAAAAAACCATAAACACTATGAGTGATGCAGTGTCAGTATGCTTTATATGAGAGGACAAAAACATGCCACGTAAAAGAAACCAAGGATTAGAATACTTCCCATTGGATGTGAATGTTTTTGAGGATCCGAAACTGGAGGCGTTGCACTATCGCTTTGGACCCATTGGCGTCATGGTGTATATCCATATCTTAGTACTTGTCTATAAGAATGGATATTACATAGAAATGAGCCTAGATGAGCTAACATTAGCTATTCATCGAAGAATTGGGCCCAAGTGGATTAAGCTTCAACGCGTTTACGATATGATTCTTGGATGCGCTAAGCAGAGCTTGATACATCAAGACCTTATGTTGCAGGGGGTTATCACTTCGAAATCAATCCAGGAACAGTTTATTATGTCCACACAAAAGAGGCATAATATCGATACAGACAAGTATTGGTTGCTTGACCAGCAACTGAAACTAAAAAACGGGGTCCTTTTAAGCATGCAAAAAAATGCAGAAAAACCGCCAAAATTTGAAGAAAATCGCCCGAAAAACGATGATTTCACAAATTTAGGTACACAAAGTAAAAGTAAAAGTAAAAGAAAAAAAGATAAAGAAGATAAAGAAGATAAAAGCGTTTATGGGGAACCCAAAACGCATTTTCTTACAAATCTTATTTTTAAGAACTCTTTAGAAACAAACGAAGGACTCATTTTAAAGTACAATGAAATGCTAGAAGAAGTGATTGAGATGTTTGGATACGATGCAGCACTCAGTGGAGTAAACTATCTTATTAAATATTTTAGACACACTCAAGAGACAATAGATGATCCATATAACTACATTAAGACATCACTTCACAAAAACCTTGAAAACTTAGAAAAACGAAACGAAAGGGGAAAACTATCCATTGAAGACATGTTCAAAGACCTCATTCAAAAAATGGATTAATGATGTAAGAAGAGCATATAGACGCATGCCAGAAATAAAAGATAAGATTGCTTACTATGAGTCACAGCTTGATGGATATCATGCAGTAGCATACGATAGTGTACGAGTAAAAACATTTGGAAACGCTCAAGAAAGAAAACTCTTATTCACGATTCAAAAGATACAAGATGAGCAAAAGAAGCTAAAAGCATTAGAAAGTATAACGGAAACGCATAAGCTGTTTGCTGGAAGTCTTGACGATGATTCAAAGAATATTCTTGATTATATTGTTCTCACCAATTTAAAACCATTAGAGGTCTGTTTAAGAATGAACATCAAAAGAGCTAGATATTATCATTGCTTAGATGTTACAATGAAAAAGTGGAGATTATATAACAACATGAAAAACGCACTCTAACCCAGTGCGTTTTGTCATTTATGCTATTAGACAAATAATTAGTATTGACAATATTTACCGAACCGTGATATAATTTTGTCATAGATTAAAAATAACAGGGTGGTGAGCTGGTGAATACTCTTGTGGCACTAGAAAAAATGTGTAAAATAAACGCAGGTCTTGTTCTAAGTAGAAAAGAAGCAAGAACAGGAGATAATGTTTTTAAGGCTTATAAAGCATTAACGTTGAAAAGTTTTGAAGATGGATGGATAAACAACGAACATCTTGATGACTTCTCAAGTCAAGAAGAAATTGATTCACGCTATTTAAGTGAAGTAGGAGACATAATCATTCGTTTAAGTTCACCGTACACGGCAATTCATATCACTGATAATTTTTCAGGACTTGTTATACCATCGCTGTTTGCCATTATTAAAGTTAAAGATTCTTCAATAGATCCGAAGTATTTAAGCTTTATTTTAAATAGTGAAACCGTGAAGCAATCCTATTTGAAAAACTCGATGGGAACGACAATACCCGTTATTAGAATACAATCACTTAGATTAACCGAAGTTCCTGTTCCACCTCACAACAAGCAATTAGCCATCGCAAAAATCGGAGAACTGATGATTAAAGAAAAAAGGCTTCAGAATCAAATAGTTTTAGAGAAAGATAAATATAATAAAGAACTAACAAAAAGGATAATTAAGGGAGGAAATACTCATGCAAAGTAAACAATGGACACAAAGAGAAGTCAATGAAACCTTGTGGAGAGCATGCGATACGTTTAGGGGGAAGATTGATTCATCAATTTACAAAGACTATATACTAGTTATGCTATTTATGAAGTATATTAGCGATGTTTACAAAGAACATTATGCAGAATTATTAGAAAAATATGATGGTGACAAAGAAATGGCAGAACGCCAGATTAGATATGACCGTTTCACTTTAAATGAATCATCATCATTTGACAGTCTTTATCAAAATCGTAATGCGACCAACATAGGTGAGATTATCAATAAAGCGTTAGCGGATGTTGAAGAAACGAACAAGACAAAACTTCGTGGCGTATTTAAGAATATTGACTTTAACTCAGAATCTATATTAGGAAGTACAAAAGAACGTAACTCAATGCTTAAAGACTTGTTAGAAGACTTTAGCAAACTTGATTTACGTCCGTCGCGATTAATCGGTGAAGATGTCATCGGTAATGCATATGAGTATCTAATTTCAAACTTCGCATCAGATGCAGGAAAGAAAGGCGGCGAGTTCTTCACGCCATCTGAAGTCTCTGAATTACTATCAAGACTTGTAAAACCAGAAGAAAACGATCGAATTTATGATCCAACGTGTGGTTCAGGGTCGTTACTCATTAGAGCGTTTGATAAAGTAAAATCTAAAAAAGCACAAATCTATGGACAAGAACGTAATGGCCAAACACAATCACTTGCAAGAATGAACATGTTCTTACATGGTATCGATGACGCGAAGATTGCCTGGGGAGATACCATTGCCAATCCACTTCATATTGAAAACGGAAAGCTGATGAAGTTCCAGGTTGTTGTAGCTAATCCACCATTTTCTTTAGATAAATGGGCTTCCGGTTTCTCAGGTGAATCAAACGGTGATTTTAAAATGGAATCATCTTTGGATCCTTATAAGCGATTTGATTGGGGTGTTCCGCCAAAGTCAAAAGGCGATTATGCTTTTGTTCAACACATGCTTCATTCACTCGCTGAAGGTGGACGCATGGGTGTTGTATTACCACATGGTGTTTTATTCCGTGGAGCGAGTGAAGGTAAAATAAGAAAAGAAATCATTGATTTAAACTTACTTGATGCAGTGATTGGATTACCAGCTAACCTTTTCTTTGGAACAAGTATCCCGGCAACTATTCTTGTTTTTAAACAAAATAGAGGAAGAGATAACGTTTTATTTATTGATGCTTCACAAGATGGTATGTTTGAAAAAGGCAAAAACCAAAACAAACTAAGAGAAGCAGATATCGTAAAAATTGTAGATGCATACACTAAATATGAAGCCATTGATAAGTTCGCTTATGTCGCAACCAAAAAAGAAATTAAAGAAAATGACTATAATCTTAATATCCCTAGATACGTTGATACTTTTGAAGAGGAAGAACTTGTTGACTTAGAAGAAGTCAAAGAAAATATCGATAACATCAAAGCTGAACTTGAAGAAGTAGAAGCAGAGATGAAGAAGTATTTAGAAGAATTAGGATTGTAGGTGGCGGCTTATGAAACTTAGCGAAAATAGCTCTGATTGGAAAATTAAAAGATTAAAATCAATTGCAGCAAATATTACAGCAGGTGCAACACCTAGTACTAAAGTTCCAGGGTACTGGGAAAATGGAACAATTCCTTGGATGAACTCTGGAGAAATCAATCTAAGAAAAGTTCAAAAAACAGAAAAATATATTACTCAAGAGGGTTACAATAATAGCAGCACATCAATTATACCTAAGAATTCTGTATTGATGGCATTAGCCGGTCAAGGCAAAACAAGAGGTAAAGTTGCAATTAATGAAATTGAGCTCTGTACTAACCAAAGTTTAGCTGCAATAATACCCGGTCCAGACTTATACTTTCATTATCTTTTTCATAACCTTGATTATAGATACAATGAACTAAGAAGATTATCGACAGGTGAAGGAGGTAGAGGTGGACTTAACTTAAAAATAATAAGTTTATTAAAGATACCTTTTCCTCCCCTTGAAGAGCAAAAGAAAATAGCAAACATACTCTCTACTTGGGATCGTGCTATTGAACTGAAAGAAGAACAAGTGTTTAACAATAAAATCCTTAAAGACAATGTAGCAAAGAAAATTGTTAACAGTTACAAAAATGATGTAAAAAAAAGTGATGCAAGAAAGTTAAAGAGTTACTTGGAACCGAAGTCTATCAAAGCTGGCAAAAGCGTGATAGAACCTGTTGCAGTTGGTGTCATGGGAATAAGGAAAAGATCTGAGCTTTTTGATAAAGAGCTATCGAATGACCTATCAAATAACAAGGTTATTGAAAAGAACGATCTTTGCTTTGGTATTGGCACAAATAGAATAGTATACGGCATACTTCTAGAAGATGCTAAATATTGTGTTAGTCCGGCGTACAAAGTTTTTAGAATAAAAAATTGTAACCCATACTACTTGAAGACTTATTTAGACGCTCATAACTTGTATTTTTCTAGAAAATATATGATTATTTCTGCTAGACAAGGAAAGAGTATTGAGTTTAATGGATTAATGAATGAGAAATTTTATCTACCTTCTAGAGATGTCCAAGATAAGGTCGTAAACTACTTGGAAAGTATAGACAAAAATCTTGAAGTGTTAAGTTCAGAAATTATGCAAATGAAGTTACAAAAACAAGGACTCATGCAACAATTATTAACAGGAAAGATAAGGGTACAGCCGTAATGCTGTACTCTAATCTCTATCGAGGTGATAAGTGTGAATAAACAAGGATATGATGAATTAAATATCTCACAAACCCCAGCGCTTGAAGTCTTAGAATGTATTGGCTATGAGATTATAAGACCAGAAGATGCTGAAGTGATGCGAGAAAATTTATATAACGTGATATTAAAGCCAATCTTAAAGTCACAACTAGAAAAAATTAACTCGTATGAATACAAGGATCAAGTTCATCGTTTTTCAGATAGTAACATTCAAAAAGCTATGCATGATATTGATGTGGCTTTAACTGATGGATTAATTAAAACGAATGAAAAAATATATGATATTTTAACCCTTGGAAAAAGTTATGAAGAACGCGTTTCTAAAACGGATGGCGTTCGTTCTTTTAATATGAACTATATCGACTACGAACACCCTGAGAACAATGTTTTTCATGCTGTAGAAGAGTTTACAGTAGAAAGAGAAGACGGTCAGGGACATGTTCGACCTGATATAGTTCTTTTTATTAATGGGATTCCCTTTGGCGTGATTGAATGTAAAAAAGCTTCAGTCTCAATTAATCAAGGAATTAGCCAAATGCTTAGAAATCAAAACATGCAGTATGCACCACAACTTTTTAAGTATGTTCAAGTGGTTATGTCTACAAATAAAAATGAAACGAAGTATGGAACTGTTGGAACCCCAGCAAAGTTTTGGGGCGTTTGGAAAGAAGATAAGCAATCAGATGAACTAGATTGGTTTAAAAAAGTGTTAGCCGAAACTGTGAACGACCGTATTCCAACCATTCAAGATCGTAATATCATTTCGCTTTTTCACCCTAAAAGGGTACTTGATATTATTCCTTACTTCTTATTGTTTGATCGTAATGAAAAAAAGATAACTAGGTACCAACAGTTCTTTGCAATTAAAGAAATCATGAAAACGATTAAAGAAACAGATGAAGAAGGCAATAGACAATCGGGTGTAATTTGGCATACACAAGGTTCCGGTAAGTCTCTAACTATGGTTATGCTATCTAAATACTTACTTAGTGACTTAGCAAAAGACCATCCACAGTTAGTTGTTGTTACGGATAGAATAGAGCTCGATTCACAAATTCATAAAACATTTAATCATTCTAGACTTAAAGCTGCGCGCGCTACTAGTGGTAAAAATCTTGTTGATCTAATCGAGAATAAAAAGGCTGACGTTATTACGACGTTAGTACACAAGTTTGATACTGCAGCTAAGAATCAAGACCCAGTAAAAGACAAGAATGTTTTTGTTTTGGTTGATGAATCTCACCGTACACAGTATGGTGAACTACATATCAAAATGAAACAAGTATTCCCGAATGCTTGTTATTTAGGGTTTACCGGAACACCGCTTATGAAAAAAGAAAAAAGCACCATGCGTAAGTTTGGCCGCATGATTCATAAATATACGATTAAAGACGGCGTTAATGATGGCACAATCGTTCCGCTACTTTATGAAGGGCGTTTTGTTAACCAAACCGTAAACCGTATTGCTATTGATAAAAGACTTGAAATGATTACTAGAAATCTAAATGATAAGCAAAAAGTTTTATTAAAGCAAAAATGGGCTAAGTTTGAAAACATCGCTTCTAGTGAACAACGCATTCGTTTAATCGCAGATGATATTTATATGCACTTTATTAAGTTTTATAAAGGCACACCATTTAAAGCGATACTTGCAACAAATTCTAAGTTTGATGCGATAAGGTATAAAGAAGCGTTTGATGAGTTTGGTGATATCGACACAGCTGTTGTTATTTCACCACCTGATCAGCGTGAAGGATATGAAGACTTGGAGGGAGAACCTAAAGATAGAGTCCTTAAGTTTTGGCATAAAATGCTTGAAGGGTATACAGAGCCACAACGTTATGAAGATGCTATAAAAGATGAGTTCATACATGGAGACGATTTAGATATTATCATTGTGGTTGATAAATTGTTAACCGGATTCGATGCACCAAGGGCTAGTGTTTTATATGTGGATAAGCCAATGAAAGAACACACATTACTTCAAGCTATCGCACGCGTTAACCGCATCTATGAAGGTAAAGATTACGGACTTATCGTTGACTACCGTGGACTAATTGATGAACTTGATAGTGCTATGGAAACATACTCTGGTTCTGGACTTGAAAACTATGATTCAGAAGACATCCAAGGGGCACTTGTCAATGTTATTAGTATCATTGGTAGCCTAAGAGAGGCCTATTCACAACTGCTTGATATTTTTAAACCAATTAAAAACCAAAGAGATAATGAAGAATATGAAATTTTATTAGAAGATGATGAACTAAGAATAGATTTCTATAACTCGTTATCTGCATTTGGTAAGTATTTGGGAATTGCACTAGAATCAGAACATGTTTACACCTCGCTTGGTGAAACAGAAATCAATAAATACAAACGTGAGCTTAAGTTTTTTCAAGAGTTAAGAGCATCTGTGAAACTGAGATACAGTGATGCGATTGATCATAAAGAGTACGAACCTAAAATGCGTAATCTCATGGACAACTACATAGCGGCTGAAGAAGTATACAAAACATCTTCGCCTGTGGACATTCTAAATGAAGAGAAGTTTGAATATGAAGTCAACCAACTTGGATCAAGTAGAGCAAAAGCAGATGCAATAAGAACGAGAATGACAAAACGCATTTCAGAAAAATACGATGAGAATCCTGCTTACTACAAAAAGTTTAGCGAAAGAATCCAAGAGATTTTAGACTTGTATAGAGAAAAGCGCATTACTGACGGAGATTACTTTGATAGATTAAACAGAGTGAAAAATGATTTTAGACAAGGTTACTCAGGAACCAGTTTTCCGAAAATCATTAAAAACCACCCACACGCTCAAGCATTCTTTGGAGTCGTTAAAGATGAACTAGATAAGATTAGTGACATTGTATCGAAGTTTGATAATGAAGACTATGAAGACATTGTGGGTGAGTTATCAATTAGCATTGAAAATTGTATCAATAAAAACAGTAAAGTCGATTGGCACGATAACTTAGAGGTTCACAATAAAATTACCAGAGACTTAGGTGATTTATTCTATGACTATAAAAAGAAATATTTTAACAGTTTAACCTATTCAAAAATAGATGAAATCATCGCAGATTTAAAAACAGTAGCTTTAAGAAGATATTAGGTGATCAACATGGAAAAGCATAAAGTAACGTATTCAAAAAAAGTGATTGAGTTTGAACTGGAGTATAAGAACATAAAAAACTTTAACTTAAGTGTTAAGGCAGACCAAAGTGTTCATGTATCTGTTCCTAAAGAAACACCCATTGATAAGGTAGAAGCTTTTGTCAAATCAAAAGGGCATTGGATTCTAAATAACCTTAAGGGGTTTAATACTACAAAGCCGCTTCATAATGGTGAAAAAGACTATGTCAGTGGTGAAACATTTAAGTATTTGGGAAGACAATATCGTTTAGTGGTAGAAGAATCTTCAAAAGATGAGTACGTTACAATGAAACCTGGTTACATTATTGTCAAGGTAAAGAAAAAAGACAATAAAAAAAGAAAACAAAACCTAATCAATGAATGGTTCAGAGAAAGAGCACATGTGGTTTTTGACGAAGTATTGGATGACGTTTATAAGCTTGTTGAAAAAGATGTTGTTCCTAAACCTCATATTGAAATCAAAACCATGAAAAAGCGATGGGGTTCGTGTTTAAGAGCAAAACAAACTGTGCTTTTGAATTATGAACTTATCAAAGCGCCAAAACACTGTATTGCATATGTTGCATTGCACGAACTAATACACTTCATTCACAAAGACCATTCAAAAAAGTTCTATGATAAGTTAACCGTGTTAATGCCTGATTGGAAAGAAAGAAAAGCGATTTTGGATGAAGAGGTAGTACTATTTGTTTAAGGAGGAAGGGTATGAATAAAAAGTATCAGGTCTTCATTAGTTCGACATATAAAGATTTAATAGAAGAAAGAAAAAAAGTTAGTGAATGTGTACTTATGTCAGATTGTATACCAGCCGGTATGGAAGCTTTCGTAGCTGAGGATGAAGAACAGTTTAACATCATTAAAAAAGTTATTGATTTTTGCGATTACTTCATTCTGATTTTGGGTGAGAGATACGGGTCGATAAACAAACAGACAAAACTTAGTTATACTGAAATGGAATACGATTATGCGATTAAGCAAAAGATTCCTGTTCTCGTAATGCAAAAAAATATTGATTATAATAGTGAAGAGTATAATGGTTATGAAAACATAGATCAGTTGAGGAAGTTTGTAACTAAGGTTAGTTCTAATAGACTGGTTTCAATTTGGAAAGATAAAAGTGAACTTCAGATAAAAACCACAACTTCGTTAGCCAAAGCAAAAGAATCACATTTAAGACCGGGATGGGAAAGAGGAAGTTCGAAGTATTCAATTAACGAGATATATGAACAACTTAATGATTTACGGATAAAAAACGATAAGTTAGAAGCGAGCAATACACAGTTGAGTAACAATATAAGCATATACAAAAGGCAGTTATCTACGTACCATGATGCTTTAAATATGCATGAAAAGTTTAATGGGAAAATTAAAGTTGGATATTATAAAGAAAAAACAACTGAATACAACAGCAAATTTTTGTGGTTATCATTGAAAAAAAGTAAAATAGAGAACGACTATTTTGAACAGGAACTTAAAATCGAAAAGCTTTATCTTGATTATGCTTCTTATAACAAACAGGGAAAGTTCAATGATAAGACTTATGGAATAGAAAATTTTTTAAAATTTTACTTTGATGCTGATAGTATTAAACCATCACAGGTTAATCAAATCACACAATTATTTTTTGCTTTTGGATTAATAAGTTCTGGAGAGTATTCGTACTCAAATTATGTACTTACAAGAGTAGGTGAAATAAAGTTTAATGAATTATTACTAAAGTATTTGATAACTGAAGAGTAAATTTCAATGGTTTATTTATAATCTTAAATATTTATTGATTATTCCGATTTCAACTAATAACTTGATAGCGCCAATTATTAAAGAAATATTGCCAAGTATATATTAAGTGATACAGCCAAAGTGGCTATATAGGGCTTAAATCGTGCTTAGTGCAGGTAGACAAAAATTGACTTTTTAAGTAGACTAAAAGTACGATGGAGTACTGGCTTTCAAGCGTATTCACTTAAAAAATGATTTTACCGCTTAAATTAGGTGTTAAACGCTGAAACCTAGAAGTAAAAGGGTCTGAAATTTGGATCCTTTTTCTTTTGCAAAAATACATGTAGTGCTCAACTAGTAAATAACGTAAGCGTCAAACCATCAGTACCTTTAATTGAATTTATAGAAATAGTATAATACCTTCAAACAATAAATTTGGAGGTATTTTTAATGAAGTCAAATATCGAATATAGAGAAAAATGG
>Ga0075011_10000450_pt1 | contig 21925 bp, 20 predicted proteins | sample TARM_MetaG_T_14_FD_72354 | JGI IMG/M metagenome (GOLD analysis project Ga0075011, IMG submission 72354) | Freshwater microbial communities from Pennsylvania, USA, analyzing microbe dynamics in response to fracking - TARM_MetaG_T_14 | ecosystem: Environmental > Aquatic > Freshwater > River... | reverse complement strand
CAGCCAGAACCTTGGAGCGCAGCTGCGCGGCGGGCTTGAAAAACCGCCGGAGCGCGGTCCGTTCCTCGGGGGGCAGGGGATAGTCATCCACCGTGGAGCTGATCCAGGTCAGCCGTTTGAGCCGGATGCGCTCGTCGGCAAGTGCCTGGATCCGCGTCGGGTCGGCAGCACCCTGTTCGGCGCGCGCCCCTTCCTGCGGCCCGGCCAGCAGGCGCAACCGCATGAGCTCGCCGGTGATGTCGTCCTCGCGGTTGCGGACCACCGCCTTGAGCGCCTTCTTGAGCAGGGCCGCGTCCGCCGGGTCGGCCAGGTTGGACGGGGAAAGGGGCTCGGGCGAATTTAGCAGAGTCAGGGTCCGTTCGGTGTCGCCCACCAACTGCCGCAACTCGTCGCGCCGTGCCTTGAGGATCTTGCCTTTGGTCACCAGGGCCCAGGTGAATTCGCGCATGCCCGCCTGCGCCGAGGACTTGCCCGCCGTGGCCAGGAAAAGCATCGAGCGTTTTGGCCTGTGCGCGGTCATGTCGGCGGCCAGATCCATGAGCGCGCCGATGGACGCGCCTTCGTCCGCGCCCGGGGAGTGCCCCTCCACCAGGGCGGTGGAGTCGTAGGCCGCCTCCACGATGACGGTCTGGTCGGAAATATCGGGGTCGGTGCCCTGTATGCGGCAGTAAACGTTCTCCAGCCGTTCGTTGTTCCACTGGCCCTTTGAGGTCAGGGTGGCCTCGCCCAGGGCGCGCGGGCCGTTGGCCGGAAGGTCGTGCCCGAACAGGGCCTTTGCCCGCTCACGGGAAATCCAGAAGATCGGAAAATCCACTGGGGTCAGCTCGAACTTGCTCTCGAAGCGGGGCCTCGGGCCCACGCCGCCGTCGCCGCCCGTGCCCACGAATATCAGGCCGCGCGCGCCGAGCATGGCCGCGTTGTTCCAGTTTTTGCCCGAGTCCATGTCCATGAGAACCACGGCCCCCTGGACGGGCAGGCCGTTGAAATCGGCCACGCGCCCGCCCGAGACGTAGAGCAGCGGGCCATCGATACCGGGCGGGGCCACGGCCCCGGGGGACAGGGCATTGGCCCGCAGCTGGCGCAGGGGCTCCACATGGTCGGTGGCCGCGATCTTCAGGGTCGCGCCTTCCTGGATCTGCACGGGCAGGTGGAAGGACTGGCGGCCGATGGTTCCGTCCGGGAAGTGCCGCCGGAACTCGGCCTCGACCATATCCGCGGCTCGGGCCAGTCCAGGGCTGCCCGGCGAGCGGTCGCCCAACTCGCTCAGGGCGCGCATGAACGCCGCGCCGTCGGCCAGGGCCGGACAGGCGGCGGCCAGGACCAGGACGAACCCCAGGAGTACGGCCGGGAGGGCGGTTGAAATATGCGGGCCGCGCCGAGTCATGGGCTATGCTCCGGTTTCCTTGTGCCCGGTCAGTTTCTCGCCGATGCCGCCGATGGAGATGTCCAGTTCCTCGCGCCGCTCAATGCGGTCCACCTGGCCGTCGCGCACCCAGACCACGCGGTCGGATACATTGAGCATCTTGTAGTCGTGAGTGGCCGATATGACCGTGACCCCGCGCTCCTGGGAGAGCATCTGCAACAGCTCGATGATCTCCTCGCCCGTGGACAGGTCCAGGTTGCCGGTGGGTTCGTCGGCCAGGACGATGGACGGGTCGTTGGCCAGGGAGCGGGCCACGGCCACGCGCTGCTGCTGCCCGCCGGACAGTTCCAGGGGCTTGTGCTGGAAGCGCTCGCCCAGGCCGACCAGCTTGAGCAGCTCTATGCCCTTGTCCTGGGCGTCGTCCGCGTTCATGCCCGCAAAGGTCATGGGCAGGGTGACGTTTTCGAGGGCGGTCATAACCGGGATGAGGTTGAAGGTCTGGAAGATGTAGCCAATCTTGCGGTTTCTGAGCCAGGCCAGCTCGAAGGCGTCCAGCTGGGAAATGTCCACCTCGTCGATGAAGACCTTGCCTTCGGTGGGTTTGTCCAGGCCGCCGATCATGTTGAACAGGGTGGACTTGCCCGAGCCGGACGGCCCCATGATGGAGATGTACTCTCCGGCAAATATTTCGAGGTCCACGCCCTTGAGGGCCTCAAGTTCGACCTTGCCCATGGTGAAGGTCTTTTTCACGCCTATGACGCGGACGATGGTGCGTTTTTCGTCACTCATGAATTATCCTCAATGTTCCGCCCGGATGGCCTTGATGGGTTCCATACGCGCCGCCAGCCAGGCCGGGTAGAGCACGCCCAAAAGGCTCAGGCCGCAGCCCGCCAGGGTGGACAGCGCCATGGAGACGAGCAGGGAGACGGCCGGCAGGTCCGCCAGAGACGCGAAACCGAAGCGCACGGCCCCGGTCAGCAGGGAAAACAGACAGCCCAGAAGTGCACCCATGAACGCTCCGGCCAGCCCCTGCATGGCCGCTTCCAGCAGGAACAGGCGCAGGATCATGGAGTCCAGGGCGCCCAGGCACTTCATGACCCCGATTTCGGAGAACCGTTCGGTTACGGACATGAGTTGGGCGTTGATGATGCCCACGGTGCAGACCAGCAGGGACAGAATGACGATCCAGCGCTCCTTGGCCGACATGGCCACGACCCCGTGGGCGAGGTCCACATCGTAGCCCGCCTGGGAAAGGGCCCGGGCCGCTTCCCGGCCGCCGTGCAGGAGCATGCCCGTGGCGATGTCCAGGTTGACCAGGACGAAACTCAGGAAGGACACGGCAAGAACCAGGCTGGACACCGTGATCATGGAGCGAAAAAAACGGACCTTCAGGCTCTTGTAGCTGATCTCGAGGGATTTCGAGAACGGCAGCGAAATGAGTCGTTCAGGTTTGTTCATTGACTTCCTTTCAGTTCGAAGGTGCTGGATTCGTTCATTCTCATCTTATAGTTTCAGGCTGTCGGAAACAAGTGGAAATAGGAATCAGTATACTAATATCACAAAATCGTCGGAAACGCTTTGGAGAAGCTCCGGTCAGCGGGCCACGCCCTTGATCACGACCAGGGTCAGGTCGTCCTCGCGTCCGTTGATCCTGGAGAACTCGACGACCTGCTCGCTGATGGCCGACAAAATTTCCTGCGCGCTCTTGTCCCGGTGGTTCCGGATGAGTCTGCGTAAGCGTTCGCGGCCGAACATGTCCCCGTCCGGATTGCGGGCCTCCCAGATCCCGTCCGTGCTGATGCACAGGATTTGGCCTGGTTCGGGCAGGGCCATGGACCGTTCGTGATAATCCCAGCCCGGTTCCACGCCCAGCGGGATGTCCACGCCCTTGAGTTCGCTGAAGGCGTCGGTGGCCGGATCGTACAGCTGCGGCGGCTGCTGCCCGGCGTTGACCCAGCTTGCCGTTCCCCCGGCCGGGTCCATGATCATGAAGAACAAGGTCATGAACCGTCCGGTGTCGCCGATATCCCGGGTCAGGTGCAGGTTGGCCCGGCGGATGTTGTCGCCCGCCGCGCCCGGCGCGGCCGCGTTCTGGCGGATGACGGCCCGGGCCGCGGTCATGAGCAGGGCCGCGCCGATGCCGTGGCCCGACACGTCGCCCACGGCCACGGCCACCTGCCCGCAATTGTCCGGGTCGCATTCGATGAAGTCGAAGAAGTCGCCGCCGGTCTCGTCCGAGAACAGGCTCGCGCCCGCGACGTCCAGGCCGGGTATCTTCGGGGCCTCCTCGGGCAGAAAGTGCTGCTGGATCTCCTGGGCGATGAGCAGCCCCTCGCGCATGCGCATGCCTTCACGCAGCCGGGCGATCATGGTGTTGGTGTGCCCGGCTATGAGTCCCATTTCGTCAGACGTGGTCACGGGCACGCGCCGGGACAGGTCGCCCCGGCTGACGTTCTCCAGGACCTCGGTCTGGGTGTCGAAGACCATGCGCATGTTTCGGGCGTAGGAGATCACCAGGTTGACGACCATGACGATGAGGAATCCCATGACGAAGAGGATTTCCACCAGAACCGAACGGCCGATCATGTCCAGTGTTTCGAGGTTCAGGTCCTGGGTGGCCAGCCAACCGATGTCACGGATGATGACCAACAGGATGATGGCGGTGCTCAGGATCAGAATGAGCACGGTGATGATCGAGAATTTGCGGGTCATGGAGATGAGCCGGGAGGGCGGAGTGTAGCTGGCGTCCCCGGACAGGGCGTTGCGGATGACCTGCCGCTCGCGGGCCAACCCCATGTCCAGCCCGGCGAAAAGCCCCACGGTGAAGAGCCCCAGAACCAGCTTGAGGCCGCTTTCGAGTAATGGGTAATGGTAGACGGCGAAGAGGGTGCCTCCGGCCATCAGCCCGGCGGTGAGAAATAGGCCGAGGTCCATCTGCAATTGGCGCAGTGGCCGGCGTAGTGGGCGGACCCGCTCGACGACCCGGCGCTGGACGCAGGGCCTTACGCCCCAGACCACCGCCGTGGGAATGAGGATGACCACTCCGAGCTCCCAGACCGGGAGCTGGTCCATGAAAGGTCAGACCTGTCCGCCGTAGACCGCGCCGCCGAACACGGCCAGCGCATAGTACAAAAACGGTCGCCACACGGGCATGGCCGATTTGATTCGCATCCACCCTTCCCTGTTTGTCGCCTATTCCTTTGCCAATCGCCTTGATCTTGTTTAATCATAAGTGGTGTCCACAATGCGGACAAGCTTAAATAACAAACGTAGGCGATGAATATGAGAAGAGCATGTTTTTTGTTGCTGGCCCTGACGGCCCTCTTCGCGACGCCCGCTTTGGCTGCCAAGGGCTTTCCCACCACACTGGCCGGGTTTACCCTGGGCGACTCGGTGGAGCGCTACGAGGATTATTGCCGCGAGGGAGAGGCCATCCCGTTGTCGGATGCGCCGTTTCTGTCCGAGTCCCAGCTCAAGGCTGAAAATCTGCCGGGCGTGCGTGGCGGCAGCCTGGCTTTCGGCAACTGCGAGAGCGAGGGCCGGCTGGTGCGCATCAAGCTCAAGTTCGCCGATCGCGGCCAGGGACTCTTCAACAAGCTCTACGACCGCTACGAGGCGAGCTTCGGCAAGCCGGACAAGTATCTGGGGGATGCCTTCAAGAACGTCATCGCCTGGCAATGGCGCTTTGAAGACGGCAAGGGCGGGCGCGTCTCGTTGGTGCTCATGTGGAGCCGCGACAAGGAAATACGGCCCGGCGTGTCCATCAAAATGACCCAGGAGACCATGATGGACGAGGAATTCAAGTGCTACAAAGACATGCACAAGGGATCCATGGGCAAGATGGACAAGATGGGCAAGACCAGGATCGGTTCCCTGGATGCCTACGTGCCCCGTTAACATGGCCGATTATGCCTGGAACGGGATCGGGCTGACCGCGCTCCCCGGCTGGGAGCCCTCGGTCATCGAGCGCGACGGACTCTTCCTGGCGGATTCCCTCGGCCCGGTCTGCGAACTGAAGTGGAACCGGGTCAGCGGGACGTTCTCTTTTGACAAGCATATCCGGAAACTGACCAAGGGCAACAAGGGGGCCGTGGTCCGCGCGGCGAACGCGGCCGAAATCCCGGATGCCTGGGCCCAATCCGTGGACCGGCTGGCCGAGTCCGGCCTGCGCGCCAAGAGCTTTCTCTGGCAGGCCGACGGGAACCGGGGGCTGGGCGCGGCCCTGCACCATCCGGGCACCGGGCTGGCCTGCCTGATCCAATTTTTCATCCGCAACGAAGAGGACGAGCCCATGGCCGCCGGGGTACTGGCCACCCTGCGCGACTTCACCGGGGGCAAGACCGTGCCGTGGACCATGTTCGGCATGGCCGCGCGGGTGCCCGCCGACTTCCTGTTGGATACCTTTTCCTTCCAGCCCGGACATTACCGGGTAGCCTGGTGGCGGCCCGCCTCGGGCAAACGGAGCGGGCGCGTACCCACCGGCAAGGGGCCGGGCACCCGTCTTGATTTCGAGCGTTTCGCTCCGGCCTCGGTCCTGCTCAAGGGGACCAACCTGGAGGCGTGGTGCCGCGACAGGCTGACCCACGCGCCGCCCAAATCCGTGCCCGTGGACAACGGTCCGGGGCGGATCGACTGGCGGGGCGCGGCCAAGACCTCGCTGCTGCGCCGGACCTTGCGCCGGGAGGTCCGCACCTGCGGCAGGGCCTGGACCCCGGACAGCGGCAACGTCGTGCTGGCGGTCGCGGCCGAGGGTGTCGTGCCCTTGGGCCCGTCCACGTTCAATGACATCTGCGGGAGTTTTACCCTTGTTCCGGAAGAAACGGTCTGAGCCGACCATATCCCGCGCCGAGGCCCTGCATATGGTCCCGGTGCGCAACGAGGCCGTGGAGATCACCGAACTGCCCGGCGGCCAGATTGAGCTGGCTTATCCCCTGGCCATCAAGCCGTGGTTCGGCCGGTTGGCGGACAAGGTCGGCCTGTGGGACGGCAGGCCCATGACCAAGACCGTGGAACTCGACGAGATGGGCACCTTCGTCTGGTGCCGCATCGACGGCGAACGGTCCGTGCGCGACATCGCCCGGGCGTTCACCGAGGCCTACCAGGTCCAGCCCCGGGAGGCCGAACTGGCGGTGACCGCCTTCATCAAGACCATCGGACAGCGCGGTATCATAGGATTGAGATAGGACGTTCGCCCCACCCTCGATAGCCTTTTCCCCGGATAGGGGAAGGGTGCGGAGTCAGGACTTTTGCGGAGGATCGGGCAGGATTGCCACTTTCATTTCGGTGGCCGCGGCCTTGAGGAAGGTGCGGACCTCGCGCGCCAGATGCGGGCTGTATCGGAGCAGGAGAATCCCCTTGAATTTGTTGACCACGGTGAACACGCCGAGATTGTCGTACCCTTCCAGCAGGAACCGGAAGAGCCCGATGTCGCTCGGGGCAATGCGCACGTAGGTCCGTCCGGACCACTGCGGAGGAGGGGGGCAGACCCTTTTTCGGGGCTTGCGACGGGACGGGGATGCCATGAGGGCTGTCTAGCCTCCACCAGATGAAAAGGCAAATGGGTTTTTGCGTAGGGGATTGGCCGCGCGGTCTATCCAGCAAGAACGGCGAGCCACGGACTCAGGAGGTGAGGTCGGCCTTGGACAACACCTCGATCAGCCGCCGGAGCATGTCCATGTCGAATGCGCTGCGCATGGACTTGATCCGGGCCAGGGCCTCGAACGGGGTCAACCGGCGGCCGGAGCGGCCGCGCGTGAGGTTGTCGTACTCGTTGCACAGGATGAGCGCCTTGACGTAGGAGGGCAGCATGTGCCCGGTGGACCCGGACGGGTAGCCCAGGCCGTCCTCGCGCTCGTGGTGGAAGAGGATGCACTGCAAGGTCTCCTGAGGTAGAGGCAGGGCCGAACACACGCCCACGCCCAGGGCAGGATGAGATTTGACCAGGTCCGCGTCCGCACGGCTCAGTGTGTCGAATTTTTTATGAAATATCTCCTGGGGCAGCTCCAGCTTGCCGATGTCGTGGAGGATGGCGCCCATTCCCACGGCCACCAGTAGGTCCGATTCATCCTTCATGAACGAGCACAGGGTGGTCACGGTCAGGACCATGACCCCGATGCCGTGGTGGAAGATTTCCTCGCCCTCGCGGATGAACCGCGACAGCTCCTTGAGGGCGTCGTCGCGGGACAGGAACCTGAGCGAATTGGTGATCAGCGAACGGATGCGCTGGAAGCGGCGCTTGTCCACGGGCGCAGGCAGGGAGCGGTCGAACGCCTCGCGGGCCAGGGACGCGGTGGCGTCGCTCCAGACCCGGGCGCGCTCGCCCACCGGAATGGCCTCGTCGTCCATGAGTTCCAGGATGTTTTCCTGCACGTAGCGGGTGAAGAGAGCGTAATCCGAGGCCTGGACATAGAGATGGTCCACGTCGAGCAGGCCGAGGCGCCGCTTGTGTTCGTCGGTGAACAGCTCGCCCTTTTCCGCATACAGGACGAGCTTGCCGTCCTGTTTGAGGTACAGGGAAAAGCCGCCCACCCGCGAGGGGATGACCATATATGGCGAGACCTTGACCATGCCCTGGTCGTTGGCCTTCTTGTCGTTCTTGCCGTTATGCGCGCCGTTTCCGGCGGAAGGGATGTTGCCCATGCGTTCTCCTTGGGAAAGGCCGTGGTCGGGCTGGGGGCGCGGAGTGTCGGAAGGAGCGTCGGCAACCCGGCTGCCTGCGTGAGGCCCGTGGCTTTCCGTCCCCGTCTCGCGACGGGTTTGGCGGTCTTTCCATTAGGGCCTATACGCGCTGTGTTGGGGGCTGTAAAGAGCGGCCCGGCAAAGGGCCGGGTTCGCCGGTGCGCGGCTCAGTCCAGGGAACGCAGCAGCCGGTAGACCTTGTTGGTGTGGTCCACGGCCTGGTTGCGCGCGTAGCTGGCGGAGAAGTCGAATCCGACCTCGGGGATGTTCACCAGCGACAGGACTACGTCGAATTCCATGGCCTCGATTTTTTCGATGATCTCGCACGTGGCGTCCACGGACGCGAAGAGGTCCTCGTCCCGGCCCCGAATGCACTTGAGGGTCTGCTCCAACTGGTTGATGAGGTCGGGCGGCACCGGTGCCTGACGGCCGGAGGCGGACAGGGAGGAGGCAATGTCCTGGACCACGCGGGCATGGATGAGTTCATCGTCTATGATGGCCGACAGGAGTTCGGCCGCCTCCGGGTCGTCGAGACAGCGTTCCCGCAGCTTCGCGTAAAAGCCGTAGGCCGCATCTTCCAGCTTGGCGACGAGGCCGAGCAAGGTTTCGAGGGTGTTTGATTCTACCATAGCCTTCATATTGTCCGGGATAAGGCGTCGCGTCAACCGGGGGCGGGACTTTTGGATGGTCACCGATTGTTCTCTTTTGGGTGCTTGCCTTGCTCCCAGGAATGGTTACTCTCCCGGAATGAGCAAGACTGACTTCAAATCCATCCATATAGAAGGCGCCCGCCACCATAACCTCAAGGACCTGACCCTGGACATCCCCCGCGAAAAGCTGGTGGTGGTTTGCGGCCCGTCCGGATCGGGCAAGTCCACTCTGGCTTTCGACATCGTCTATGCCGAGGGCCAGCGCCGTTACGTTGAATCGCTGTCCGCCTATGCCCGCCAGTTCCTGCCCCAGATGGACAAGCCGGACGTGGACAAGGTCGAGGGATTGTCACCGGCCATCTCGCTCGAACAGCAGACCGCCACCCGCAACCCGCGCTCCACCGTGGGCACCGTGACCGAGGTCTACGACTTCCTGCGCGTGTTCTTCGCCCGGCTGGGCAAGTTCTACTGTCCGTCCTGCGGCAAGCCCATCGAGGCCCAGACCACGGATGAGATCGTCCAAACCGTCATGGCCATGGAGCCCGGCACCAAGTTCATGCTCCTGGCCCCGCTGGTGGAGCACCAGAAGGGCACCCACAAGGACCTGTTCGTCAAGCTCAAGAAGGACGGCTTTGTGCGCGTGCGCGTGGGCGGCCAGCTGTACTCCCTGGACGAGGTGCCCGAGCTGGAGAAGAACAAAAAGCACACCATCGACCTGGTGGTGGACCGTCTGGTCATCAAGGAAGGCATCAAGAAGCGGCTGGCCGACTCCGTGGAGCTGGCGCTGGAAAAGGGCGACGAGCGCATGATCGTCTCGGTGGTCGGCGGCGACAACGCCGGAGACACCTTCGTGTCCACCCTGTCCACCTGCCCGTCCTGCAAGATATCCATGCCGCACCTGACCCCGCAGCTCTTTTCATTCAACTCGCCACAGGGGGCCTGCCCGACCTGCAACGGCATCGGCAGCGTGGAGTATTTCGAGCCGGACCTGATCGCGCCCAACAAGGGGCTGTCCCTGGATGAGGGCGGCATCATCCCCTGGAAAAACGCCACCCGCCAGCGTCAATACGGTGGACAGCTGAAAAAACTCGGCAACCAGCACGGCTTCACCATGAAGACCCCCCTGACCGATTTTTCGGACAAGGCCTGGGAGGCGCTTTTCTACGGTGACCGGGCCACGGGCTGGCCCGGCGTGGTGCCCATTCTTGAATACGGCCGCGAGCAGGCGGGCGTCTGGGACCACTGGACCGCCCGGTTTCAGCAGTCTAAGCCGTGCCCGGTATGCGAGGGCGCGCGCCTCAAACCCGAGTCCCTGGCCGTGCGCGTGGCCGACAAGAACATGGTCGAATTCACCTCCATGTCCATCCAGCGTGCCCTGGAATGGCTCGAAGGCCTGGAATTTTCCGGCCACGACACGCTCATCTCCGAGCCGCTGCTCAAGGAATTGACCCATCGCCTCGGGTTCATGGTCAACGTGGGGCTTGAATATCTCTCGCTGGGCCGCAACATGGCCACGCTCTCGGGCGGCGAGGCCCAGCGCATCCGCCTGGCCTCCCAGCTGGGCAGCGGACTGGTGGGCGTGACCTACGTACTCGACGAGCCGTCCATCGGCCTGCACCCGCGCGACAACCAGCGCTTGCTCAATACCCTGCGCTCGCTACAAAGGCGCGGCAACACCGTGCTCGTGGTCGAGCACGACGAGCCGACCATCCGCGAGGCGGACCACGTCATCGAGATAGGCCCTTCCTCGGGCTGGCTCGGCGGCGAGATCGTCTTCCAGGGCAAGGTGGACGACCTGCTCAAGGCCGACTCCCTGACCGGCAAGTACCTGCGCGGTGACCTGTTCATCGCCCCGCCCGAGACGCGGCGCAAACCCACCGGGCATATCACCCTCCAGAAGGTTCAGACCAACAACCTCAAGGACCTGGACGTAAACATTCCGCTCGGGGTCATGACCTGCGTGACCGGCGTGTCCGGCTCGGGCAAGTCCTCCCTGGTCATGGACTCCCTGTACAAGCACCTGCTCCTGAATCAGGGGCAGAAGGCCAACGACCCCGGCAAGATCGGCGGTATCCATGGGATCGACAAGATCGAAAAGGTCATCTCCATCGACCAGTCGCCCATCGGCCGCACTCCGCGCTCCAATCCGGCCACCTATACCAAGATATTCGACGAGATCCGCAAGATATTCGCCGGGGCCAAGGAATCGCGCACGCGCGGCTATCAGCCCGGCCGGTTCTCGTTCAACGTCAAGGGCGGCCGCTGCGAGGCGTGCAAGGGCGACGGCCAGATCCGGGTCGAGATGCACTTTCTGCCCGATGTCTACGTGACCTGCGAGACCTGCAAGGGCAAGCGCTACAACGCCCAGACCCTGGAGGTCGAATACCGGGGCAAGAACATCGCCGACGTGCTCAACATGACCGTGCGCCAGGCGCGCGAGTTCTTCGCCAATCACCCGGCGCTCATGCGCAAGCTCGACGTGCTCTCGGACGTGGGCCTGGATTACGTTCGCCTCGGCCAGCCCGCCACCACCCTGTCCGGCGGCGAGGCCCAGCGCATCAAGATATCCCGCGAGCTCGGCAAGCGAAGCCTGCCCGGCGCGCTCTACATCCTGGATGAACCCACCACCGGCCTGCACATGCATGAGGTCGGCAAGCTCATCCGCGTGCTCCACAAGCTCGTGGACAAGAACGCCACGGTCATCGTCATCGAACACAACACCGATGTGATCATGGGTTCGGACCACGTCATCGACCTTGGTCCCGGCGGCGGCGAACACGGCGGCCAAATCGTGGCCTCGGGCACCCCCGAGGAGATCATCGCCAACCCGGAGTCGGTGACCGGCAAGTTCCTGGTGTAAATGCCCTCGCCGGGCGGGCGTCTCCGAGCCTCAGCCGTTGGCGAGTCTTCGAGCCCCTACGGATGAGGACAGCAGCGATCGGGCAGAGCGCTGCCCTGCATCCCCATCGCCCGCCTGTCGGCGGGTATTCATATCGTAAAAAAGCGGCCGCTCACCCTGCGAGGGGAGCGGTCGCTTTTTTTGCGTTGGCCGTGTTGGGCGGTCGAGAAAGCTACTTGGAATCAGCGACCAAGCCCATGGACTCCTTGAGCTCCTTGACCACTTCCTCGGCGGCGTCCTCGAAAACGGTTTTCCAGGCCCCGACGGTAAAGGCTCCGCCGGCGTCGACCGTGTTCCTCGTTTTGATGCTGCCGATGGTTTCGGACTCGGAGTCCAGCACCTCACTCGAGACCTCGATCTTGGTCGAGCCCACTCCGGGCATGAGCCAGCGGCCAAAGGCATTGCCCGGCTCATAACCCGTCACCGTCGACTTGACGGCGAAACATTCTGTTGGATTCTCGGCGTACAGGTCTTCCTCCTGCAACTTGAGGATAAGCGCATCGGTCATGGCTTTGCCGATGTCGATGGATTCCTCTTTATCATCGAAGTTGAAGCCCGTATCATCCAAGGATTTTTCCACTCGGTATTTGGCGGTTGCAGGGAGGGCTGTTTTTCCGGCCGCAAACTCCATGTCGTGGCGATGTGTGCCACACGCGCCGAGCACGATCGTCAAGAGTAAGAGCGAGAAGACTTTTTTCATAGAGGCTCCAACATGTGTTGAGGGGTGACAGGGAAGAGATTCTAACTGGGTGAATCTGTTTCATGAATCTCAATATTAATCAAGATCCACAAGGAAGTGTTCAAGTGTACATATGTTCTGTGTGAGGGGCATATGCCAAGGCAGCGCCATGGGACCGACCTTCCACCATTCCTTGGGGGGGCAGCAGAGGGTGTCGCCCCGGGCCTTGCCCCTGGGCTTCCCTTTTTCGGAGAACCGTTTTAGTTTGTCGTGCAATCGACAATTCAAACAGGAAGTTATTCTCATGTTTATTCTCCGTCTGACCTATGTGAAGCCCCTCTCGGAAATCGACCGGCTCCTTCCGCCGCATCGGGAGTATGTCGCCAAGTATTTCGCCTCCGGGAATTTTCTGTTTTCCGGACGGCAGGAGCCGCGCACGGGCGGGGCGATCATCGCCCGGGCCGGGTCGCGGGCCGAGGTGGAGGCGATTATCAAAGAGGACCCGTTCCTGATCGAAGGGGCGGCCGAGTACGAGATCGTGGAGTTCTTGGCGGCCACGACCGCGCCGGACCTGGACGGGTATCGGGAATCCTAGGGTTTTTCGTGCCGCGAAACAGCGGGTGCGGCGGCTCGTCCTTTGGGACGGGTCGCCGCATCGTTATGTCGGGGTGGTGGCGCTAACGCCAGTAGATCCGCGTCTTGCGGCGGCCGAACTTGCGGGCTGCGCGGACATCCTGGCCGAAATAGATGTCTATGCGCCGTTGGTAGCGCCGGTTCATCTTGTCCATGACCCGGTAGGGGCCGTCGAAGCCCTCGATCCAGACCTCGGTCTGGTTGTCCAGGCCGAGCTTGATCAGGTCGCGGGAGACCGCAATGGCCTTCATGCCGGGTTTGAGCCGGTTGTTCCAGGCCGCGCGGCGCGGGTTGCCGTCGGTCTGTGCGTGGGTGGAGTTGTAGGCCGTGACCGTAACCTCCAGGCTGTTCCAGAAGGCCACCTGGTTGGGCTGGCTCATGACGTAGCCGAGCAGGATGAGCAGGCAGGCGACGAGCAGGGGGATGAGGACGCGCTTCATCCGTCCCTGTGTACCCGGACGCGCACGGATGGGCAAGCCGGACTGCTTCCTGCGGCGGAAAGCCTTTGCATGGCGGGTACTCTTTGCCGGATTCGGCGGTTCCGTGTTAAGATGCGGCTATGAGAACCATCCTGTTCCATAAACCGCGTTTGGGGACCATGGCAGGCTTCGCCCTGCTCGTGGCCGTGTGTGCGGCGGCCTGGCTGTCATCGGCGGTCCAGGGGTTGGCTCGGGAGCCGTATCGCATCGGGTACGCGCCGAGCGCCCGGATTCATGTGGAGGCCAGGGACAGGCTCAAGGCGGTCTACGGGCGGGCCGGGCTGGCCGTGGAGTTCCTGCCCCTGCCGCAGAAACGCTCCCTGGTCCAGGCCGTGGACGGCCTCATCGACGGCGACGTCGGCCGCATCCCCGGCCTGGAAAAGAAATTCCCCACCCTGGTGCGGGTGGACGTCAAGCTCATGGACCTGGTCGGCTCGGCGTACGTGCTCAAGGGACAGCATCTCGGGGACTTTCGTCTGGAGCTACTCGAAACGCTGCGGGCCGGGGCGGTTCGCGGCGTCCTCTGGGCCGAAAATATTATGGGAGAGCGCCCGCTGGAACATGTCAACAACTATGAGACCTTGTTCGGGATGCTTCAGGAGGGGCGCATAGATGTGGCCCTGGCGAACCGGCTCAGCGCCGAGTATATCTTTGCTGGCGACCGGGCCCGATACGCCGCGATCCGCAGGTTGGATCCTCCCGTGTTCCATGTTCCTTTCTACCACTACGTCAACACCAAGGACGCGGACATCGTCCCGAAGCTCGAAAAGGCCCTGCGCGAACTGCGTGCCGAGGACTATTGGTACGACGGGGAAGGGAACTAGCGGGCCAGGCAGTACTCCGCGAACAGCCTGAGCAGGGAGGCGGATTCCGGCGTGTCGCGCACCGTGGCACGGATGGCGGCCACATCCCGGCCCGAAGCCGCAAGGTCCGCTTCGCGCCGTTCTATGTATTCACGGATGGCGGGTGCGTCGAACTCGGGATGGAATTGCACGCCCCAGGCGGACTCGCCCACGCGGAAGGCCTGGTGCGGGTCGTGGGAGCCCGTGGCCAGCAGCGCCGCGCCCTCGGGCAGCTTCAACGCGGTCTGGGAGTGGGTCACGTGGCCCGGAAAGACCTCGGGCAGCCCGCGGAACAGGGGATCCTCGGCAGAGGCCCGGGTACGTGTGATGTCCGCGGTGCCAATCTCCACTCCGTCCGGGTGATAGTCGGCCAAGCCGCCCAGTGCGTGGGCCATGAGCTGGTGCCCGAAGCAGATGCCCAGCAGGGGCAGCCCGGCCTCCGCGGCGCTGCGAATCCAGGCCTCAGTGTCCGCGATCCAGGGGAGCGCGTCCGTGACCATGTCGTGGGACCCGGTGATCACGCCGCCCGCATAGGCCGCGGGATCGGGCAGGGCTTCCCCGGCCTGCACGTTGACGCTCGTCCACGTGCCGTCCTCAAGAGACATGCCCCGTACGGTCCAATCTTCGAAATCACCATGCCCGGCGGCGTAGTCGGTAAAGGTGCCGCCTACTTTCACAATCAGGATTTTTTGCATTTTTGGCCTACGAAAATGTAGTTAAATAGCTAAACTAGGAGGATGATGTCTCAACCCGAAGAGGGTGTCAACTTCATCCATTTCGGCCTAGCGTCCCCGAGTTCGGGGTTGAACTGGCGTTGGTGTTTGCGGTACAGGGAGCAAGACCGAAGAACACTAGGGAGACGCTCATGAAGCCGATGCATATACGCCCCCGTCCGTCGCGGCGGGAATTTCTCAAGGCCGGGGCCATGACCCTCGCCGCCGCCGGGGTGTCCGGGTGTGCCAAGAACCCGGTGACCGGCCAGAGCCAGTTCATGCTGGTCAGCGAGGAAGAGGAAATTCGGATGGACAAGGAGGCCTCGCCCCAGCAGTTGTCCAACGACTACGGGACCACTCTGGATACCTCCCTGAACAAGTACGTGTCCGGCGTGGGCCGGTCACTGGCCGACAAGTCCCACCGGCCGCAGATGCCCTACAATTTCCACGTGGTCAACGCCAACTACGTCAACGCCTACGCCTTTCCCGGCGGGACCGTGGCCTGTACGCGCGGTATCCTGCTCAATGTGGACAACGAGGCCGAAATGGCGGCCCTGCTCGGCCACGAGATCGGCCATGTCAACGCGCGGCACACGGCCTCGCGCATGAGTTCGCAGATGGTCATCGGCGGGTTGGCCTCCCTGGGCGGGGCGGCCATCGGGGCCAAGTACGGCGGCGCATGGGGGACCGTGGCCGGCGGTCTGGGCGGGCTCGGGACCGGGTTGCTCCTGGCCTCATACAGCCGAGACGACGAGCGCCAGGCCGACGCCCTGGGGCTGGAATACATGACCCGCGCCGACTACAATCCCGAGGGCATGGTCGGGCTCATGGAGATGCTCAACGAGCAGCACGACCGCGAGCCGAGCGCGCTCGAGGTCATGTTCGCCACCCACCCCATGAGTTCCGAGCGGCTGTCCACTGCGCGTCAGGCCGTGAACAAGAAATACTATGGGGCCAAGAAGTACGCCTTCTATCGCGAGCGGTACATGGACAACACCGTGGACCTGCGCAAGATCGGCCCGGCCATCCGGGACATGCAGGATGCGGAAAAGCTCGGCGGACAGGAGAAGTACGACCAGGCCAAGGAAAAGATGGACCAGGCCCTGAAGCTTGCGCCCAACGACTATGCCGGCCTGCTGGTCATGTCCAAGCTGCTTATCGCCCAGGAGAAATACGACGCGGCCCTGCCCTATGCCGAGCACGCCCGCGACGTCTATCCCACCGAACCCCAGGCCAGCCAGGTGGCCGGCGTGCTCCAGCTCAAGGCCAAGCAGTACGACAAGGCTCTGGCCAGCTTCGAAGCCTACGACAAGGCCCTGCCCGGCAACCCTTATGTGGGTTTTTACAAGGGATACGCCCAGGAAGGCATGGGCCACCGACGGGACGCGGCCGAGGCCTACTACAAGTTCCTGCAAAAGGTGAACAAGGGCGAGCAGGCCCAACACGCCTACAACCGCCTGGTGGACTGGGGGTACGTCAAATAGTTGGGGATTCGGCGCTCTCCGCCGAATCCCGCCGCGAACGCGGAAGGGAACACTTTTGTTGCATACCGCGCATCCGGTGCGGCGAGAACGGGGAGCCTCTGGCTCCCCTTTTTTGTCGCCGCTTGCCGGGGGAACCGCAGGAAACGAGGACGGGGAAGGTCGTGTACAAAGGCCTTCCCCGTCTCGCTCAAGATCAGGGTTTCGCGGATGGAGTGCGCACCGGGCGTAGGCCGCGGGGCATGGTCCTGGATACCTACTTGGCCACGGCCTTCAGGAACGGAAACGGTTGCGCGGATTCGCCCAGGCTGGCCGCATCTCCGGCGAACGGCTTCCCGTCGACCATGAACACGGACCCCTCGGTCAGGCTGATTTTCCGCACCGGACCGTTGGCCGAAAAATCAATCTCGGCCAACGGAATCCAGAAGATGTAGGGGCTGCGCGGCGACTCAAAGTAATAGACCTTGTTTTTCTGGTCGGAGACCGCGCGCCATTGCGTCGAGCTGATATTCGGCTGGCCCGGCGTGGAGATGCCCAGGGGGACGGAGACGTTGCGGATCACGCCGAAGGCGCTGGCCAGGGCTTCGTTGATATCGGCAGTTTGCGGAATGGCCTTCACATAGAAGGAAGCTCGAACGAACCGGTCGCTGGCCCTGTTGGTGCCGGGAAGCATGGTGGTTCCCCCGATATTGTCCCAGTAGGCCGTCAGGGCTAGCTGCTGCTCAAAAGTGGGGGAGTTTGTCATGACCTGGTAGCGGCGGCCGTGATGGATGACGAGGCGGCCGTCGAGGTACTCGAATATTGCGGAGTCCCCGCTCGGATCACAGATCGACAGGTGCGCCGTTCCGGGCTGGTCGTCGGGAGTGCGGGGCGCGACGATGTAGAACGGCGACTTGCGCATGGCCTCGACCGCTTCTTCCGTGGTGGCGAAGTTGTCCAGCGCGTATTGGCCCCAGGCCGATAGGGACAGCGCCTTCTTGCCGGGAATGGGCGTGCCGTAATCGGATTCAGCCAGATAGAGGACGTTGGCCACCAGGCCAGCCTCGTTCATGCCGTCAATGGTGGTCACGTCCCATCCGGCCACTGTCACGCTGCCGTATTTGGACGTCCATTGCATGGAATCGGCACCGGCGTTGCCGTCCCGCTTGAGCCCTTTGGGGTAAATCCAGATGTTCGAGTGCTGGGAACCCTTCCAGTCATTAGAGCGGGTGGTTATGACGATATTTTCAGGACCGAGATAGGTGGCCCGGGAACAGGCGGAAGCCTTATAGGGGTATGCCGAGACAACGGCAAAGATAATCAGCCCCGCCAACAGGCCGAGGAGAGTCAGGTTGTGCATTGTACCAATTCCTTTCGAATGCTGTGCGGAAGACGCGTGTTTTTGCAACTGGTGATCGATGTCTTGCGGGGGGACATCCCTCGAAGCGGGCGTACAAATGGGAATACCGACCACGGATACGAAGCTGTTTTCGTTCCACGTGCGCGATACGCATGGGAGCGGCAACTCTGCCCATGAAGGTAGATTCCGTGCTTTGACAATGAGTGTCAAGCGACAAATCGGAAGCGATGACAGGGACTCCCGCAAGTGACGGCATGGCCGCGTTCGCGACAATATTCGAGAAAGGGAGAGTGGCTGGGGTGGGCTGGCGGAAGGGGGAGAGAAGGCCTTTGGCAAAAGGCTATCCCTCCCCCGTTTCCGAGCGGCGGTGTTAGCCGCCGCACTTTGTATAGGCGCAGGATTTGCACATGTGGCAGCCTTCCTCGAAGACCAGGGGCTCGCCGCATTCGGGGCAGAGCTCGCGGCCCAGGGAGGCGACTTCGCCGTCCACGTGGTCGCCGCTCAGGTAGCGGGACTCGAAGACGTAGGCGATGGCGTCCGGGATGGACTTGACCAAGTGCTTTTTCATGAACTTGGGGTTTTCGCCGCCGATGCCCTTGAGCTGCTGGACGATCTCGCGGACCTTCACGCCGGAGCGCAGGGCAAGGGAGACCAGGCGGCCGATGGCCTCGGCCTTGGCGGTGATGGACCCGCCGGACTTGCCGATGGTGGCAAAGACCTCGAACGGTTTGTTGTTGACCTCGTTGACGGTCAAAAAGAGCATGCCCAGGCCGGTGGGGATCTTCTGGGTGAAGCCGTAGATGACGTCCGGGCGGTCCTGGACGATGGATTTGCCCTTGGCGGCTTCTTCTTTTTTCTTGTCGCCGTCGCCGGTGCACAGGACCTGGGAGGTCTTGGAGCCGTCGCGGTACACGGTCACGCCCTTGCAGCCGTATTCGTAAGCCTTCCAGTAGATGTCCCAGATGTCCTCCTTGGTGGCGGAGCTGGGCAGGTTCACGGTCTTGGAGACCGCGTTGTCAGTGAATTTCTGGAAGGCGGCCTGCATCTTGAGGTGCCAGATGGGCTCCACGTCCATGGAGGTCACGAAGACCGTGCGCAGGTGCTCGGGCAGGTGGTCCATCTTCTTGATGGACCCGACCTTGGCGATCTCCTCCATGAGTTTGCCGGAATAGGCGTCAGCGTTTTTGAGTGCGGCCGCGAAGTACGGGTTGGTCTCCACCAGCTTGTCGTTGTCCATGACGTTGCGCACGAACGACAGGGCGAAGAGCGGCTCCACGCCGGACGAGCAGCCGGCGATGATGGACAGGGTGCCGGTGGGCGCGATGGTCGTGGTGGTGGCGTTGCGGTACGGGCCGAGGTTGGCGGCGCCGAAGGTGGACTCGGGGTAGGTCGTGAACTCGCCGCGTTCGGCCGCCAGCTGCTTGGAGGCGCTGCGGGCCTCGGCCTGGACGAACTTCATGACCCGCTCGCCCATGTCCACGGCGGTCTGGGAATTGTAGGGGATGTTCAGCTGGTAGAGGAGGTCGGCCCAGCCCATGACGCCCAGGCCGATCTTGCGGTTCTTGCGGACCGTGTCGTTGATCTGGGGCAGGGGGTAGACCGAGGCGTCGATGACGTTGTCCAGAAAGCGCACGGACAGGTGGACGATTCGCTTGAGCTCGTCCCAGTCGATCTCGGAGTCCTTGCCGTTCTTGCCCTTGGCAAAGCACAGGCCGAGGTTGATGGAGCCGAGGTTGCAGGCCTCGTAGGGCAGCAGGGGCTGCTCGCCGCAGGGGTTGGTGGACTCGATCTCGCCCAGCGTCGGGGTCGGGTTGTCGCGGTTGATGCGGTCCAGGAAGACGATACCCGGATCACCGGATTCCCAGGCCTTCTGGACCAGGATGTTGAAGACCTCGCGGGCGTTGAGCGTCCCCACGGCCTTGCCGGAGTTGGGCGCGATGAGGTCGAAGTCCGCCTTTTCGTGCACGGCCTGCATGAAGGCCTCGGTCAACCCCACGGACAGGTTGAAGTTGTTCAGGTCGCCGTCGCGTTCCTTGGCCTTGATGAACTCCATGATGTCCGGGTGGTCGATGCGCAGGATGCCCATGTTGGCCCCGCGCCGGGTGCCGCCCTGCTTGATCTGCTCGGTGGCACAATTGAAAATCTTGAGAAAAGACATGGGCCCCGAGGCCACGCCGCCGGTGGAGCCGACCACCGAGTCCTTGGCCCGCAGGCGGGAGAAGGCGAAGCCGGTGCCGCCGCCGGACTTGTGGATCATGGCCGCGTGCTTGACCGCGTCGAATATGCCCTCGATATCGTCCTCCACAGGCAGAACGAAGCAGGCGGCCAGTTGGCCGAGGTCGGTGCCCGCGTTCATCAGGGTGGGGGAGTTGGGCAGAAAGCGGTAGGAGGTCATCAGGTCGTAGAAATCCCGGGCCAGCTTGGCGGGTTTGGTGCTGGATTTTTCGTATTTGCCCTCTTCCTGGGCAATGGCCGAGGCCACCCTCCAGAACAATTCCTTGACCGTCTCGTAGACCACCCCGTCCAGATCCTTGCGCTGGTATCTGCGCTGCAAAACTATCTTTGCGTTTTCATTGATGATCGGGTCTGGAAGACTGGCGGGCATTTTGAGTTCTGGCATGAGTAAACCTTTGTAACTGATTAGAATGCTTGAAAATTGTAGATGGTCGCGCTGGCGATATTTGCAGGCGCTAGAGATTGTCTAGATTACAGAAACCGACCCAAAAACACCAGTCAAAATTGGGTTCGACGGGAAAAGACCGGGAGCCCGCACGGCCCGTGACTTCCCGCCAGGGAGAGGTAGGTGAGAATCGCTACTGTTTTAAAAATGTTTTGCCGGAGGGGACGATTCTGTCGCCGGAAGGACGGAAAAGGCCCCTGCGCAGGAGACGCGGAGGCCTGTCCGGTTATTCGCTGACTGCCGGTTTGCGGAAGACGTGGAACCGGTAACCGTAAGCGGTGGGACGGCGGCGGTTGAGGCCGATGACAAAATGGATGATCTGGCCCCGTCCAGCCGTCGGCACTTCTCGAATCGGCTGGTCAGCCATACCTCCGGCCCCTTGTCCGTGAAATCGGTGCGGAAGACGTAGCCGAGTTCGTTGACGCCGGACTCGCTGCGAGGCCCGACGCAGCAGCCGACCGGAGGGGGATGCAGCCATGGTTTTCTCCTTTGCGTTAACGGTTGCAAAGTCATGACCACCCTATGAGCCTATAGCCAGGGCAAGGCGATGTGCAACTTTTTCCGCCATAGGGGAAAAACGCGATTTACCTCTGTTTTTTTTTGGTCTATTGGCAAACCAGCGGTCCTGTACATCAATAATACTATAAGTGAGCTTTCCCATGCGAATTTCCGAACGTCTGGCCAGAATCAAGCCGTCCGCCACCCTGGCGGTGAACACCAAGGCCCAGGAGCTACAGGCCCAGGGACGCGAGATCGTCAGCCTGGCCGTGGGTCAGCCCGACTTCTCCACCCCGGTCAATGTCTGCGAGGCGGCCAAGGCCGCCCTGGACGAAGGCTTCACCAGGTATACCGCCGTGCCCGGCATTCCCGAGCTGCGCGCGGCCGTGGCCGGATACTACGACCGGTTCTACGGCGCCAAGGCCGAACCGGCCAACGCCATCGTCTGCAACGGCGGCAAGCAGGTCCTGTACAACCTGCTCATGGCCCTGGTGAACCCCGGAGACGAGGTGCTTATCCCGGCCCCGTACTGGGTCAGCTATCCGGCCATGGTCCAGCTGGCCGACGGTGAATCCGTGTTCGTGCCTTCCACCGCCGAAGACGGCTATCTGGTCACCGTGGAGGGGCTGGAGGCCGCGCGCACGGAAAAGACCAGGGTGCTCATTCTCAACTCGCCGTCCAACCCCACGGGCTGCTGCTATACCCAGGCCCAGTTGGAGGCCATCGCCGAGTGGGCGCGCAAGAACGATATCTTCGTCATCTCGGACGAGGTCTACGACCGGCTGGTCTACGCTCCGTTCGAGCCCGCCTCCCTGGCCAAGACCTGGGAGCTGTACCCCGAGACCATCGCCATCGTGGGCGCGCTGTCCAAGTCGTTCTGCATGACCGGCTGGCGCGTGGGCTATGCCCTGGCCCACGAGGACCTGGTCAAGGCCATGACCAAGATTCAGGGGCAATCCACGTCCAACATCAACTCCATCACCCAGCGTGC